>Ga0207800_1000094_pt1 | contig 33109 bp, 25 predicted proteins | sample LuqExpMetageno11_FD_187769 | JGI IMG/M metagenome (GOLD analysis project Ga0207800, IMG submission 187769) | Tropical forest soil microbial communities from Luquillo Experimental Forest, Puerto Rico - Sample 11 (SPAdes) | ecosystem: Environmental > Terrestrial > Soil > Tropical forest ... | reverse complement strand
AAAATGTACACGACTGCAAAGAAAGTAAAGGAGAAAATATACGGAAAAAGGATAGTGCTGTTTGCACCGCTGTACCTGTCGAGCTACTGCGTCAACAACTGCAGATACTGCGGCTACAAGTGCGCCAACAATATCGGCAGGCATCAGCTGACCCAGGAGGAGGTGCGCGCCGAGATAAGGGCGCTTGAGGCCATGGGGCATAAAAGGCTTCTGCTAGAGGCGGGGGAAGACGATGTGAAATGCCCGATAGACTATATAATTGAGTGTATAGATACGATCTATTCGGAAAAATTCATAAACGGTTCTATCCGCAGGGTCAATGTCGACATCGCCGCTACTACCGAAGAAAACTACAGAAAACTCAAAGCCGCCAAAATCGGGACTTATATACTGTTCCAGGAAACGTACCACAAGCCTGCGTATCTGGAAATGCACAGCGGGCCGAAGAAGAATTACGAATGGCATACCGAAGCAATGGACAGGGCGATGCTGGGCGGAAAGATAGACGATGTGGGGATAGGGCCGCTGTATGGCTTATACGATTATCATTATGAAACCGTGGCGCTGCTGATGCATGTAGAGCATCTGGAAGCTGTAACAGGCGTAGGGCCGCACACTATCTCCTTCCCGAGGCTCCTGCCCGCGGAAGGTGTTGATTACAGCAGCTTCCCGCATCTTGTTAACGACAGGGACTTCAAAAAGGTAGTGGCGACGATACGCCTGGCAGTCCCGTATACAGGGATGATCCTTTCTACAAGGGAAAGCGTTGAGTTCCGCAAAGAGCTGCTGGACATCGGTATTTCGCAAATGAGCGCGGGTTCCTGCGTCGGCGTCGGCGGCTATGCAAATAGAGAGACAACGGATGAAAACGGAGTTGAAGAAAAGCCGCAGTTCGACCTTGCAGATCACAGGAAACCGATGGATGTCATAAAAGGCCTCGTAAAAGACGGCTATGTCCCGAGTTACTGCACAGCGTGCTACCGTGAAGGCAGGACGGGGGACCGTTTCATGCCGTTTGCCAAGTCGGGGCAGATCCACAATTTCTGTCTGCCTAATGCTCTGCTTACATTCGAAGAATATATGCAGGATTATGCCGATGACGAGCTGAAGGAGATGGGCAGGAAAATGATCGACCGTGAGATCACGACCATTCCTGACGCAAACCGCAGGGCAAAGGCGGTAGTATATCTGGAACGCATCCGGAGCGGGGAGAGGGACTTGAGGTTTTAATCAATAAATATGCTGCCGCGGTCCGTCCCAAGTTCTATACTGCTTCCTCCGACGGCGGCCGGAGCGGTTTCGAATACGGTTTCATTCGCAGTACTTTTTCCTACCCTTTTTCCGTCTTTCTCTATAGTCCCGGCGGATGTATATGCGAATGAGCCGTGGTTATGCTTATTCGTTTGTTTCAAAGGCTGCGGCTGCGGTATTCCCTTGGAGAGAGGCCTTTGACCTTTTTGAAGGCTTTGGAAAACATGAATGGGTCGTCGTATCCCACGGAGCGGGCGATATCGCCGATCGCGAGCGAAGGCGCACGCATCAGGTCGCAGGCTTTTTCCATCCTGTAGCCTATCAGATATTCCTGCGGAGATACATTCAGGAACTCGTTGAACAGAGAATACAGGTAGCTCCTGTCAAGGCCGACATTGTGCGCTATCTCGGAAACGCTTATTTTTCTGGAATAGTTCATTTTTATATATTCAAGCGCTTTTCTGACATATTCCTCCCTGACGTTGCTTTTGTCGGAAAGGCTTTTTTCAGATGTTTCAACGAGTTGGGAAAGAAATTCGTATAGGAGCCCGAGAAGCCTTATTTCTCTGCCTTTTGTCAGCTGTTTCGTGTTTATCATACGCATCAGGCAGTCTTTAAGAAAGTCATCGCGGTCATACCTGAATACCGGGTTATGCAGATCGAGCCCGGCCTGCTGCAGGTAAGCCCCGGCTTTCAAGCCGTGAAATCCGACCCACCCGTAACTCCAAGGCTCATTGGCATCAGCGCGGTAATATACTATCGTATCCGGGCAGATCAAAAAGCCGTCGTTTTTGCACAGTTCATAGGTAATGCCATTCACAGTAAAGGTACCTTTGCCGCCTAAGACATAATGGATTATGTAATGATCCCTTACCGCGGGTCCCCAGGAGTGACCGCTGTCACAATCTTCTATACCACACCGGTACATATTCATATCAGTGTGTTTCGGCTCATCGATATAAATCTTTTCTAGCATTCTGACACCTCGACATGAATTATTTTTCCAACTCCAAACAACATTATACCATGTTTTATTAACATCTTGACATATGCTTTGCTGCTACCGGGTGTAAAATAGAATTAAGAACGGAAAAAAAGACAACATTATAAAAGCAGCGCGATTCAACCGTAAAGACTTGAGACCGGTCAAGAAGTCGCCGCTGTGTTACGGAGGTGTTTTTATGGCTGAATTACGCTGGCATCCTTTGATCAGGGACTGGGTCATGATAGCATCACACAGGCAGAACCGCCCTCAGATGCCCAAGGATTGGTGTCCCTTTTGCCCGGGCTCCGGAAAGGTGCCTGATAACTACGACGTATACAAATATGATAATGATTTTCCTGCCTTGATGCAGGATCCGCCCGTACCGGACGACGTTAAGACCGATTTTTACAAAATGACCGAGGCTTACGGAAAGTGCGAGGTGATCCTGTATTCGCCAGAGCATACCTCATCCCTGCACCAGTTTTCGAATGAACATATCGTAAAAATTATTGATTTATGGACCGAACGATTTACAGAGCTTAAGAAGGATGAGAAAATAAAGTATATATTCATATTCGAGAACCGCGGTGAGATGGTCGGTGTTACGATGCCGCATCCGCACGGGCAGATATACGGTTACCCGTACATCCCCAAGAAACTGCAGCTCGAGCTCGAATCCTGCAGGGAGTACCATGAGGAAAAAGGCGCATGCCTCATCTGCGATATGCTCAAGGATGAGAGAAAATATGGAGACAGGGTGATTTTTGAAAACGAGGACTTCCTTGTATTCCTCCCGTTCTTTACTGAATACCCATACGGGATGTATATTGCAAGCAAGAACCACAAGCAAAACCTTACCCAGTTTACGGAAAGTGAGAAGCTGAACCTTGCGAAAGCGCTGAAGGAGACGACAGGGACGCTGGATTCGCTGTTCGGATTTGCGTTTCCATATATGATGTGCATGCATCAGGACCCGGTCAACAGTGGCGATGTAAGCGATTACTACCATTTTCACATTGAATTTTTCCCGCCGATGCGTGCTTCAAATAAGCAGAAGTTCAACGCATCGAGCGAAACGGGGGCATGGGCGCATGCCAACCCGACCAAGCCCGAGGAAAAGGCAGAGGAACTGCGTGAGGCTCACAGGAGGTTTTTAGAGAAAAGCGAAGGCAAATAAGGAGGCAGAGATATGAATATAGCTGAATTGAAAAAGAAATTCATCGATATCTATGGGGGTTCTGAAGCAGGTATCCGCGTATTTTTCTCTCCTGGGCGGGTCAACCTTATCGGCGAGCATACGGATTATAACGGTGGATACGTATTTCCTGCGGCTTTGACGCTGCGTTCGACCATTATTGCGAGGCCGCGTACCGACAGGGTAGTAAGGCTGATCGCAACGGATCTTGGGATACAGGTGGAAGGCTCCCTTGACAAGCTTGAAGAATATAAAGACCTTAAGTGGGGCAACTACCAGCTCGGAGTCGCAGACGAGCTACAGAAGGCCGGATACAAACTCACTGGCTGTGACCTCCTATATCATGATACAGTTCCGCTGGGCGCCGGTCTGTCTTCGTCGGCTGCTATTGAAGTCGCTACAGCGATAACACTGGTTTCACTCGGGAATTCAGCACACGATCTGGACCAGCCTGTCGACATGATACAGATGGCGCTGATCAGCCAGAAGGCTGAAAATAATTATGTCGGAGTCAACTGCGGGATAATGGATCAGTTCGCGTCGGCCATGGGCAGGGCAAACAACGCTATATTCCTGAATTGCAGGGATCTGAGCTATAAACACGTGCCGCTCAATCTGAAAGGATACAGGATCGTCATCGTTAACACAAATAAAAAACGCGGCCTGGCCGATTCAAAATATAACGAAAGAAGAAGCCAGTGCGAGCAGGCATATGATATACTGAAGAAGTATATTCCAAATGCATCCTGCCTTGGTGAGATATCACTGGAGCAGTTTGACAAATACAAGGACCGGATAGAGGACGAAACTATCAGGAAAAGGGCGCAGCATGTCATTGCTGAAGACGACAGGGTGCTGAGATCCATTGAGGCTTTAAACAATGACGATATAGCCCTTTTCGGCAAGTACATGATAGAATCGCATAATTCGTTAAGAGATCTGTATGAAGTTACAGGCACCGAGCTCGACACGCTTGTCGAAGAGGCGCTCAAGATCAAGGGCACGGCGGGTGCAAGAATGACCGGCGCAGGCTTTGGCGGCTGCACAGTCAGTATAGTCCGCGAAGATGCCGTTGATGAATTCATTGAAAAGGTCGGCAGCGGATATACGGCAAGGACAGGCCTGACGCCTTCGTTCTATATATCGGAGGTCGGTGATGGCGGCAGGGAATTGAAAGGGGCTGAATAATATGGCAATATTGGTCACAGGCGGAGCAGGGTATATTGGGAGTCATACGGCGGCGGAACTTCTCGCAGCCAATGAAGACGTCATCATACTCGACAATCTCGAAAAAGGCCACAGGGGCGCGGTAAAAGGCGGCAAGTTCTGCAAGGGGGACCTTAGGGACGCAGAATTTCTCGACGGTGTTTTCAAGGAGAACCGTATCGACGAGGTCATACATTTCGCAGCTTACTCGCTGGTAGGCGAGAGCGTTACCGAACCGTTGAAGTATTATAACAACAACATGGTCTCAACTCTGAGGCTGCTTGACAAGATGAAGGAATACGGCGTTAAGCGGCTTGTGTTCTCCTCGACTGCCGCAACCTACGGAGAGCCTGAGAATATACCGGTCCTCGAAACTGACAGGACATTTCCCACCAATCCTTACGGCGAAACAAAGCTTTCCGTCGAAAAGGCGCTGAAATGGGCCGACAACGCTTACGGTATCAAATATGTATCACTGCGTTACTTCAACGCCGCAGGCGCCCATATAAGCGGAACTGTCGGAGAGGATCACAAGCCGGAAAGCCACCTGATCCCGATAGTCCTGCAGGCAGCCCTTGGCAAGAGGGACGCGATTCAGATATTCGGGGACGATTACGACACGCCCGATGGCAGCTGCATCCGGGATTACATCCATGTGACGGACCTGGCGGCAGCGCATATCCTGGCGCTGAAGAGCCTGAGAAACGGCGGAGACAGCAGGATATACAACCTCGGAAACGGCAAGGGCTTCTCGGTCAGGGAAGTAGTGAGCCTGGCAAGGAAGGTCACAGGTGTTGACATCAAGGAAGTCATCGCTCCAAGAAGGGCCGGAGATCCGGCGATACTGGTGGCATCCTCGGACAGGATAAAAACCGAGCTGAAATGGGAGCCGAAGTATGACGAGCTTTCTACGATAATAGAAACGGCATGGAAATGGCACAAGGATCACCCCGACGGGTATGGGGACTGAGCACCGGAAAGTAAACGGAGAAAGCTGAAGAAAAGGCTGAAAGAGACAAGCCCCAATTGATTACAGGCTTGTCTCTTTTTTAGTATTGAAAGGAATTTTAACTGTCTTTATCCTGGAGAATTTGTCTCTGGAGCTTATTTATAATTTGTGATCTCTTTTCCGTCCAAAATCTCCAACTCCGTAGACAAGGTCTTATTTCCAACGGGCACAGAAGCGACGACCTTTACGAAAGGAATACCCTGCAAGGCTTTAGGAATGTTTGCGTAGGTCATCATTTTTTCGAGCATACTATTCATGTCCAATAACATGTTGTCTTCGTAAATAAGTTTGTCAGCCTTATCGTAATATTTGTAATTAATTGTAACATCCGTAATAGGCTGCCGTTGGGCATTTCCGTAGTTCCCTTTATAAAGAAATGAAAGGTTTCGACCAAAAAAACACTGTTAAAGCCTGGATCATTTCCAAAACGTATATTTGGCAGGTTCCCGATATGCAGTTCCGAAATATCCGGAGTAAGGGAGGTATGCTCATTCGGTCTATAAACTACACGCATGTCGCCGCTCCTGTACGGTTCGCCCGCAAATGCCACTAAAAGCGGATAAATATAATTGAACAGGTCTGTGATATATTGCTTTTCCGCCCAAGGGAAATTTTCATCGAAGGATAACGTTATTTTCGTACCTCTGGACTCCACTTTTGTATCGGGTAATTTTGACCTCAAGAAATTTTTCCTTACTTATTTCTGATGAGAATTCCATTTCGTTGTCATAATCTGAATATGTTAATCTATGCGGCTTGTTATCGTTGATCAATACCGATTTTGTTTCCTTTATCCAATAGACGCTGGCACCGGTACTTTCCGCGATGAACCGCAAGGGCACCATGGTCCTGCCTCCGATTATCCTTGCGGGTACGTCAAGTTTGGTCGTTTTTCCGTTAATGGTCGCATTGATATTATTTATAACCAGCTTTATTACTTTGTCGGAATTTTTTCCTGTGACAGTTTTCGTACTGTTATCCCACTCGATTTCAAAACCAAGCCTTTCGAGTATCGTCTTGGCCGGAACCAGTGTACTTCCGCTGATAATTACAGGTTTAACGTCAAAATATATTTTATCGCCGTTTATCGCCACTGTGATTGGTGTTTCCTCCGCCTGAGAAAATTGGACTGGTGCAATCAAAAACAGGGCCAGGCATAGTAAAAATGCCAATTGTCTCTTAAACATTTACTAACCTCCATTTCAAGATTTGTAAAATTTATGAATGCATATCCGTAAAATATATTAATTCGACAAATATCTTTATAATCCTTTGTAATTATAGTTAGACAGTTTTAGCACAAGTTGGTGATGTGCTGCCCATCTCCACACAGTTACAATCTCATGACTGTATTTGTATTATAGTAAATGTGATAAAATGTGGTAAAGAGAACAGTATACTTAAGCTTGCTGGGGAAATCTGAAATGCGGTATATTTGAAGATATGAACTTCAAGGAAAGAGCAAAACAACTGAAAAAAGACGTTACTGTGGTTTTTCTGGCGCTTGGTAAAAAGGAAACACCATGGTATGCGAAAGTACTGGCCGCTTTAGCGGTGGGGTACGCTTTATCGCCAATTGATCTGATCCCTGATTTTATTCCGGTCCTCGGGTATCTAGACGATATAATTATTCTGCCGATGCTGGTAGCCGCCACAATAAGGCTTATTCCCAAAGAGATAATCGATCAATGCCGTGCGGAATCGGAGCAGCTTTGGAAAAACGGTAAGCCGAAGAAATGGTATTACGCGATACCAATTATACTAATATGGCTGATAATCGTTGCTTTGATTTTAAAAGCGGTTTTATTTCCTTCCCAATAATGCAAATAAGTATACAAAATGTACGAATCATAACAATTGTGTGATAAAATGTACCTTGTATTACACATAAATTGGGAGAGAAAGATGAACGAAAGTAGTTTTGGCTGCATTCCTTCTGCATATAAAGCAGAATTTGATCAAAAGATTCTTGCTGTCAATCTATACAGAGAGAAGCTTTCCTTATATGTGATCATAATATTTCTGTTCTTTTACTTGGGCGTTGACATGTTTTTTTATAGATCCAAGTGGGATCTCTTGCCTGCATATAAAAACTTATTTTATATCCACATTATAGCGATAATCATATACACGGGTATTGGATTTTTATATCTCCTGAACAGAAATAAGAAACCGGTATTCAATAGAATCATACATTATATGATCATTACGGTCCACCTCGCTATGTGCGAAGCCTTTTCCCTGAACGCTCAATTTATACATGGGCAGATGTCGGCATATATAATTGCTTTGTTTTGCATATCTTATATTCTTTTGCTGAATAATATCGAAGGTTTGATGTTCATATCGTTATCATTAATTACGTTTATTATTGGTTTACATATGATTCAGCATGATATCGCAAAACTGAGCGGCAATATAGTCAATTCGTTAACAATGGGGATAATTGTGTTTCTTTGCACACGAATCAGCTATTCAATGTATGTAAAAGAGTTTTTGATCAATAAGGAGCTTGAAGCTTCTATAAAAATGAAGGACGAATTCCTATCAATGGTGTCACATGAGTTCAGAACCCCCTTAACTGTGATAAATTCAGCAATACAGGCTATCGAGCATTTCTGCGTGACGGAAATGAGTGACAGGCTGAAAGGATATCTGGATAGGATAAAGCAAAGTTCATTTCGCCAATTAAGGCTCGTAAACAATCTTCTGGATATAACGCGAATAAATGCAGGGCATATCAAGATCAATAAGAGGAATACGGACATTGTCCGCCTGACTAACGCTATCGTTGAATCCGTGTCAGTATATTCGGCTCAAAAGGGTATAGAAATATCCGTTTTGTCTGCCCTTGAGCAGATAATAACAGGGATCGATGAAGAAAAGTATGAACGCATTCTGCTGAACCTTCTTTCAAATGCCATTAAATTTTCTCCCGCCGGTAAATCAATCATAGTGAAGCTTTCAACCGGCATAAAAGATATTATGATAGAAGTAATAGACGAGGGAGTCGGTATTCCGGAAGATAAAAAGGAATTGATTTTCGAACGCTTCGGACAAGTTGACAGTTCGCTGACTCGTCAGGCAGAGGGTACCGGTATCGGCTTATCATTAGTAAAACTATTTGCTGAAGCTTTGGGAGGAAGCATAACTGTAAAAAGCAAAGTTGGTGAGGGAAGTACTTTTTGTCTGCATCTCCCGAATGCAGAAGCAGAGAAAGGCCGGGACGAGGATATCCAGGATGCCGAATGCCTAAGGGAAATTACGGACAACAGGATCGTACAGTCGACTACCATTGAATTTTCGGATATATATTCGGGTAACTGATTTTTACCTGATCAAACCGGCCTTTTTTTTATTCTGCTGTTATGTTAAAATTCAGTTGCCTGGTAAATAATATAGGATCCGGAGGATTTACGATGCTGCTTGCAGATGACTGGAAGGATTATGAACTGATAGATACGGGCGGAGGGGAAAAGCTCGAACGCTGGGGGCAATATACGCTCAGGAGGCCTGATCCGCAGGCCATATGGCCGATCGCCGGAAATGAAAAGGCCTGGGCCGGGGCAGACGCCCATTATCACAGGAGCAGCAGCGGCGGCGGAAGCTGGGAATATCTGAAGAAGCTGCCTCAACAGTGGATGATACGGCACGGGGAACTGGAATTCTATGTCGAACCCACCGGCTTCAAACATACCGGCCTATTCCCGGAGCAGGCCGTCAACTGGAACTGGATGGAGCAGAAAATAAAGGGCGCAGGCAGGAAGATAAGCGTCTTAAACCTGTTTGCATATACGGGCGGCGCAACGGTTGCGGCGGCTCATGCCGGAGCGGAGGTGTGCCATGTGGATGCCGCGAAGGCCATGGTGGCACGGGCAAAGGAGAATCTGGCGCTCTCAAAGCTTGCGGACAAGCCTGTTCGATTCATCGTGGACGATGTTGTCAAATTCGTGAACCGGGAAATAAGGCGCGGTCGGAAATATGACGCCGTTATCATGGATCCGCCGTCTTACGGCAGGGGCCCCAACGGCGAGCTTTGGAAGATAGAAGAGGAATTGTACGGACTGATCGGTCTTTGTATGGATGCTTTATCTGCCGAGCCCTTGTTCTTCCTTGTAAATTCCTATACGACAGGTCTTTCGCCTACAGTCATAGGCAATATGCTGAGGCTTTCCGTACAGAAAAAATATGACGGTTCGGTAAGTGCAGACGAGGTCGGGCTTCGCGGTTCTGCCACGGGACTGATACTGCCATGCGGTTCGGCAGGCAGATGGGAAGCTTGAGCAGAAGGCCGGTACAGAAATATTGCAGATAGATTGTGAGTTGTAATATGTCAAGAAAAATTGATATTCTGTATGAGGACAACCACGTGCTGGTTGTGGTAAAGCCTCCGAACATGCTGACGCAGGGCGACCAGACAGGCGACGAGGATCTTCTCACCGCTTTGAAGGAAGACCTGAAGGTAAGGTACAATAAGCCGGGCAACGTCTATCTGGGCCTGGTCCACAGGCTTGACCGCCCGGTCGGAGGAGCCATGGTATTTGCAAAGACGTCAAAAGCGGCTTCAAGGCTTTCCGACCAGATACGCAGGAGAGAATTCAATAAATCATACATGGCTGTGGTATACGGCATCCCGGAGCCAGTATCCGGCACGCTGACGCATTACCTTGACAAAGATGAAAAAACGAATACGGTCCGCGTCGTAAAGTCTTCGGATGAAGGTAAAACAGCGGTCCTCGATTATTCGGTAAAGAACTCCAAAGAAGGCTTGTCGCTCGTATCCGTCAATCTGCATACGGGCAGATCCCACCAGATCCGCGTGCAGTTTTCAGCCATCGGGCATCTGCTATATGGCGACCAGAAATACGGAGCATCTCTGAACAAACCAGGAATGCAGCTTGCACTGTGGTCCGCGGAGGTAGGCTTTGAACATCCGATAACAAAAAAATACATGTCTTTTAACTCAGCGCCGCCGGCCTCATATCCGTGGAATCTTTTCGCATAGTTTACGGACAAATTGCAATGTGACATACTCCTGTCATATTGCTTGGGCTATACTGAGAATCAGCCTGAAGCGAAAAATGGTGCTGTGCTTTCAGGTCAGGAAAGCGTAGTAAATTATGAGATACATACCTGCAAAAACGATCATATCGGGCTATGCGGCCAACAACAGCTGGTTCGGCTGTAACTACAACATGAACATATATAAGGGCTGCCATCATGGTTGTATTTACTGTGACAGCCGCAGCGAATGCTACCGTGTCGAAAATTTCGACGAGGTGAGGGCAAAGGAGAACGCCTTTGCTTTGGTTGAACGCGACCTCAGGTCAAAACGCAGAACAGGTGTGATAGGTACGGGCGCAATGAGCGATCCGTACAACAGGTTCGAAGAGAAATACCGCCTTACTCGAGGCGCGTTGGAACTGGTAAACACCTACAGGTTCGGAATAGCAATTGCTACAAAAAGCAACCTTGTCACACGTGATACCGATATTTTGGAAAAGATAAGTTCCCATTCACCCGTACTTATAAAAATCACTGTGACTGCCAGTGACGACTCACTCTGCAAGAAGGTTGAACCGAATGCCCCGCTTTCGTCCGAAAGATTTGCCGCCATAAAGGAATTGTCATCCAACGGAATATTCGCAGGTGTACTTCTTATGCCTGTATTGCCTTACATAGAAGACGATCCTGAAAATATCAGAGGTATTATCGAACGCGCAGTCACCTGCGGCGCAAAATTCATATACCCTGCATTCGGCGTGACGCTGAGACAGAATCAGAGGGACTATTTCTTCGACAAGCTTGATGAATCATTCCCCGGCATAAAGCAAAAGTATATCAGGCAATTCGGCAATTCCTACCGCTGTGTATCACCCAGGGCGGATGAACTTATGCGCATGTTCAGGAAGGAATGCGACGCCCGCGGCCTGCTCCATGAGATGGACGATATCATAGGTGCCTACAGGCGCGGTTATTATGACACCCAGCTATCATTTTTCTAAATATTTTCCTTATTTCATTAATATATTTCAATGTAAAGAATAGTTCTGTATAATAAAACTATGACTGCTTGAATATCGATAGCCAGAATTGATCCGGGGGTGGCGAATGGGTGAGGTTGGCACGGGCAAGGCCGGCACTGTCCGTTTATTGGGCCTTATAGGTATTATAGGCGTGCTTTTTACCATAGCGAGCGATCTGGTTCTGCTGGGCAGACCAGATACCGGTTACTCATTCTTCAGGCTCGGAACTTCAGGTATGACAGGGATAGAGAGCTGGAGGATCACAGCGGGCACCTTTGTCGGAGTATTCATGCTTCCTTTTCAGATCGCAGGCTTGATATCGCTGTATTACGGACTCAGGCCGTCAGGCAGGATCATGCCGCTAATAGTGCTCCTGACGGATGCCCACGCATTGGTGATGGGAGTTGCGTTTCATGCGTCATATGCGTTCATTGCAGGCGGATGGAAACTGTTCGATGCGGCCGGCGAGGGAAACATGGATGTATCACGGCTGATATCGGATTTCGATTTCTACTGGAAGCTGATAATTGTGATCATGTTTACGGAATTGATAGCAAGTTCGGTTTTGTTTGTTTTGCTGGTGCTCAAAGGAAGAACGCTGTATCCGAAGTGGATGGCGATTTCAAATCCGCTTTGCCTGACAGCGCTATTGTCCCTGGTGATACCTGTGATCCCTTCGCCTGTTGGCGGCTTTGTAGGCCCGGCTGTTTTAAATCTATCGACTTTGATCTTTTTTGTGATGTCTACGTTATTGATTTACAAGAAACTGAAATTACAGGGAAAAAACTATGAATATAAATTTGGGGACAAAGCTCAGGAAAATACTGTATGATTCCAGGCCATTCAATGAAAAGGATTTTGAACACAGCCGCAGGATGTCGATATTCGAAGGCTGTGCTGCGCGTTCGATATTTAATTTCACCAGCGGCGCATTTCTTGCAGGTTATGCAAATTACCTGGGCGCGGACGACTCGTTCAATGGTATCATAGGAGCGCTACCCGTACTCGCGGGCATAATGTCGCTGCTGTCGCCGTTATATTTTGAAAAAAGGGACAGAAGGAAGCCTCTGGTTGTTCTTTTAAACTTCCTGCACAGGTTTATTCTCGGCCTTATGGTCATCATCCCGCTGATAGCGACGGGCAAAAGCGAGAGACTTGCTTTGCTTGCGCTCTTTTACCTGATGGCATATATGTCCATATCCTTTAGTAACCCAGCGGCAAGCGCCATACTGATCGATCTTACCCCGGAAAACATACGCGGCAGGTATTTCAGCAAAAGGGAATCATATTTGCTTGCAGTAGGCACACTGCTCACCCTTGTGCTCGGGCCGGTCATGGATGCATTTAAGGGCAACGGCAACGAGTACGGCGGTTTCGTTGTCATGTTCGCCGTCGTTTTGCTGCTTTCATTCGCAAATGCTTTTTTCTGGCTAAGGATAAAGGAACCGGACAGGGTCAAGAGTAAAACAACTTTCAAGCTCAGGCAGATCGTCACGATGCCTTTGAAAAACACAGGCTTCAGAAAAATCATAATATTTTTCATACTGTACAACGTCGGCCTTCAGGTCGGCGGCCCGTTTTTCTCCGTATATATGGTAACAGGGCTGAAACTCAACTATACCTATATAATGATAATGGGTATGTTATCTACGATCGTCAATGTGGTACTGGTAAGGGTGTGGGGCAGAGTTGCCGACAGGAAATCATGGAACTTTGTACTGACTTATTCGATCCTGACTTTAGGTATAACCCACTTCAGCTGGTTTTTTGCAAACGGTTCGACGGCATTCATAATGGTACCTTTACTGCATATCATGGGTGGAGCCGGTTGGGCAGGAATCGGTATTTCGACATTCAACATCCAGTTCATCTACTCGCCTGCCGACGGGAATACCGTGTATATAGGCTTCAACGCAGCTCTCGGCGGACTGATGGGATTTTTGGGAACAGTTGCCGGATCGGGGCTTCTGATAGCAATGCAGAGCATGAGTCCGAACCTGTTAGGCTTCAGTATCAGCGGCATACAGGTGCTGTTCTTAATATCGGGGCTGATACTGATGCTGAGCGCGGCTTACTCCCATTTCTTCATCAAGCCGCTCGAGCAGGTATGAAACAGGAGTCGCGGCTGCAAATCAATTGCCGGCTTCAATTTCCCTGATTTTCGCCTCTACCTCCTCGCGGCTGATCGTACTGAGGTATGAGAATTTATAACCGAGCGCCTTTTTCATGTACTCGAGCGCCTCATCCTTCTGCCCCGTGGCAAGCAGCAAAAGGCTATAGCCGTAATAAGGCTCGGGAAAGCTTGGCGCTTTATCTATGAGCGGCTTGTAAATTTCTTTTGCTTTTTCGTAATTGCCGAGCAGGTAGTAGTTCTGCCCGAGATTATCCTGTACGATCTTATCGGATGAGTTGTAATCATATGCTTCCAGGTTGAACTGCAGCGCTTTTTCAAGGTCGCCCTTCAACATCATCAGGTAGCCGAGGCTTCCATAAACGGAAGTCGTTTTGTAAACCTTGATCACTTCTTCCAGCATTCCTACCGAGGCGTCAAACTCGCCCTTTTTCCACAAAACGAGCGCCATGATCGATTTGATGTAGGGGAGATCCGGGCTGTTCTGATTTCCTTTAAGGACCTGCTGCATGATCTCACCGGCATTTTCCAGTTCGCCGCTTCTCAGCAGGATGTATGCATAGGATACCGACGTCCTTACACCGGCTTTTTTGGTAGCATAAGCCTTGCCGAACCATTTGACAGCTTCGTCTGTCTTTCCGAGCGAATATGCCTTGCTGCCCTTCATACCGTATATCATCGGCCTTGACATATAGGCTATCACTGCGAGATATATGACGATGACAAGGATACCCAGCCATTTGTTAATGAACCATGCCGCAAATACGGCTGCAATGGGTAATACAAAGCCTATCAGTATATTCCTCAATGTTTTGTTCATTCTGAACCTCCAAAGTCTAGGGAATAGGTTATCAACGACTCAATTATAAACCATTGCAGGATATAAATGCAAACGGACAATGGAGTCCTAAAAATCAGTTCGACATGGAAAAATATATGGCGGATGAACAACTCAAAGCAGACAGGGTGCAACCTTCGTTCGATGATATAAGGATGCGGTCTTCCGCAGGCAGTGCGGGCGCACAGGAGGCCGATTCTGCGAATGATGAACGCGGCAGGGAAAAACTAAGGTATTGAAATTAAATGTTGTATAGACAATAAACCCTGTGGTATAATATTATGCAATAAACATACGGATTAAATTGATCAAAGCTATGAAAGAGGAAAGTAACCGGAACGGACTTTGAAGAGAGGAGCTGCCACGGCTGAAAGCATCTCCAATGTACACACCGGCGAAGTTCCCTCTGGAGCTGCATCCTGAAATTGTAGCCTGATGACCGGAACGAAGCTTGAATAAGGTTTCGCAGCGGTCGGCGGCATAATAGTAGGAGATGCCGGTGCCTGACCGTTAACATACAGGGCGCAATAAACCTGATAAACGCAGAAACATTCTGCATGATAAAGGAAGTTGTGATAAAGAGTCCGCATTTACATTGCGGAAATCTGGGTGGTACCGCGGAGTTACAGCCTTCGTCCCTGACATTGGGATGGAAGGCTTTTTTATTTGTGGCGCCGGTACGCACGGCCGGCGAATAAAGCGTAGCAGTATGAAGGAGGATGCATTATGAGAGACCAGTTGAACAACATAAAACTGGATGCGGAAAAGAAGCTCAATGAAGTCAGGACGCTGCCCGAGCTCGATAACCTGCGAGTACAGTACCTTGGCAAAAAGGGCGAGCTGACGGCTGTCCTCAGGGGAATGGGCGCACTATCGGCCGAAGAAAGACCTGTAATAGGACAATTGGCCAACGATGTCAGAAGTTTTATAGAGGGCAAGCTGGAGGAGACACAGAGGAAGCTCCAGGAGAAGGAACAGGAGCAGAAGCTGTTGCAGGAGACTATCGATACAACGATCCCCGGAAAGAGGCGTTATATAGGGAAAAAGCATCCGCTCACGATCGTGCTTGATGAAATAAAGGACGTATTCATTTCGCTCGGATACGAAATAGCGGAAGGACCTGAAGTGGAGCTCGACTATTACAACTTCGAAGCGCTGAACATTCCTAAAGGCCACCCGGCAAGGGATGCACAGGATACCTTCTATATCAACGATAATATACTTCTGAGGAGCCAGACTTCACCCGTGCAGATAAGGGTAATGGAGCAGAAGAAGCCCCCGATCAAGATAATCTGCCCCGGCAGGGTCTACCGCTCAGATGCGGTCGACGCCACCCATTCTCCGATATTCCATCAGGTAGAAGGTCTCGTGGTCGACCATGGAGTAACGATGGGCGACCTGGTAGGAACGCTTCAGCTGTTTGCACGCAGTCTGTTCGGAGAAGAGACGAAGATCAGGCTGAGGCCTCATCACTTCCAATTCACCGAACCGAGCGCCGAGGTCGATGTTAGCTGCTGGGCATGCGGCGGCAAGGGCTGCAGGGTCTGCAAGAACGAAGGCTGGATCGAGATACTCGGAGCGGGCATGGTACATCCGCACGTACTTGAGAACTGCAATATTGACCCCAAGGAATACAGCGGATTTGCTTTTGGACTCGGAGTCGAGAGGACGGCAATGGGTCGCTTCAGCATAGACGACCTGAGGCACCTGTATGAAAACGACATGCGTTTCCTGAAGCAGTTCTAGTATAGGAAGGGAGAATGATTATATGAAATTACCGCTGAAATGGTTGAAGGATTATACAGATATAAATGTGAGCGCTAAAGAATACTCGGACGCCCTTACGCTTTCCGGTTCGAAGGTGGAGGGCTATGAGGAGCTCGGCGCGGAGATCGACAGGGTAGTCGTCGGCAGGATCACGAAGATCGAAAAGCACCCCGACGCCGACCGCCTGCAGGTCACTGAAGTGGATATCGGCAGCGAGACTATCCAGATAGTCACGGGAGCCACCAACATCAAGGTGAATGATATAATTCCCATAGCGCTTGACGGGTCCAGTCTCCCCGGAGGAAAGAAGATCAGGAAGGGCAAGCTTCGCGGGATCGACTCCAATGGAATGATGTGCTCGATAGCCGAGCTTGGAGTTACGAAAGAGGAATTTCCCTACGCTGTCGAAGACGGGATATTCATACTTCAGGGCAACCCGGCTTTGGGCTCCGATATCAAGGAGTATCTCGGCCTGAATGATACCGTTGTCGAATTTGAAATAACCTCGAACAGGCCGGACTGTTTCAGCATAATCGGCCTTGCAAGGGAATCAGCCGCAACCTTCGGGACACCCTTCAAAATCCCCGATATCAAGCTGAAAGAACTCGGCGATCCTATCGATGGGCAGGCTTCCGTAGAGATACAGGCGCCGGATCTGTGCTCGCGCTATTGCGCCAGGATCGTCAAGGATGTAAAGATAAAGGCTTCGCCGCGCTGGATGCAGGAGCGCCTTAAAGCTGCCGGTGTAAGGCCGATAAACAACATAGTCGACATCACGAATTACGTTATGCTCGAGTATGGTCAGCCCATGCACGCGTTTGACCTAAAGAACCTGAAGGAAAACAAGATCATAGTCAGAAGAGCTGCAGACGGTGAAAAGATGCAGACGCTTGACGATCAGGATAGGGTGCTGGACTCCTCGATGCTGGTAATTGCGGATGCTGAAAGAGCCGTAGCAGTCGCGGGCGTTATGGGCGGCGCGAACAGTGAGATCGAACCGGACACAAAGACCATACTGTTCGAATCTGCGACCTTTGACGGTATCTCGGTACGCCTGACCGCGAAGAAGCTTGGTATGAGGACGGAGGCTTCCGGACGTTTTGAAAAAGGCCTCGACCCCGAAAATACAATAGACGCAATCAACCGCGCGGCACAGCTCGTTGAACAGCTCGGCGCAGGTACCGTATGCAGGGGCATCATCGACAATTACCCTGTAAAAGCGGTCAAAAAGGTCATAACGTTCAATCCCGGCAGGATCAACGCTTTACTTGGAACCGATATCGGTGTTGACAAAATGAAGGAAATCTTTAAAAACCTCGAGATAGAAGTCAATGAAGCGGCTGGAACTGTGACGGCACCGACCTTCAGACCCGACCTCGAATGTGAGGCGGACATTGCCGAGGAAGTCGCAAGATTCTATGACTACAATAATATCAAGGCTACGCTTCTGGAGGGCAAGGCGGCAACAGTAGGCGGCAAGACATGGAAGCAGAAGATCGAAGACCTCGTACGCAAAACCATGCAGGCCTGCGGTTTATCGGAAATATACACGTACTCCTTCACGAGCCCGAAGGTATTCGACCTGATAAATCTTCCTGCAGACAGCGAACTGAGGAAGACTATCGTGATCAAAAACCCGCTCGGTGAGGATTACAGCATTATGCGGACGACAACGCTCCCCGACATGATGGAGGTACTTGCGACCAATTACAACAGAAGGGTTGACGAGGCCAAGCTGTTCGAGCTGTCACATGTTTATCTGCCCGAAAGCCTGCCGTTGACAGACCTGCCATATGAAAAACCAGTGCTTACGATAGGCATGTATGGCAACGTCGATTTCTATGACCTTTCGGGCGCCGTAGAAGAACTGATGGCAGCTCTCGGTATCAAGAGATACAGCCTCGAGCCCGTTACTGACGACCCTTCGCTCCATCCCGGAAGGACAGCGAGACTTGTCATCAAGGGCAGGAACTGTGGTATACTGGGTGAGGTCCACCCCGGTGTGGCAGAGAAGTTTGGAGCAGCACAGAGAAATTATGTAGGTATCATAGATGTGGAGCCGCTGGTGGCAGAAGCTTCGCTGAAGCCCGATTACAAGCCGCTGCCGAGGTTCCCAGCAGTATCGAGGGATATTGCGATGCTCGTGGATGACTCGATAATGGTAAAACAGATCGAGAAGCTAATCAGTTCGAAGGCCGGCAAATACCTTGAGGAGGTCAAGCTGTTCGACGTATACAAGGGCAAGCAGGTGCCGGAAGGGAAGAAGAGTGTGGCTTACTCCATCACCTTCAGGGCTTCCGACAGGACGCTGACCGACGACGAAGTGGGAAAGGCAATGGCCGATATCGTAGGCGCGCTTTCAGAAAAGCTCGGCGCACAATTAAGAGAGTAGCGGCGTATTGGCCGGGAACTACCGGGTATACGGACTACCGAATACAATATTGCAGACAATAAAAAACGATGGCAGGCATTTTACCTGTCATCGTTTTTTATTGTTAAAACATCTTCTTTTCAGCATACTCGATCATTTTCTTTACCATCTGTCCGCCTATCGGACCACCTTCATGCCCATTCTGGGCAGAACTTAAATCTCCCTTGTAATGGTCGTTGTTTTCCTTCGTAAATTGTGTAAGCCCTATTTCCTGTGCACACTCCATTTTAAAGTTGGTCAGCGCCTGACGTTTATCAGCAACCATGGGAGTTTTCGGATTCGACATATTATCACCTCTTTTTTTTGTTTGATTCCCGGGCTTCCCGCCGGGTTTACATATATATTTTGAACGGTTTTATAAATAATATTACGCTGTAAGATAATGCATAAATATGTGCCATGTTTTTTAAAGCCATCCATATTTCATTGATAAAAAATAAACGATTTGTTATAATACCTTGAAGACATATTCCGGGTGATAAGTGCCGTTCAGACCAACGCACATAAAACTGCAACCACACATAAAAATAAGCGTGGAAGGGCATTGTTACATCATCCGGTTCACTTTACAGGAGGTACATATATGAACAAACTGAGTCTCGATTATTCAAACGCCTTATCCTTCATGAAGGAGAACGAAATATCCTATTTCGCGCCGATGATAAAGGCTGCGCATGAGATGTTACATAATAAAACAGGCGCGGGCAATGACTTTGTAGGATGGGTCGACCTGCCGAAGGATTACGACAAGGCCGAATTTATCAGGATAAAGGCAGCCGCTGAAAAAATCAAATCGGATTCTGATGTGCTCGTAGTTATAGGCATCGGAGGCTCCTATCTCGGAGCGAGGGCTGCTATAGAGGCGCTTTCCCATTCTTTTTACAACCTGCTTCCGAAGGCCGGAAGGGGCACTCCTGAGATCTATTTCGTAGGTAACAGCATAAGCTCCACATATATCACTGAATTGTTCGACCTGCTCAAAGACAAGGATATCTCTGTCAACATGATTTCCAAGTCCGGTACGACGACTGAACCTGCCCTCGCATTCAGGGTGTTCAGGGAATACATGGAGAAGAAATACGGCAAGGCGGAGGCTTCAAGGAGAATATACGCAACGACCGACAAGGCAAGGGGTGCATTGAAGAAGCTCGCGACAGAAGAAAAATACGAAAGCTTCGTGATACCGGACGACGTTGGCGGAAGGTACTCCGTTCTGACTGCTGTCGGACTTCTACCGATAGCTGTCGCGGGCATCGACATTGACGCCATGATGAAGGGCGCAGCTGAAGCAAGGGAGCTTTACAATAATCCGGACGTTGCATCCAATGTCTGCTACCAATATGCGGCTGTAAGGAACGCGCTTTACAGGAAGGGCAAGACGACCGAGATCATGGTGAATTATGAACCCTCGCTGCACTTTTTCACGGAATGGTGGAAACAGCTTTACGGCGAAAGCGAAGGCAAGGATAACAAGGGCATTTTCCCGGCGGGAGTCGATTTCACTACCGACCTGCATTCCATGGGGCAGTATGTACAGGACGGCCTGCGTGTGATATTCGAGACTGTCGTCAACGTTGAGAAACCCAGAAAGAACATGACTATAAAGGAAGACAAAGACAACATAGACGGTCTGAACTTCCTTACCGGCAAGGACGTCGACCTCGTCAACAAGAAAGCCATGCAGGGCACGATACTTGCTCATACGGACGGCGGCGTGCCGAATCTAATAGTCAATATACCTGTAATGGACAGTTACTGGTTCGGACATACGGTCTATTTCTTCGAGAAAGCCTGCGGAATCAGCGGATACCTTTTGGGCGTCAATCCATTCGACCAGCCCGGCGTCGAGGCATACAAGAAGAACATGTTCGCGCTGCTGGGCAAGCCCGGTTACGAAGCTGAGAAGGAAAAGCTTGAAAAAAGGCTTTCAAAGTAGGAAACTATAAGTCTGATGCGTTAGTTAAACATATAATTGGTTAAAAACGATAAATCAGCAGACTGAGCTTATTACCGGTTTGCTGATTTTTTGTGAAAGCGGGTCAAATCAAGGATGAAAAAAGAAAAAGCTTTGGTCGGGATAATTAGTGTAATCATTTGCGAAGTGTTGTTCGGTTTCAGCTTTCTTTTCACAAAAAAGCTGACGAACGCCGTATTGCCTTTCACATTGTTGAGCTGGCGCTTTATTATGGCTTTTACTGCGATGAATATATGCGTGCTTGCGCGTCTGATCAAAGTCGATTTCAGGAATAAACGCATACTGTCGCTTTTTTCTATTGCAATTTTCCAGCCCGGCATTTATTTTATAGGCGAAACGTTCGGCGTCAAACTGACTACGGCTTCCGAAAGCGGCGTCATAATCGCCTGTTATCCGATCGTAGCCCTGGTCGTTTCGACCATCGTTCTGAAGGAAGCGCCGACTAAGCAGCAGGTAACGGGGATAGGCATAGCCGCCGCGGGTATAATCATGATCGTTCTGATGAAAGGGCTTGAGGCGTCTTTCAACCCGCTTGGTTATATACTGCTGCTATTCGCATTGCTTTCCTACAGCCTCTATTCCGTTAATTCGCAAAAAGCGGCTGAGTTTACGAATACGGAAAAAACCTACGCCATGATCGCATTGGGCGCAGTTGTCTTTACAGCGGCCGCACTCATCGAAAATGCAGGCTCCGGAACTTTAAAAGAGTTTATACTGCTCCCGTTTTCGAACACCGAATACCTTGTCGGATTCCTCTATCTGGGAGTCGGCTGCTCGGCAGCGGCGTTTTTCCTTTACAACGTAGCGATCTCAGCTATCGGCACAAACAGGTCGGCCTCCTTTGCAGGCCTGTCAACGATAGTGACGGTTACGGCGGGAATAATCATACTGAAGGAAAAGTTTTCGGTGATGCAGGGCGTCGGCACCTTATTGGTGCTTGGCGGCGTTTATCTGGCCAATATAATATCCGAGAGCAGATTGCCGGGACAGGAAATTTAGCTTTATGGTACAATGCAGATCAGTATTTCCGGACGCGACAGGAACCGCAGCGGTACGACGCCGTTGCCCAGACCCCTGTTCAGATAGACCTTTATGTCGTTGATCTTCTTAAGACCGCGTTTGATCCCCATCCTGCAGAGTTCATCGTCGCGCAGCAGGAAGAATTCCATGTTGCAGGGCATCCATATCTGCCCGCCGTGAAAATGGCCTGCAAACATGTAATCGACAATTTTGCCGGGGATCTTCAATGCGATATCGGGGTTGTGGGTGATAGATATCTTCGGTGCACCCGGCACACAGCCGACCATGGCTTTTTCGATATCCGGGCTGCCTCTTCTCAGGTCGTCGATACCAATGATGTTATATTTTTTTCCCTGCTTTTCAACTACAACAGTCCTGTTTCTCAGAACGTCCACATTCTGCGCTTCGATTTCGCGTATGAAATTTTCAAGACCTTCCGTATTCGAGCCGAATGCCCTGTAATCATGGTTGCCAAGGCATATAATGGTCCTGTAGCCCTTGCAGAAGGTGTGCAGATATTGCAGGAACCCGGCCGCATGAACAGGCCTGTTTATATAATCTCCCGTTATCAGTATTACATCGGGGTTCTCGGCTTTGACCACTTCACGTATCTTTACGGCGGAAATCCTTGTCATATAAACATGCAGGTCCGACAGATGCATGATCTTAAGCCCGCTGCCCTTGCGCGAAAAGTCGAGCCTTTCTATCTTGAGCCAGGTGGTTTCGAAGGTCATATATAAATACATCGCTAAAAATACTACAAGTATGATCAACAATATCGGCATTATGTATTCTCCTGTAAAATCATATACTTAATATACCAATTACCACAGTGCTCGGCAACCGGTATTTAAACGGCAATTGTTTGACTATTGCCAATATAAAAAATATAATTAAAGTATCGGACAAATATCGGGGTTTTAATCAGGATTTAAACATAAACATAATATCCGGTATATTAAAATTACGGAGCTGCATATGAGTAATGAGATTTGTGACAGTTGTCAGGAAACAAAAATAAATCCTGAAAACATAAAAAGGGTCAAGGCGTGCATGATCGGAGACAATGATTCGATCAGGCTTTCGGAAGTTTTTAAGGTGCTGGGAGACCCGACGAGGATCAAGATCATCTTTGCCTTGTCCAAATGCGACCTGTGCGTGTGCGATATTGCGGAAACCATCGGCATGACACAGTCTGCAGTCTCGCACCAGCTCAGGTTGATGCGGAATATGAGGCTCGTCAAGTATCGGAAGGAAGGCAAATCGGTATACTATTCCCTTGATGACGATCACATACTGCAGCTTTTCAATCAGGGCATGGAGCACGTAAGGCATGGCTGAATACAGGTTAAAGTAAACGAATAATAGAATTTGTAAAAATGTATTGCTTTTTTTTGGGAGAACATATTATATTAAACGGGTAATAAAACTGAAAGCCAGTACAGGAGGATCTAGCCATGGAATGGTGTTATCTCAATATACCGGTAGTAGGCCGCGGCCTCAGCTCCGAGCAATGACCATAAGGTCAGGGGACCAAAGTGCATATCATATTCGGTGATGCATTGTCCGGAGCCTAAAAGCTGCAAGTAGCCGATGCCGGGATGATTTTCATAATAAGCTTGTCAAAGCAGGTATCTTGATATACTGCTTATGATTTATTATAATCATTCGGCTGTATCGTGTGAAATTGCAGATATGGTTTTATTACAGCTATATTGTACTAGGAATATACGTGTCAGACGTTTGGATATTTTTGCTTTCATAAATCTCAGTTTTGATTTTTGTAAGGCAATTATGTTCAATATGAGAACGTAATAACGATCGTATGTTAAAGCTGCGGAAAGCACACTGATTCCGCGGCTTTTATTTATTACATGGAAATCTTGATAATCTCCTGCTTATACCGGGGGCCGCGGATCGAACTGCGGCCTTTTGTTTTTAGGAACGAACGTATGGAGGAGTGAAAAGAAATGAGTTTATTGATTTTTAACAACGTAGTAAAAGAATATCGTAACAAGCTGGTACTGGACAGAGCCAGCCTGAGGATTGAAAAAGGAGAAAGGGTAGCGCTTGTCGGGCCGAACGGAGCAGGCAAGACGACTCTTCTGAGAATAGCGGCAGGGCTGGAAACCAGTGATACAGGCAGTGCATCAGTTGCCCGCGACGCGAAAATGGGGTACCTGACGCAGGATCTGAACGAAATGGATCCGGGTGGCAGAATATTCAGGGAAACTGCGCTATATCATGTGGAGTTGACAGAAGGAAAAGCAAAGGGAATTTGCAATAAGGGCGCAAGCCCGGACTGCCTTATAATGGACAAACCTACGAACCACCTCGATGTACCTGCCAGGAAGGGACGGGAGCGGCAGTGGTAGTGGGAACGGCTGAACAGCAAGGAAATAACAGCAAATTCGGAACAAACGGCAAGTCGTATGGAGCAAACGTCGGATCAAAAGGATCCGATGGACAAATCTCATAATATTTCGCGGGAAAGACTGGTATCATTGAGATACCGGTCTTTTGTTTTTTATAATACAAATATCATATAATTAACCTTAATTTGATAATTTACATTGCACAATGGTATTTATATAATCCAATCGTACCTAAACCGGGCTTTAAATAATAGCTTGTTTATTTATGCCCGCAGTCCTCGTTCCGGCTCTCAGCAATTCTTACTAAAGCGAAATTCCGGGAAATAAACAACAGCTTTTATTTTTTTATATACCAATGTTTGACACAAATTAATACATTTGGTAATTTATATTATGGAGGTGATGCGATTTGAGTAGTATGATACTCAGGAATTGGAGAAGGGCTCTTGCTTTGTTGTCGGCGCTGGCGTTGATTTCGATGTATGCGCCTGTGGTCAGCAGTGCGACGACGGTGTCGGTAACGGTTTACCACGAAAGCTTTGAGACCGGCAAGGGAGTAGCAGCACAATCGGGCGGAGCCAGCCTGTCGCAGGTGACCGGCAAGGTCTTTGACGGTAACAGTGACGGTGCTGCATTGTACGTAAGCAACAGGGCGAACAACTGGGACGCGGCCGATTTCGGGTTTGCTAACATAGGACTCGAGAACGGCAAAACTTATAAGATAACAGTGAAAGGTTATGTTGACTCAGATGCAGTCATACCCGCAGGAGCGCAGGCATTTCTGCAGTGCGTGGACAGCTATGCGTGGCTTGCAGGTGCTAACTATGCAGCCGGATCGGCATTCACTCTGACAGGGACATATACGGTCGACACCAGCAAGGATTCGAGACTGCGCGTTCAATCGAACGACGCAGGTAAAACAGTTCCGTTCTATATAGGGGATATAATCATTACGACCGAAACAACAGTAACGGAGACTGCTGTCTATCATGAAACCTTCGCAAGCGGCAAGGGAGCCGCCGCGCAATCGGGCGGAGCCAGCCTGACGCTGGTCACGGGCAAGGTATTTGATGGCAATGATGACGGTGCTGCATTGTATGTCGGTAATAGGGCGAAAACCTGGGATGCGGCCGATTTCGGGTTTGCAGATATTGGTCTTGAAAACGGCAAAACTTATACTATAACAGTGAAGGGGTATGTTGACTCAGATGCGGTCGTACCCTCAGGGGCGCAGGCATATCTGCAGTGCGTGGACAGCTATGCATGGCTGGCAGGCGCCGATTTTGCGGCTGGTTCAGCATTTACACTGACTGGAACGTATACGGTCGATACCGGTAAAGACCGGGCGATACGCGTTCAGTCGAACGATGCAGGTGCGACAGTTCCATTTTACATAGGGGATATATTGATTACAGGGCAGGCGTCCTCGGGCGGTGGCGGCGAAGATCCCAGGCCTCCGGCGCTGCCTTTCACGACAATCAGCTTTGAAGACCAGACAGCGGGCGGATTTACCGGCAGGGGCGGCAACGAAACCCTTACAGTGACAAATGAAGACAACCACACCGACGGCGGCGCATACTGCCTGAAGATCGAGGGCAGGACCAAAACCTGGAACGGACCTTCCCTGCGCATAGAAAAATATATCGATCAGGGTGGTGAGTACAAAGTTACCGCCTGGGTCAAGACTATATCTCCTTCAAGCATACAGCTCCAGCTTTCTACCCAGATAGGCAACGGAAGCGGTGCGAGTTATGTCAATCTGCAGGGTAAAACAATCGGCACAGCTGACGGCTGGGTCAAGTACGAGGGAACCTACCGTTATAATAACGTTAGCAGTGAATATATAACGTTATACGTGGAAAGTTCAAATAACGCGACCGGTTCCTTCTATATCGACGATATCAGCTTTGTACCTACCGGTTCAGGTTCAATTGAGATACAGAAGGACCTGAAACCGATCAAGGATGCTTATCAAAATGATTTCCTGATAGGAAACGCAATTTCTGTAGAGGATCTGCAGGGCGTCAGGCTCGACCTGCTGAAGCTGCACCACAATATAGCGACGGCAGGCAACGCTATGAAGCCGGGTTCGCTGCAGGCGACAAAGGGCAGCTTCGACTTTTCGGCGGCAGATCAAATGGTAGATAAAGTTCTGGCCGAGGGAATGCAGATGCACGGTCACGTACTGGTATGGCACCAGCAGACAGGCGAGTGGATGAATACCACGAAAGATGCAAGCGGTAATACAATTCCTCTGAGTCGTGATGAAGCGCTCGGAAACATGAGGACCCATATCAGGACCGTCATGGAGCATTTCGGTGACAAGGTCATTTCATGGGATGTTGTAAACGAAGCAATGAGTGATAATCCGGCGAATCCGGCCGATTGGAGAGCATCACTGCGCAGAAGCACCTGGTTCAACGCGATCGGAGACGATTATGTCGAGCAGGCATTCCTGGCGGCAAGAGAGGTGCTGGATGAACATCCCGAATGGAAGCCGATCACGCTTTATTACAATGATTACAACGAAGACAACCAGAATAAATCTAAGGCTATATACAACATGGTAAAAGAGCTCAATGACAAATATGCTCAGACGCATCCCGGCAAACTTCTGATCGACGGCCTTGGAATGCAGGGGCATTACTCCATAAGCACAAACCCGGCAAATGTTCAGCTTTCTCTGGAAAGGTTTATTTCACTTGGAATGAAGGTAAGCATAACTGAGCTCGATATCCAGGCCGGAAGCAATTATGCACTTTCGGATAAGCTTGCAAAGGCGCAGGGCTATCTGTATGCACAGCTTATGAAGATATTCAGGGATCACGCTGCAAATATCGAACGTGTGACGTTCTGGGGAATGGACGACGGCACAAGCTGGAGATCAGCTACGAACCCGACGCTGTTTGACAAGAACCTGCAGGCAAAACCGGCTTATTACGGTGTCATCGATCCTGATAAATTCATGGCTGAGAATGCGCCTGAAACCCCGGCTGACGCCAACCAGTCGACTGCCGGATATGCAACGCCTGTAATAGACGGATCGGTCGATGCTGTCTGGAACGACACGGCGGCTATGCCGATCAGCAGGTATCAGATGGCATGGCAGGGAGCAAACGGCACGGCAAAAGCTCTCTGGGACGAAAACAACCTGTATGTCCTGGTCCAGGTAAGCAATGCTGAGCTTGACAAGACCAGCGCAAATGCATGGGAGCAGGATTCGGTCGAAGCCTTTGTGGATGAGAACAACGGAAAGACCTCGTTCTACCAGGAAGATGACGGACAGTACAGGGTCAACTACGACAATCAGACTTCCTTCAACCCTGCAAGCATCGCAGCCGGTTTCGAGTCGGCAACCAGTATTTCGGGAACGAATTACACTGTCGAAATGAAGATACCGTTCAAGTCGATCACTCCGGCAAACGACGTCAAGATAGGCTTTGACGCCCAGATCAACGACGGCAAGGCCGGCGCGCGGCAAAGCGTGGCTACGTGGAACGATACGACGGGCAACGCATATCAGGACACGTCGGTATACGGAGTTCTGACTCTCACAGGCTACGATCCGGATATTGCGATCGTAGACGCCGCAGTGACGGCAATAGAGGGCGGAACGTACCGGATACCGTTTGCCAGCCAGACCAACCAGGAAACAAAGAATGCCTGGGTACAGGCCGCTGCTAACGCGCTTATTCCTGAAGGGAACGGCTCAGCTGCCGCTGTTACATATGACGGCGGGTATGTAGTTACAGTAACCAAAGGCGCGGTAACACGCACCGCGGCAATTACCGTAACCGAGCAGCCCAGTCCTGTCAATACGCTCAAGAGCCTGAGCCTCAGCTCCGGTACTCTGAAGCCGGTATTTAACGGCAATACGCTGAGCTATTGCGCAAATGTGCCGAACAGCGCTGCAAAGATCAACGTTACACCTGCCTTGGATGACCTCAGGGCTTCTATGACAGTAAACGGACAGAATGTGGCAAGCAGCCAGAAGTCGCAGGATATCAGCATCAAAGTGGGCAAAAATACGGTCACGATCGTTGTTACCGCCCAGGACGGAACCCCGAGAACCTATACTGTCACAGTTAACAGGCTGCTGTATGATTTCAAGGGCTTCCTGCCCCCGATCAAATCAGACGGTTCCGGTATTTTCCAGGCTGGCAGTACGATCCCAGTCAAATTCCAACTGAAGGATACTGCGGGGCACTCATACCCGCTAGCTCTTGCAAAGGTCTATATTGCAAAGGTGACTAATGGAACAGCAGGCGTCGAGAAAGCAGCGAAGCCTTCAGGTCTGGGGATCTTCGGCAACCTGTGCATCTACGACCTGTTTGCGAAGCAGTATGAATTCAATTGGAGCACCAAGGAACACACCGCGGGAACTTACAGGATCAGGGTCGACCTTGGAGACGGATTGGATTATACGGTCAACGTCAACCTTAAGGATAACTCTAATCATGGTCACTAATTCCTGACCACCGAACGCAGTGGTGCGAAAAGCCCCCGTTGATTCAAACCGGAGTCAGCGGGGGCTGATTTTTTGTTGGGGCGCTACGGCCAGATTATAAAAAATGTCCGCTAATCATCTTTAATTTTGTAATTTACTAAGCAAATTGGAATCCGTATAATAATATTTGGATATTGTTGTATTTTGCAATATTATGAAAATAATTAACGGAGGTGTTTCAGTTTGAGTAACATTAAGCTGAGAAATTTAAAAAAGCTTATTGCTTTTTTAATGGCGCTGGCACTGGTATTTACTTATTCACCCATTATTTGCGCTGAGTCGGCCGCGGTATACCATGAAACCTTTGCAAGCGGAGCCGGAGCAGCAAGGCAGTCGGGCGGAGCCAGCCTGACGCAGGTTACCGGCAAAACCTTTGACGGTAACAGTGACGGAGCTGCTTTGTATGTAAGCAAAAGGACCAATAACTGGGATGCAGCGGATTTCAACTTCGCCGATGTCGGAATGAAGGACGGCAGAACTTACAATATAACTGTCAAGGGTTATGTAGATCCCGGTGTGACTGTACCCTCCGGAGCACAGACGGCCCTTCAGACCGCAGATGGTTATGCATGGCTTTCAGGCGTTAATATGGAAGCCGGAAAAGCTTTCACACTGGCCGGTAAATATACGGTAGGCTCCAACAAGAGCGACACAAGGCTGCGCGTCCAGTCGAACGACGCCGGTAAAGCTGTTCCGTTCTATGTTGGCGACATTGCGATTACAGAGGACGCTTCTTCAGCAAGTAAGGGCGACAGCGGCAAAACGACGCCCCCTGCAAGCAAAGCTCCAAAATTCACAACTGTATCCTTTGAGGATCAAAAGTCAGGCGGCTTTGTTGGCAGAGCCGGCAAGGAAAAGCTTACTGTTACAAAGGAAGCCAACCATACCAAAGGCGGAGCTTACTCATTAAAGGTCGAAGGAAGGACTGCCGCATGGAACGGACCTTCACTTAATGTAGAAAAATATGTGGATCAGGACAGCGAATATAAGATCACAGCCTGGGTCAAGCTGATTGACCCCGCAAGCTCACAGCTCCAGCTTTCAACCCAGGTCGGCAACGGAAGCGGCGCTTCCTATGTCAACCTCGCGGCGAAAACTATAAATGCGAGCGACGGTTGGGTCGAGTTTACAGGGACATACAGATATAGCAATACAAGCAGCGGATACCTTACGATATATGTAGAAAGTGCAAGCAATGCGACGGCTTCCTTCTATGTCGACGATATCAGCTTTGAAAGCACAGGCGCGGGAGCCATAGCGATACAGAAGAACCTGACAGCGATCAAAGATGCTTACAAGAGCAGCTTCCTCATAGGCAACGCAATATCGGCGGAAGATCTGCAAGGCGTCAGATTTGACCTTCTGAAAAAGCATTTCAATAGTGCGACAGCAGGAAATGCAATGAAGCCTGATGCTCTGCAGCGTGAAAAAGGCAAATTTACCTTTGACGCCGCTGACAAGATGGTCAATCAGGCCCTGGCAGCCGGAATGAAGATGCACGGCCATGTCCTGCTTTGGCATCAGCAGTCTCCTGCATGGATGAATACAAAGACCGATGCAAGCGGCAATACGGTCGCGCTTTCTCGCACAGAAGCCCTCGCCAACATGAGGACCCATATCAAAACCGTAATGGAGCATTTCGGAAACAAGGTGGTATCCTGGGACGTAGTAAACGAGGCTATGAGCGATAACCCTGCAAATCCGGCAGACTGGAAGGGATCCCTCCGCAAGGCCCCATGGTATGACGCGATAGGGTCCGACTATGTAGAACAGGCATTCCTTGCAGCAAGGGAAGTGCTCGACAAGCATCCGAGCTGGAAGATCACGCTTTATTACAACGATTACAACGAAGACAACCAGAATAAAGCAACAGCCATTTACAACATGGTAAAAGAGATCAATACCAGATATGCAAAGACGCACCACGGCAAACTTCTTATCGACGGTATTGGTATGCAGGGCCATTATGTTGTTAACACGAGCCCGGCCAACGTTAAGCTTTCATTGGAAAAATTCATATCGCTGGGCGTCAAGGTAAGCATAACCGAGCTAGATATACAGGCAGGCAGCAACTATCAACTTACCGACAAGCTGTCTGAAGACCAGGGCTTACTGTATGCACAGCTGTTCAAGATATTCAAGGATCATGCCAAGAATATAGAACGCGTTACGATATGGGGAATGGACGACGGCACGAGCTGGAGATCGGCTACGAATCCTGTGCTGTTCGATAAGAACCTGCAGGCGAAACCGGCTTATTACGGCACTGTAAATCCGGATAAGTACATGACTGAACACAAGCCGTCAACTCCGGAAGGAGCAAAACAGTCAACAGCCAAATTCGGTACGCCTGCTATAGACGGCACGATAGACGCCGTTTGGAAGAATGCGCCTGCACTGCCGATAAACCGTTATCAGATGGCATGGCAGGGTGCATCAGGCACAGCGAAGGTACTTTGGGATAACAATTACCTGTATGTTTTATTCCAGGTCAACGATGCTCAGCTTGACAAGAAGAGCGCAAACGCATGGGAGCAGGATTCCGTTGAAGTCTTCCTGGATGAAAACAACGGAAAGACTTCTTTCTATCAGGCAGACGACGGTCAATACAGGGTAAACTTCTCAAATACGGCTTCGTTCAACCCGGCAAGCATAGCAAAGAACTTCAAGTCGGCAACCAAGGTCACCGGAACGAACTATGTTGTCGAAATGAAGATACCGTTCAAGACCATTAAGCCGAAAGCCGACATGAAGATCGGTTTCGATGTGCAGATTAACGACGGTAAAGACGGTGCGCGCCAGAGTGTAGCTACCTGGAACGACACCACCGGCAGCGCATACAAGGATACCTCCGTATTAGGTGTCCTTACTCTCACAAAATAGCAGCCGACGATTAACGCTGGCTGACCCTGGCAAGAATCGTTTAAGCTTATGGCAGAATACAAACCCGGATATCCGATCGATATCCGGGTTTTGGTATTTAGGGGATTTCGGCTTTTTCAGATTTTTCGCTTATTCGGAAATGCCGTTCAATTGCTCTATAGCGCGTATGATCCTGTACAATATGTCATTGACGGGAGTCGGAACCCCGTATTTGCGGCCAAGTTCGATAACCGTGCCGGAGAATATCCCGACTTCGGTTTTCCTGCCGGCTTCAACATCCTGAAACATTGAAGTTTTTCCTTCGGGCGAAAGTTCTGCAATTACATTAAGATAATCCTTTATATCTTTTTCCGTAAGATTGATATCCGCCTTCTGTGCGATGGAGATAACTTCGCGTGAAGCCGAGATCATAAGCTCCCGCGCCTCACCTTCGCGCGTGAACGCTCCATATGGCGCCCGAAGCACCGCCGAAACCTGGTTTATCCCCACGTTCAGCATGAATTTCCACCAAAGCTCACGCATGATGTCTTCAGGTATGCTGTACGGCACGCCCGCCCTGTCGAAGAATTCCTTGACTGCGGCCAGTTTCGCTGATTTCGGATCGTCCTTGTCGCCCATTACGATCTTACCCATATTGGTATAATGGATGTCAGTACCTTTCCTTACCGCATCGGTGCCTACACAGAAGGAGTACAGCATTTTATCCATGCCGAATTCTCTTCCCAGGATTTCTTCACTCACTATTCCGTTAAGCAGTGATAGGATCACCGTGTCCGGACCGACAAAGCCCCTTATCTCACTTATAGCCTGTCTGAGATGATGCTGTTTAACTGCGATAATGACAAGGTCGGATTTTTCATCTGACTCATCGGGTGTCACATAATTGAACCCGACTGCTTGCCCGTTTATATATACACCATCTGTGCCATACCTTTCCCGCCTGTCACTGTCGACGATTATCCGAAGGCTTTCCGGGCATTTCTCCAGTATCCTGCCCGCATATGCCCCGCCGATTGCGCCAAGCCCTATAAGTTGCACATTCCTGATCTTTTTCACCATATCTGTATTGCTCTTATCGCCAGTTGGATTCATTATGCCATACCTCCTGTCTATTCCATTATGCCACCTGGTGCCATTCTGTTCAAGTATGTCCGGCTTGCCTTCGGCTATTTTCGCGGCCGCCTAAAAGCGCTATAAGCCGTCCAAAAGCGCAGTCTTGAATATTTCGCAGGATGTGTTATAATAAAACAGCTTGCGGATGTGGCGGAATTGGCAGACGCGCTGGATTTAGGTGTTGTCACCTCAGTAAACGATTGATACAATAGTAAAAAATGGCGGGAATTAAGCTCTCGCTGTTCATATGCGGGCGTGGCGGAATTGGCAGACGTGCAAGATTTAGGATCTTGTGCCACATGGCGTGCAGGTTCAAGTCCTGTCGCCCGCACCAACACAAACCCCTTGAGGATATACTTCTCAAGGGGTTTGTGAACTGAATGCAATAAGTGAAGTG
>Ga0207800_1000093_pt1 | contig 33217 bp, 25 predicted proteins | sample LuqExpMetageno11_FD_187769 | JGI IMG/M metagenome (GOLD analysis project Ga0207800, IMG submission 187769) | Tropical forest soil microbial communities from Luquillo Experimental Forest, Puerto Rico - Sample 11 (SPAdes) | ecosystem: Environmental > Terrestrial > Soil > Tropical forest ... | reverse complement strand
CGAACAGCAATTTTCTTTATATTACTTTTATTGGTTTTGACATCATGTACTGCCATAGCAGGTGCTTCAAGTACATGCAACGTAAAAATTAACAAGGTTGTAATACATCCTGCGACTGGAGTTGCACCAGCTAAAATTGGGCTTACAACTTACATGTCAGGAACTGTTAAGAGTGTCAGCTACCAAATATTGGATAAAAATGGAAAGGTAGTTGCTTCCTGCAGATCATTCTGTTCACACTGTACTAAAAGTCATATCTGCACTTGCTCGCTGAAGATAAGCAAAGCTGGAACCTATAGCGTAAAAGTAATTGCGTATGGTACTGGAAGTTGCTCTGTGAGCAAGAATCTGAAATCAGCTGTTAAGATAACAGCTGCAAAAAAGTAACTACATATGGTACTGGAAATCGTTATTTAAAGCAGACTAAAAAATCAGCCGTTAGGTAACAGCTGCAAAGCAAGTCTGTATGCCATAGCGGGTACTGTCACGTCTACGAGGGATAATAGTCTATAGGTTCGTTTGTAGCTGGAAAAAGTTCTTATCCCTCGTAGACTTGACGGTAATGTTTTTTTTATAGGCTCAAAATACGTACATTGTTGAGAATTTCACTTATCTCTTTTAATAAACTTAATTTCGTATAGTTCACTTGTAAGTGATCCAAATTTCTAAAAAAGTTTTGATTATATTTTTGTTTATTAATTAAAAATTAATCAAATAACTTAGATGGGCCAAGAATGACTTATTAAGTAGTTGTAAGTAAGAATTGTCTTTTGTAGAAGGTTATGTTAGATAGCCACAAACCCCCGACATCCAATTCATACACCCTAACCTGCTCATTTTGTTCTCATCAAATAGAAATATTTATAAGACTTACGTACTTGAGGAACAAAATCAATCACGGTAAAGATTGTGGATTGAAATAATGTTTTAAACGGTTAATGATCTAATGCTATTGATATTTCAGTTCAACTGCGTAAGGCCTAATTTATTTAGGCTTTTTTCATTCGAATACCCCGCTAGCTTGCTGTGGGGTGCGCCAGCGCAACTTTGATTCACCTAAAGTTTTAGTTATACTTATCAATTTGTTTAATTTTATAATAGATAGTTTTATATTATTTAGTTTCATTTTTTAAATTAAAGTTTGCATTTAAATAACATAAATTAAAAATATAATAGTTATATAAAATAAAATGTATAAAATGAAAAGCTATTTATAGCATGAATAGATATTCCTACCAAGTGAGCGGGTCTCTTTTCCATAGTATAACCCCAAACCCATATCCCCCAACTATTTCCCCCAACTATTTCCCCCACTATTCCCCAAACTCTCCAACCCGCTCACAAACTTTTCCATATCCGTTTTTATCAGTTTCTCGCAGGTTCGGAAACATTTCTGTTAATTTATATAACTGTTATAGGGTTACTAACTTATCTTAGTTTAGATTAATCTGAGATTATCTCAGCCCCCTTCTCATTAGTTTTACGTACTCTGGAAAAAACATTCTTGTAACGCAGCAGTAAGGAAAAAAGTTGATTCACCTTTGAATAAAAAATAAGAGACTGGAAGGAAAATTGAGAAAATTAAACAAAAGACGAAAAATTAAAAAAAGGCGAGAAAAATCAAAAGTCGAAAAGCGTTTTTTGAGTTTTTGACCCTACTTTTTTAGGAAGCTCGCTTGTCTTAATATCAGGATTTTCAGGCTCATCAGGATTTTCATGTTTATCAGGAACTTTCCTGCTAACGGGCTCGCAGTTTGTGGGTTCCTTGAGTTTTGGAAACTCCGGAGAAATTATGTTCTCTCTCGGTTCAGAGCTAGGAAAAGTTTCCATCTTAAAGAATTCAGGCAGAGGAGAAGGATCCTTAATCTGAAGATTATCAAGTTCAGCGACACTGGACTTAGAACTGTCAGATATTAGGGTAATAGAGGTAAGATTATCAGAAGTAATACTTCCTGAATTAGTTATTTCTCTGGATATCTCAGAAGTATCAATTCCAAAGTTAAGGATCTTCTGCCCGCCCTGGGAACGCCGAGAATCGGGAGCTCTAGATTTCTCAGAAGTTTCCACATTTTTTTTCTCAGAATTCTTAACTGCATAATCAGAAGAAACATCTTTGTCGTTGCCTGCAGGAGTGAAAGCCCTAAAAAATTCCGTTTCGTTGGTTTTTCCTTTTCCTTCTAGGAGGAGTTCCTGTGCCCGATCGTAAATTTTCTGTAGTTTTTTACTAGCTTTGGTGCTTCCCGATAGATATATCAATTCCTCGAGTTCAAGCCCTAGGCTTGCCGTAACCTCAATTGCAGAATCTTCATCCCTTAACATGCGGGAGTAAAGCTCTAACAGGTTATTTCTTGAATAACGCATGGATTCGAAGCTATGTTCTCCAACTTTAGAAGCTATGTTATCCCTGAGATCTCGTTTCGAACGTATCTGTCCCATCTTTTTCCAGAGAGAAGGCGATTGGTACTTGATAAATCCGGGATAGGGTTTTGTCTTTGATATTGCAGCTCCACAGACCATCAGCATGTTAGCATACCTCCACATCCTGTAGTTCTGGCGTTTTTTTACGCGCCCGAGATAAAGATCGGCCTTGGAGAGATAACCAAAACCGGTTCTTATGTCCCCGAGATCTCCATCCTTAGATGCATACTGGACAGGCAGATTTTCATCGATCCAGTGTACAAGGTCTTCGGGACTTTCATCAAGCCCGCGAGCAGCTTCTAGGGCCTTTTTACAGTCCGTGCTCTTGAAGATTCTCTGCATTGCCTTGAAGATATTTTCCTTGACATCCCTGCCTGAAGTACTGATATCCTCAACTTCCAGTGTATTCCTTCCATTGGCTGCGGCCTGAAGATCATTGATTGCACTTCTGAGATCACCTCCTGCATCTTCAGCAATTTGCTGGATTGCATCCAGACTGCACGAAATTTTCTCGCTCTCGCATACCTTCTTCAAAGCAGGAACCATAGAGCGGCTTTGCACAGACCCAAACTTTATCTCCAGACAGAGGTTTCGGATAGTAGGAGTCAATCCATAAATATCGTTTGCAATCAGCACTATGGGTTGAAAGGTGCTCTTTATAATTCCTGCAATAACTCGCATCCCACCTCTATCTGCAGTTCCATGAATATTGTCCGCTTCGTCCAGAATAATTAGGCGCTTTCCTCCAAAGAGGGTGTTCATTGAAGCTGCTGATCCCGCAACCTTTTCGATAACACCTGCAGTTCTCTGGTCGCTTGCATTGAGTTCAATTATTTCCCAGTCCATATCAAGGGCAAGAGCATGGGCAGTAGAAGTCTTCCCTACACCCGCAGGTCCGTGAAGGATCACTGCCCTTTTCTCGGGAACGCCTGAAAGCCATTTTTCAGCCCAGGTTCGTAAGTCCTGCACCGCCTTCTTGTTCCCTACAATCTCCTTTAGAGTATGGGGGCGGTATTTCTCAGCCCACTCAATTGCCAATGTCATTTTAAACCATACCAATAAAAAAAGAACTCATTCTTAATCCTATACATTTTAATCTTTTCACTCTGTAGAAGTATTTACTCCTACTACCATCTGATGCTGATTTTCAAATAGCAACACTAAATTTACTCTTTCATATGTATTAAAGTCTTTTTGCTCTCATAAAAAGAAATACCTACAATTGTCAAAACAAATTCAGGCAAAAAAATTGCATTAGTAACTTCCTTCTCAGTTGCAGACACTCTCCTTAGTTTTAACCCACCAACATTTTATAATCAGCAACGAGAACGGAAAACCTTCTAAGATTATGTTAACTACATAAAACAACAGAAAAAACTAAGTCGCACTTTCTTCCCTATATATTTTCCCGCTATTTGAATATTGCAATAATAGGCCATAAGTATTTCTCAAATAAGTTAACTTCGTTGAACTTTGTGGATTTAAATTCAGAGTTTATTATAACTCAGCCCTTTTGAACGGGGCTTAGTGTCATTATTTAGAAATTAGTCCGCTTGAGCGAGCGAAGCGAGTGAAACGGACAGCGTACTGCAGAGCCGCAACTCTGCGGGGACAAAATTAATTAACAATAGTGTTTGTACATCTTAGAACTACTTATAAATCTTACACAACAGTTAGGATGGACATGGAAAAGAATAGCATGAATACTCTCCTTGAGGCTATCGAAGTCAGGGCCAGGGCGAACAGATCTAGGGTAGCTATGGGGATAAGGGATCCAAATCCCAAGATGCTTGAGAGTGCCTGGAAAGCCCAGGAATTAGGATATGCACAGGTAGTCCTGGTGGGAATTAAGAAAGAAATTGATGAGATCGGCACAGAACTTGAGGTAGTAGATACGGATGAGCCCGAAAAGACTCTTGCTGAACTTATGGTTTCAAGAAAAGTCGATGCAGTTATAAGGGGTACTGCAAAAGCTTCGGGAACCCTTGCCCATCTCAAAGAAGCTCTTGGAAAGAAAAGAATATGCCGGCTTGCCCTGCTCCTAACGGTTGATGGAACACCTTTCTTTCTCGCCCCTGTAGGAATTGACGAGGGAAATACCATTGCAGACAAACTCAGGATGGTAACGCTTGGCGTCGAACATATACGGAGATTCGGAATAGAACCTACTGTCGGCGTACTTTCAGGGGGTAGGATTGGAGACGTAGGAAGAAACAGACGTGTAGACAGGACTCTTGCAGATGGAGAATTTGTGACAAGGCAAGCTGTTGAACTTGGTATTAATGCTAAGCATTACACAATTCTTATTGAAGATGCTATAAAAGAATCGAATTTTATTGTTGCTCCTGATGGAATCTCTGGGAATCTGATCTTCAGGACAATTGCTTTTCTGGGTGGTGGTGACGGACTTGGAGCTCCGGTGCTCATGGATGATTACGTTTTTGTAGATACATCAAGAGTAGGTGGACATTTTACAAAAGCCATAATGCTTGCAAGTGCACTGTCTCATCTGAATAAAGAAAGACAAAAGGTGATTCATTGAAAACCATTGCAGACACATGGCCCATAGTAAAAGGTGACTACTCAGTAGGGAATGTGAAGTCTCGGATTGCGGTTGTAACTCTTGCGAGCCAGATAAATCCCTCGCCTGATGCAGCTATTTGGGGCAGTTCAAAAACCGAAAATTTGGGAGTCGAAAAAATAATTGTAAATACTATCTCAAATTCTAATATAAGATACATTCTTGTTTGCGGTACTGAATCAAGAGGTCATCTAGCAGGCCACTCCCTGCTTGCAATTCATGCAAATGGGATCGATGAAAAGGGCAGAATCATTGGCTCTAAGGGAGCTATCCCTTTCATAGAAAACATATCCAAGGAAGCAGTCAAACGATTCCAGCAGCAGGTAGTGCTTCTTGACAAGATAGGAATGACCAATCCCAATGAAATAATGAAAATTGTGAAAAAATATAAAGATTTGGAGGAAGTTTACCCTGATGAACCTTTTGTGGCAACTTCCCAGAAGAAAAGGCGACCTACTTTCGCTGTTCCCCTTTCAGGTGATATAATAATCTCTGAAGAGTTTGTTATGGACGCAGATACAGGAATTATCTGCTAGTCAAAGGTTTTCTAATTTCCAATTACGAGACTTACTTCGAGCATATATTATCATTTTTTCAAATAAATATTAGCCTGTAGATCTTGAGGGTGTAAAAGTGTTTAAGTTCCAGAAAGAACAGGAAATCGTTAATATCGCAGGAGTGAAGATAGGCGGACAACCAGGAGAACTCCCGACAGTGCTTGCAGGGACTATTTTTTATAATAAACATGAAATCGTGGAAGACGCTGCAAAAGGCCTGTTTGATCGCGTTGCTGCCGAAAAACTGATAAATCTACAGGAAACAAATGCGGAAGAAACAGGAAACCCACACATAGTCCACATTTTTGGGACTACTCCTGAGAGCATTACCCGTTACATTGACTTCGTGGCAGAAATTTCAGAAGCTCCTTTTCTTATCGATTCTCCCGAAGGAAACGTACGCTCCCACGCTGCAGAATATGTCAGTGAAGTGGGGCTTGCGGATAAAGCGATCTATAATTCCATAAATTTGAGCATAAATGCTTCGGAAATCGAAGCTCTTGCACTATCCGATATTGATAGCTCAATAATCCTTGGCTTCAATGCAACGGATTCATCCCTTCAGGGCAGGATGGCACTGCTGGAAAACGGAGTAGACCTTCTGGAAGAGGGATTACTATCTATTGCAGACAGGTGTGGAATAGTTAATAAGCTTATAGATCCGAGCATTACACCTATGGGAAATGGAGCAGGCATAGCTCTGAGGATGACGATTACCGCAAAAGCAAAATGGGGGCACCCGACAGGCTCGGGAATCCATAATGCACCTTCGGCTTGGAATTGGCTGAACCAGAAAAAAGAAAAAGATCCAATACTTTACAAAATCTGTGATGTCGGTTCAACCTGCCTGCAGCAGGCAGCAGCCGGGGATTTTATTCTTTATGGACCTATTGAATACACTCCTTATGTATTTCCTATGGCTGCCATGAGCGATATAATGATTTCTGAGGCTGTAGCTGACCTTGACATAGAGCCTGCTGCCCGGCATCCTGTAAACTTGCTTGTATGATTTGCCGCCAGAGTTCCGCTTCGGGAGCATGGGGCCTTTTCGCTTCACTCAAGAGGGCTGATTTACGGTTAGAAGAAAGTTCATAAATTTTTTTTTGGCCAGAGTTTATACGCCAACATGTTTTTATAATTTTGTGAGAGTAAACATACTTTCTCCACATAAAAGACAGTACAAAGTTTAATTGGAAATTATAATTCGTACATAAGTCCCCGTATTTCTAGGATAGTGGACCAGTCCGAGACAAAATAAAAAGGAGGGATAAGGCCCCTGGAAAATAGAAAAATTCAAGTAACTGTCGGAAGCTCAGTCCACTATCCCGCCTGTATTTGCAGAATGGACAGAGCGCTGGTACCTGGCAAGGTAGCCTGTGATTTCAGTTTTAGGAGGGACAAAGGCAGCTTTCCGCTGCTTAAGCTCTTCTTCTGAGACCTTAAGATTTAGAATTCTTTCAGGAATATTAATTTCGATCATATCTCCGTCTTTTACAAGAGCAATAGGTCCTCCTTCACTGGCTTCGGGAGATACATGGCCTATACATGGCCCGCGAGTGCCTCCAGAAAAGCGTCCGTCAGTTATCAGAGCTACTGACTCTAGAAGTCCCATGCCTCCGATTGCAGCTGTAGCTGCAAGCATTTCCCTCATACCAGGGCCACCTTTAGGACCTTCGTATCTTATAATTACAACATCTCCAGGCTTTACATTGCCTGCAAGAATACTTTCCATAGCATCTTCTTCACAGTCATAAACCCTGGCAGGGCCTGTATGGATGCGCATTTTCGGATCAACAGCCGCTTGTTTTACAACTGAACCGTCCGGAGCAAGGCTGCCTTTAAGGACTGCAATTCCTCCTTCAGCATGGATAGGCGCTTCGAGAGTCGCAATTATCTCTTTATTGAGTTTTGGATTAATAATCTCAAATTCGTTCAGGTTTTCCCCAATAGTTTTTCCATTCACTGTAATCTGTTCCAGATGGAGTTTAGAGGAAAGTCTCTGCATAATTGCCTGAACTCCGCCTGCTCTGTCAAAGTGTAGCATAAAATTCGGACCTCCAGGCCGCAGGGAAATCAAATGGGGCGTTGTCCTGCTCAACTCATCAAATTTCTCAAGAGGAAGATTGAGTCCAAATTCGTGGGCAAGGGCAGGAAGGTGCAGAGTGGTGTTTGTGCTTCCTCCAACGGCCATGTCCACCATAATAGCATTCTCAAAAGATTTGAAAGTGACAATTTTTCTGGGAGTTAGGTTCTCTTTAACCATCTCAACTATGCGTTCACCGGATTCCTTAGCAATACGGACCTTTTTTGCATCCACTGCATGAGCAGTTGCACAGCCCGGAAGACTCAGACCAAGGGCTTCGGTTATGCAGGCCATAGTGTTTGCTGTAAACATCCCTGCGCACGATCCAGCTCCTGCACAGGAAAGATTTTCAAGCCTTTTAAGATCAGCTTCTGAGAGTTTGCCTGCGCTGTAAGCACCCACCCCTTCGAATACTGAAATCAGGTCCGTATACTTGTCATCCACGTAACCCGGAAGCATAGGCCCTCCTGTTACGACAATTGCAGGGATATTAAGTCTGCCTGCTGCCATAAGGTGACCTGGAACGATCTTGTCACATGTAGGAATAAGGACAATGCCGTCAAACTGATGGGCTTTAACCATAATTTCTATTGTATCCTCAATAACCTCTCTGCTTGGGAGAGAATATTTCATACCCTCGTGTCCCATTGCGATTCCGTCGCAGACTCCTATGGTATGGAACTCAAAAGGAACTCCTCCAGCATTCCTTATTCCAGCTTTCACGGCTTCAGCAAGTTTATTCAGATGAATATGGCCAGGAATAATATCGTTCCACGAATTGACGACTGCGATGAATGGTTTCCTCATCTCGGAATCTGTGACCCCTGTTGCTTTCAGAAGTGAACGATTTGGAGCACGTTCTGGTCCTTCTTTGATAATAGCACTTCTCATTACAAATCTCCTAAAATTTCATGGTGAGTGTCAAGTATAATATGTTATGTATTGATAATGTAGATAGGAATATAAGTATAATATACAGATGACTCAGTACCAAAATCTAGTGATGAAGTAAAACTAAAAATCACTAGATTTTGTAATTGTTCACAATCTTTGTGATGCAACTTAGGAATCGAAGTCTTTAGATATCGAATATTGATTTTGATGAACACTGGATTCTTCTTGCTAATTCAGATTTTCAATCAAAAAATACAAAAATCACTAGATTTTGGAACAGACTCATACAGATAATGAATAGATAGAAAAAAAACCTTCTAGTATAAACAGGTTGGGGAAGAAAAGCTGTAAAAAAGGAAGGAAAATGTACTGAAAATTTGGGAGAAACAGGATAGGAAGGCTGGCTAAAAAAACAGTTAATGAAACTAATTGTAATGAAGCTGGAGCATAAAGCTGGCCTAGAAAATATGAATAAAGACTCAATGAAAAAGAAACTTAACTTTGTGTATATAGACAAGATCCGGATAAAAATTCATGTTTGAAGCCATAAATGCTTCCATGGTTTGTACAAAAAGGCAATTTAATATAAAAGTATCCAAATACTTATATAATGAATCTGAGGTTTGAATCAATAGCATAGTGAACGGGCCTGTTCTGGACCGCATCTACAAGATCACACCCAAACAAACTACAAAAATTAACCATTACAGGATTATACCCGTTCACATTTATTCAATTTATTTAAATACTTTTTAACGATTTTTATCTAATAAGCTTTGGGGGCCGCCATCATATCTCCAGAACCAGGATTAATATTTATATTAACTCCTTATAACCTTTAAGCAGGAAAGAATACTGTACCTTGTTTTTATTGTTTTCCTTAGTCAGCTCTCTTGAGCGCAGTCGTTGTGCCGCAATCGTTGCGCCGGTTGATCACGCCGATAGGGTTTTGGGAATATAGTGTACTCATATTCAAGCGTTTCTCGTGTTTTCGATCAAACCTTTTCCCAAAAGGTTTGTGGTTAAGCTTTCCGCCGGAAAGGTTGCGGTCAAGCCTTTTTTCAAAAGGCTTGGTTCAGAACATAAGGACTTGTCTGCCAAGTCCTTTATCGATAGCCCTCTCATAAGCCAGGTGTGCGCTTGCAACGTCCTGAATGGCAAGACCTGTTGAGTCGAAGATAGTAATTTCTTCTTCACTTGTTCTACCGGGTCTTAGGCCGGCAATCACCTCGCCGAGTTGGGCATGAATATCATTTTCAGAAATATAATGCTTGGAGAGTGGAACATTTACTTCTCCGGAATGGAGTGCCTGGACAATATCATCCACAATTATCTTGGATCGAATTAAAAGTTCGGGATCAAGTTCTTCTTTTCCTACCGCATCAGCTCCTATCGCGTTTATATGAGTACCTTCTTTGATCCATTGGGCTTTTACGATAGGTTTTCTGGTAGGAGTGGTCGTGACAAGGATATCGCAGTCACAGACCTTCTCAATGCTTTCTTCATAAAGGATTTCACAGGGAGTCTTTTCTGCCATTTCCTGGATAAACTGTTCAGAGCTCTCTTTTGTCCTGGAGGTGATTTTTACCATTTCGGGATTAAAAACTTCGCAGAGAGCCTCAAGCTGGGTTTTTGCCTGGTTTCCGGCCCCAACTAGGCCTATAATCTTTGAATCTTTCCTTGCAAGGTATTTTGCGGCAATTCCTCCTGCGGCTCCGGTCCGAACATCGGTAAGATAGGACCCATCCATAATTGCTATAGGAGCGCCTGTTTCCGGGGAAATAAGGACAATAAGCGCCATTACTGTGGGAAGTCCTCGAGATGGGTTTCCGGGATGGACATTTACAATTTTCACGCCAGTAATATTTTCTTCTTCAAGATATGCAGGCATTGTTCGTAAGTCCCCATTATAGGCTGTATAGTAAAGGTAAGATTTGGGAGGCATCTGAACCCTGCCAAGCCCATGTTGCCTGAAAGCCCTCTCCACAACCTGCATATCAGAATTCATATCCATGACACTTTTTACTTCTTCCTGAGCCAGCCATAATACTTCCATAATATAACCCTCCAGCCGGAACCATGAGCTGGCTCACAGCTGAAAACCAAAATAAAATTGAACAAAACAGGAATAAAAATCAAAGAGGTAAACCAACGGCTTGAGATACACACTATCATTTTTATTTCCGCAAATAGGTATATATAACATAGATCTTCACTGATTTAAAGAACTCCCTTCCTAAAAGGAGACAATTATTAATGAGAGATATGAATGTAAATTCAGCTGATTTTTCCAGCTCTTCTAAGGGAGAGGAATTATTCAAAGAAAAATTACTCAAGCCTGCGCGGGATATCCGGAGCATACTCCGATGGGGTTATCCCAAGTTTTCAACTATTCGCTTCGTGGCTGATCACTTCCAGCTTAGCTTAGAAGAAAGGCATATTCTCACAAGAGTGATTATGACCCCTGACAAGATAGTTTCCAGAATAAATAAAAAAGTTGCCTGTACTAACATAAAAGATAGAAATCTTCTCCTTGACGGATACAATGTATTGCTGAGTGTAGACAGCCTACTAAAAAAAGAACCGATGTGGTTCTGTGATGATGGATACATAAGAGATACCCGCTACTATTTCAGCAAGGCTAAACAGGCCGAAGATATAGAGGAAGCTCTTGAGGCGATCCTCGGATTTCTTTCTGAAACAGGTCCAAAATCAGTTTTCTTTCTCCTTGACTCCCAGATCAGCCGGAGCGGAGAGCTTGCAGGTTTCATACGTCATAAACTGAAAGAATATGGAATATCAGGCGAGGCAAAAACCTCAAAGGTCGTGGATTACGAGCTGAAAGTGGAGGGGGGAAGTCTGGAGAATAATATAATTTTGGCAACTTCCGATGGAATTATTATAGATTCGGTTCTGGAGGTACTCGATATCCCTGCCTGCCTTATGGAAAAAATGGGAATTGAACCGGTCAGACTTTATTAATCTATTAATCTATTAATCGGTTAAATGTGATAATACAAAAAGAATTGTAAGAAAGTCAATAAAATGAGTTAAAAATTAAAGTAAACTATAACTAAATCTCAGAATAGAAGGTCAAAGCTTCAAAAATTTTATTGAAAAATAGATATTCAAAAAGGTAATAGAAAGTCTGTCCTTAAATTATACTTTGAGTTCTAATTTAAAATTGGTGGGGATCGGGGTGAATAATCCCCGAATCTTCTCACGCTATATAGAAAAGAAACAGTTATTCAGGAATTATTTTTTCTTCTTTTCCTTTGCAAGCTTCTTTTTTGCGTCCTTGCTGCCTGCAGAAGCCAGCTTTTCTAGCTCTTCTACCTTTTCTCTCTTAGCGATCTTCTTCTTATCCAGATCTTTTTTAGACATTGCCATAATGAGTACCTTCATAGATTTTAGTGAAGTTACAATACCTGTACAGGCATTACTGATGTGAAATGCTTAACAGATATCGCATAATTTACCATTTTCAGTATTAAGAGTATTTATCAGTTTCCACCAAATATGAATTTATTAACAAAGTTTCGGGTTAACTGCAGTCCTTAAAAGTTTACATTTATCCAATATAGAATAAAAAAGATTATGATAAAGGGAATTAAAGTTTACAGATTCCCGTAAAATGACTTTTATCTCTTTATCGGCCTTCTTTTTCCTTTCTGTATTTGCACATTGCCGCAACAAGACCATTAAACGGTGGAGATGGTCTTCCAGGCCTTGAACGGAATTCAGGATGGAACTGGGAACCAAAGAAGAAGTGCTTGCCAGGAATCTCGGCAATCTCCATCCTGTTTTTATTTTTGCCGGAAAAGAGAATACCATAAGACTCAAGCCTGTCTACAAACTCCGGATTAACCTCATATCTATGGCGATGACGCTCGATAATATAATTGGTCCCGTAAATTTTAGCGGCAATAGAGCCTTCTTTAAGGATAGCCTCATAATCTCCAAGACGCATGGTTCCGCCCATATCCGCAACACTGGTTTGCTCAGGCAGGAGATCAATCACAGGGTAAGGAGTATCTTCGTCAAATTCCGTGCTATTTGCCCTTTCAAGTTTAGCCACATTTCTAGCAAATTCGATGACTGCAAGCTGCATGCCTAGACAGATTCCGAGGAATGGAATGTCATTTTCCCTGGCAAACTTAATCGCCATCATTTTGCCTTCAGTGCCGCGCTCTCCAAAACCGCCTGGAATAAGAATTCCATCATACTGTATTAGTTTCTCAATCTCAGCCGGATTTTCTTCTAGGATTTCGGCTTCAACCATATTGACTTCAACCCTGCATCCGTTATCAATTCCTCCGTGTTTGACAGCTTCAAGGATGCTGAGGTAAGAATCCTCAAGATTAGTATATTTTCCGACAATTGCCAGTTTGACTGTATTGGTTGTGGATTTCATCTTTGAGACCATTTCTTTCCACGCACCATTTTTGACATTGGAATCCAGTTGCAGGTGTTTCATTAGTTGGGTAGTTAATCCCTGCTCTTCTATCTCAAGAGGCACCTCATAGATATCATCGGCGTCATGAGCGCTTATAACCATTTCCTGGGGCACATCACAAAAGAGAGCGATTTTCTCTTTGGCACTTTCCTGAAGAGGAAACTTTGACCTTACAACGATTACTTCAGGACTGAGACCAAGGGACCGGAGTTCCTTTACAGAATGCTGGGAAGGCTTGGTTTTTTGCTCGCCTTGAAGGTCTTCCATAGCCAGGGTCACATGAATAAATACAATATTTTCGGAAGGCTCTTCTCTGTGCATCTGGCGTACAGCCTCAAGGAAAGGCATGCTCTCAATGTCCCCAACAGTTCCCCCTATTTCAATAAGACAGATATCAGCCCCGCTCCGGGCTGCAACCTTCCTAATCCTGCTTTTTATCTCATTTGTAACATGGGGAATAATCTGGACGGTTTTTCCGAGATAGTCTCCTCTCCTCTCTTTGGAAATTACTTCCTGGTAAATCTTGCCTGTAGTAAGATTATGGTCTCTGGTGAGTTCTGTATCAAGGAACCGCTCGTAATTTCCAAGATCCAGGTCAACTTCACCTCCGTCCTTGAGCACAAAGACTTCCCCATGCTGGTAGGGGCTCATGGTACCTGCATCAATATTGATGTAAGGGTCAATCTTAATAGCTGTAACTTTATAACCTTTGTTTTTAAGGTTTCTGCCAATGGATGCGATGGTAATGCCTTTTCCAAGCCCGCTCATCACCCCACCGGTAACTACGATATACTTCATGGATAAGCTTCCTCAATAGTTTTCCTAATAGTGGTTTTAGACTCAAAGGTATTATAGGAGTTAGACAGGAAAATAATAAACTAATAACTGTAAGAAATCTGTTATTAATTCTCTGGTCAGAACACAATATCAATATCGTTATGATATAAAAATACTCTCTACTTCTAAAATGAAGCAGGTTTAAGTAAGAAGTGAAAGTAAAAAACAACCTTATTGAATAAAGAATAAGTTATAAAAATACTAGCATAAAGTGTAGGCGCCGGAAAAATGGAATGAAGGAGAAAAAGATCAGAAAAGTATAGTTTTTTCAAAATTTAGCTTTCGTCTGCGATTTTTAGCAGGATATATATCATGCATATCACAAAAAGTATTGAAAACAAAAGCGACTGGGCAAAACTGACTTTAAACTGCAGACCTGATGGTAGCATAAAGTAGAGGAAGAATAAGCATATAAGTAGTAAAAAACCTCCAAAAGCTATATTCAGAGGAAGTTTGTCATTCCCATTTGCATTGCTGTGGTTTTTTCTCCCTGTGAAATCCAGAGAGCTTGTAAAATTTCTACGGATAGAAGATGAAAGCCAGCCAAGCCCCTTTCCGGATTTTGGGTGAGAGATCCTCTTTATAGGTAATGTAATTGAGGGTCTTTGAGAACCCAATTTTTCATATTCATTCCCTATATGGGGCTCATCTTCTGATTGCTCCTGCGGCTGTGGGGTAATTTTTCCAAGTAGAACTGGAAAACCTTTTTTTCTCGAACCATACCCTGCTGTGATATAGATCTGCCCTTCTGTAAGTATCCTGCCTTCTTGCGGAATTCTTGAAACTACGGAAACGTATTCTTTTTGAAGAACATATGGGTTGTCCCTCAGGAAAGTGATCTGGCCTTTTAGTTCGTCACTTACTGAGAAATGGATATGAGTAGGGGACCCGTAGTTTGTGATAAGGATCTCAAAGGTTTCTTCTTCGCCGGGAGAAAGAGAAATCTCAGCGCTTTCCTTTTCAAATTCAATTGAGTTTATTTCCTGTCGGTTGAGGATAACATTCTGAAATATCTGTTGCAAGTTTAACCCTCATATCAGTTCCTGAGGTCAGGAGGAAGCAAATTAGGGATTCCCTCATCTATTGGATAGTGCTCTTTACATACAGGGCAGTAGAGGGTTCCAGATATGACCTCTTCTTCATTTTCTTCAACAACGTTCAAAGCCAGGTCTCCCTTACATATAGGGCAGGCCAGAATATCCATGAGATTTTTTTTCACCGAAATTCACCATTAAAGCCGCTTTTCCGAGAGGGAAAAAAGGATTTTGCTTTTATTCGGATAACTAACTGCTTTTCTCACAGTTCTTATCCTTGTGAGTGTCAAATTTATCCTGCTATTTACCGTATTCAATTCATTCTCCTATTTTAATGTAATCGATATATAAAACAGGCACTCGTGATTTGACTTTTTATCGGCTTTATTGAATGTTATTACTTTATATATAAACTAAAATGTGGTATTTTCAAAAAAGCTTATAAAATAATAACATTTGATAATCTAAAGGATTTTAGATTATCTAATATTTAAATCATACATATTCAATGTAAAAACTCGAGAACCCAATATCAAGAGATAGAGAATGAGAACTAATCGGGCTGTTTACTTAGGAAAATAAGTTTAAAAATTAATTAGCAGATTAAAAATCCATATTCAAACCTAGAAACGAGAAAAAAGGTATGGATAGCTCAAGAAATATAAACAAAATTGTGGTAGATGAAATGAAACAGGAGATAGATGAGAAAAGCATTGACCCTGCAACCCAATCAATGCTACAGAAAGCCGAGGAAGCAGGCATTGAGACTGCCTGGGATAGATATGAAAAACAACTGCCTCAGTGCAGTTTTGGGCAACTTGGAATTTGTTGCCGGAATTGCAATATGGGTCCATGCAGGATAGATCCTTTCGGGGAAGGAGCTGACAAAGGAATCTGTGGCGCTACCGCAGATATTATAGTTGCAAGAAATCTCCTGAGAACAATTGCAGCAGGTGCAGCAGCCCACTCCGATCATGCAAGAGATGCAGTACTGACCTTTAAGAAAATGAGTGAAGGAGAGGCTGGAAGCTACAGGATAAGAGATAAAGAAAAACTGTTATCTCTTGCATCAGAATATGGAATTTCTTCAGAGGGGAGAAGCCTGGAGGAAATCGCATCCGTACTCGCCGACACACTGCTTAAGGAGTTTGGGAAACAGGACGGACACCTCCTCTGTACCAGAAGAGCTCCCGAATCAAGGTTCAAACTTTGGGCTGAACTTGGAATAGAGCCCAGGGGAATTGACCGAGAAATTGTGGAATGTATGCACAGGACCCATATGGGTGTAGACAATAATGCAGTCCATATTCTGCTGCAAGGACTGCGCACTGGGCTTTCGGACGGCTGGGGAGGCTCGATGATCGCTACTGATATCCAGGATATACTCTTCGGAACCCCGCAGCCAAGAAAAAGTACCGTTAATCTTGGGGTACTGTCTAAGGATAAAGTAAATGTAATCGTTCACGGGCACGAACCTATTCTTTCAGAAATGATTGTGGAAGCGGCAGAAGATTCCGAACTTCTTAAACTTGCGCAAGAAAAAGGTGCAGCAGGTATTAACGTTGCTGGAATCTGCTGTACTGGCAACGAGACCCTAATGCGACATGGAACTCCTATAGCAGGAACTTTTCTCCAGCAAGAATTGGCAGTAATTACAGGCGCGGTGGAAGCTATGGTAGTGGATGTTCAGTGTGTCATGCCTTCTCTTGGAGAACTTACAGGCTGCTACCATACGAAGTTTATATCTACGTCCCCAAAAGCTGATTTTCCCAATACCATAAGAATGGAATTCCATGAAGATAGAGCGTATGAAACCGCAAAAGAAATAGTAAAGACAGCCGTTGAAAATTTCCCTAACAGGATTCAGGAAAAGGTTACAATACCTGAAGAAAAGCAAGAGTGTATGGTCGGCTTCAGTGCCGAGGCCATTCTCAATGCTCTTGGAGGAAGCCCTGATCCTCTTATTGAAGCCATAAAAAGCGGGGCAGTTCGTGGAATAGGGGCTGTTGTCGGTTGCAATAATGTAAAAATAACGCATAATTATGGGCATGTTAATCTTGTTAAAGAACTGATCAAAAACAATGTTCTTGTGGTTACAACCGGCTGCAATGCAATTGCATGTGCCGAAGCAGGATTGCTTTTGCCGGAAGCTTCCGAACTCGCAGGCGATGGACTGAAAGCCGTCTGTAAAGCTCTGGGTATACCACCGGTTCTGCACATGGGCTCTTGTGTTGATATCAGCCGTATTCTCGTGCTTTCATCCGCGCTTGCTAAACGTTTGGGTGTAGACATAAGCGACCTCCCAGCAGCAGGAGCAGCCCCTGAATGGATGAGTGAAAAAGCAGTCAGTATTGGGGCCTATGTGGTTTCATCAGGCGTATTTACCGTACTCGGGACTGTTCCGGCTGTTCTTGGAAGTCAGGCTGTTACGTCCCTTCTGACAGGAGGCTTGAACAGCGTTGTCGGAGCAAGCTTTGCGGTTGAGCCTGATCCCTTCAAAGCCGCCGATCTGATGCTTGAGCACATTGACGGAAAAAGGAAGGCATTGGGCTTGAACTAAGAGAGATGATTATATGAAAGACTTAACAATTCGGCCCGAACGCTGTCTGGGTTGCCGCTCATGTGAGATTGCCTGTGCCGTTGCACATTCAGAGAGTAAGAATCTCTTTTCAGCTATAGGAGAAAAACCAGCTCCGAGAAAACGAATCTGCCTGGAGTATATTCCTGACCTTGTAGTTTCTCTTCCCATTACTTGTCGCCACTGTAAGGATGCTCCATGTGTTTCGGTTTGCCCTACAAAAGCTCTCTTCCAAGATGAAACTACCAGCATGGTAAGTCATAACCCTGAACGCTGCGTAGACTGTTGGAATTGTTCTACAGTATGTTCCCGCTTTGTTTCGTTATATAATATGATTCTCGTCATGGGCTGCTGGACCAGTTCCATGAACTGCAATCATAAGGTAATTAACAGGCAAGCTGAAGCAGGAATAAGATGTAACCTTTGTGAGGGCAGGGATTTACCTGCCTGCGTTGAGGCTTGTCCGACGCATGCACTTATATTCTCCGAGGTGAACGAGATCTAAAGAATACGTATCTAAAGAATACATATATAGACTGGCGGGAACTCTCAAGATTAAACAGAATAGCGATGGTGGATTAATTTGCAAGCAAATAGGTTTCATCCACGTCATCGCTTCCTTCTTTAATATAGTATAGAGAATGTTATCATACTAACATATGGTTGTTACATATATAGAATTTAAAAAGAAAATTGGGAGTTAATTATGATTAGTAATATTTACAGGAAGATAATGATTGCAACCGATGGTTCGGAACCTGTAAGAAAAGCAGTCGAAACAGCAGTTGAAATCGCAAAAATAAGCGGAGCAAAACTGTATGCTGTGTATGTAATTCCCTATCAAGGAATTTTGGTGCCTTTTCCAAATGATATAGAATGGGAAAAAGCCACTCTTGAATATTTCAGGACCGAAGGTAGAGAAGCAACTGCTTATGTTGAAAACTCTGGAAAAGCCTCAAATGTTGAGGTCGAATCTGTAATCCTGGAAGGGAACCCTGCGAATGAAATTGTCGATTTTGCAGAAAAAAGCGATATTGACCTTATCGTTATGGGTACGCTCGGAAGAACTGGAATCCAGAGGTTTCTGTTAGGAAGCGTGGCAGAAAATGTGGTAAGACACTCAAAAAAAGCGGTACTTGTAGTAAGGGGGTAAATTGGATAAAAATCAGAAAAATATAAATATTAAATTTTTCGAGGCAAAAATCATCTGAATTAAATTTCTTTTAGAGTAATGTCTTTTAAAAAATTGAAAAAGATGAGCTAAAAAGAAAGTAAAGTGGATATAAAATAGATAAAAATTACTTGTATAAACATAAGAAAGATATAAAAAATACATTAATGAACGGGGTTTTTGGAGGAGGTTAAAATATGTTGGGTACAATTATTATCAATAAAATTTGATTTTGAGCTTTACCCGTTCACTAACCCCTTCTGACGATTAAGCTATATATAAGTGTTTTGATGTGTGAAAATATGAATGCCGTTTTGTACCAGAATTTTTAGGGACATATTGTAATTTAGGGATTTTTTGTCCCTATATGGATAAATGAAAAAATATTTAAGTAATATTATTTTATTTGTTTTAGATTAAAAACTGTGGATAATCTTAACTAATAGATAAACTCAAAAATGGTAAAAAAATAATTTATATAAGGACTAGGTATGTATCAATATTAAAATTGGAGATTTTTTTAGCTGGTGTAAACAAATATAGAATATTCCTGCACAAAAGAAGTCTTGGGAAGTACATTAAAGTTTTAATGAGAGATTTTTCAATATGATCCAGACGTTTAATGCGAAAATTATTATGAAATAAATAGCATAAATACATATAAATGTATAAATTTTGCAGTGTTAAAATTGGGGGATCTTAATTTGGAAGGCAAAAATCACCAAAAGATAATGATTGCAACCGATGGCTCTAAACAGGTAGAGAAGGCAATTAAGGCTGGAATTGCGCTTGCTAAGCTTACAGGATCAAGGCTCTATGCCATATACGTGATTTCTTCTTCAGGCTATTCTCCAAGAGATTTTGGGTGGCAAGAGTCATTGAAAGAACTTCTTGAAGCTGAAGCGAAAAAGGCCGTTAGTTCGGTTGAGGATATGGGAAAAATTTCAGGCATTGAAGTCGAATCTGTAATTCTTGAAGGGCACCCTGCAGACGAAATTCTAAAGTTTGCAGAACAGGAAGGTATGGACTTCATAGTTATGGGAACACTTGGAAGAACTGGGCTTGAAAGATTTCTACTTGGGAGTATAGCTGAAAAGGTAGTAAGGCATTCAAAAATTCCTGTAATGGTCGTAAAAGGCGAAACTGCAAAGTGAAAAGTTTTGTACTTTGTTAACATGAATTGTTTTGCTGAAAATTATAGGTCGTCTTGAAAATGGTAGAAAGAGCCGGAAAAACAGAGAATGAATAACTATGCACTCACTTTTTGTTTAAATCTAAAATATATATTCCAATAATTTCACAATGTAGGAATAATCGGCAACGGGAAGAATGTGAAAAACAAAAAATTAATGCAGAAAGTGGATTAAGAAAAAATAAATGTAATTTTTTTAGAGTTTTTTTCTAACCACAAAGTATCCTGCTACAATTATGAAAAGCGGTAAGGAAATTGCCATAATTATTCTGGCTACTCTCATTGGATTCTTTATCAGACCGTTCTGAGCTCCAATATTTTTCAAAGTTGCCTGTATTTGATTTTCACTCAAAATTTCGTCTTTGTTTCCATTCTGTACGGTATTTTCCGTTATTGCGAAAGAAGAAAAGCCAGGAGTTTTAGATTCGAAATATGCATAATTATTATCTTCTCCAACCTTTTCCGTATAGAGAGGTTCCCAATCATTATTATACCACTGGAGGGTTATCAGAGATTCATTGACATTGTTATCTTTAATCCATGCCTTTTCAACTTTAAACCCAACTAATCCATTTTTAAGGGAAGTCGGAAGTCCTGCTCCTTTATCTCCTATCCAGACATTCACATATTTGTACAGTCTTCCGAATGGATTTTTTGAGACGAAGATAGACTTGTTCTTGAGTTCTTCTACAGTTGTTGTTGTCTTCAGAAATGTTCTTTCTGCATCAAATTCAATGTATGTAATGCATGTATTGTTTTCCGTAAAATCATATCTTACATGGTTACCATTTACTATATTCCTGGTAGTTAGCTCTTTGGCAATTACATTACTAGCTGGTTCTTTATAATAAAACTCAATCCTTGAGGTGTTAGAAGAAGAACTAGAACTCTTACTTCCTCCACTTCCTTCAGTACTTGAATTTGCAGTACTTGAATTTACATTATTTAAGCTATAATTATTTAGATTTGCATTATTTGAGCTATCATTACTTAGATTTACATTATTTAAGCTACCATTACTTAGATTTACATCATTCAAACTATTATTACTTAGATTTGCATCTTTTAAGCTACCATAACTTAAATTTACAGAATTTGAATTCTCATTACTTAAACTTACAATATCTGAATACCCATTATCTGAATACCCATTATCTGAATACCCATTATCTGAATATTCTATCCGAGGTGTCCATTTAAAGTAGATGCCATGCGGGTATTATTCCAAAAATTATTAGTGTTATTGTTAATAACGGAATTATATAAGTCAGTGACTTGGCTTTCGTTTTTATCAGCCTCCGACTCCACATCCATATACAGAAATGTCTGGTACAAAAAAACTAATTTAGAACTTACGCATTTGAGGTACAAAACCAAATGCATGAGATGATGTAGTCAAATTCGTTTTATACAGTTGTGGTCTATTGTTTAGTTTTCAGTTCAACTGCTTAAGTCCTATATAGGATTTATGCACTTGGTGTAAAAATCAAGGAACTCTATAATTCAGAGATACATATACCGATAAAACATCTCTAAATGATTAGAGGTAGCAAAAGACGATTCAAAAAAGGCACTACCAATTTAGAACTTGTGTATTTATTATAATATTCTTCGCTAGTTTGATTTTTGTGAGCTCTTAGAATGAGCCAGTATGCATGTGACAAAATTATAACAACACATATAAGTGATAAGTAATTACAGATTATTTTTGGAGGCTTCTTGATTTTAATTATCTCGATGTAGTATTTAAAAAAATAAAATTACCATTCAGTACTTTGTACCTTATATCATCCAATTTTCTATATATGTTAGACAGCTCCCCAATCTCCATGATCTCAATTGGGTGATTTTGGCTTATAAGGACTGATCTGGCGTGACTTTAACCTATCACACTCATATCCGAGACTCGAATAGAAGGTGTGATTATTCCCCCTACTTTCCTGACATCAAAGCCTGCTCCTGTGATCTGTTTTAATAGATCGAAAGCATTGCCCGAAATCATAAGGGATTTTATGGGTTTGTCAAGGGCTCCATCTTTAATTGTAAAGGCATTTCTGGCTTCTACAGAAAAGTCTCCTGAAATTGAGTTAGCCGTGTGAGCGCCGATAACTGTATTTACGAAAACTCCTGACTGCGTATCAGCAATAACATCCGTCTGAGGATAATCGATAATAAAGTTTCTGAGCCCTACATAAGGAGCGCTTGTATAAGAAGACCTTGAGCCATTTCCTGTACTCTTTACACCTGCTTTTCCTGCGGTATAACTGTCATAGAGATAAGTTTCAAGCACACCTTTCTCAATTACAGTGGTACGTTGCGAAGGAACACCCTCGTCATCTGAAACAGAAGTCTCGATTCCTGCTTCAATAAGGCCATCATCGTATATATTGAGCTCTGGAACTGCTAGTTCTTCCCCGAGTTTTCCGATCAAACCAGATCTTCCTTTCTGGATATTATCCGCGTCAAGGGAAGGGGCAAGTGCTTCCTCAATAATGTCTGCTAAAGCAAATGGATGGAAAACTACATCCGTCTTTTGAGGTTCAATCTTTATTCCGCCATTAGACTTCAGAGCAAGATCAGCTGCATTCTTTCCGAGTGCAAAGAAATCAATGTCAAGAGAACGAGATACCGCGAAGTCATAGGCTGTAGAAGTTTGCCCGTTTACAGTAATAACATCCACAAAACCGGAAACCGCTGTAGATTCTTCTTCAATTTCTATGCCATTAGTGTTCAGGATCAGTCGCTTACCCTTTGCCCGAGTAAAGCCTCCAGAAGTTGGAAGCGTGCCTGGGACTTCCTTTGTACCTTCAACAAGTGCAAGAGCAGACTCAATACAGGCTTCGAGTTCCATAGCCTCGACTTTTTTGTCGAAGATGCCCGATACAGTGGGATATTTTTCGTTAGAAGGAAGACTTACCCAATCTGGATCACTTTCCCTGACCTTGGCTTCGGTAACCGCAACCTCAACAGCATTTTCTATTTGCGCTGCCGAATTTGTACTGGCAAAACCAACGGCACCGTTCACTATAGCTCGAACTCCTATGCCTTCCGAGAAACGATCCTTAGCGTTTTCAATGTCGTCTTTTTTAAAATTCACGCCTGTCGAGTGATTCGCTGCATAATATATTTCAGCTTCATCCGCCCCTGCTTTCTCTGCAAGCTTGAGGGCTTTCCTTGCAAGCTCATACATTTTTAGGCACCTCCTACAAGGGCTTTTGAGATAGCAAGGTGAGGAGAACCGTCTGATACGGGCACAAGCTGCCCAGCTTTTCCGCATCTGCCTGCAGTCATTTTTAGATCATTACCTACAAGAGCCACATGATTGAGAATCTCAAGAGTTTTGCCAGAGAGAGAAACATCCCTTATAAGTTCAGTAAGTTCTCCGTTCCTTATCAGGTAACCTTTTTCGGCATTGAACTGGAAAATTCCTTCTCCTGTATTCACCTGTCCTCCTCTGGATCCTATGAGATACATCCCATCTTTTATCTCTTCAAGCATCTCTTCAAACCTAGCATCCCCGTTATCTATGAAAGTATTGCTCATCCTGACAACGGGCGTGGAATAGCCCTGAGCCCTGCAATTTCCGGGAGTTCCCCCAAGTTTTGCTGCAGTTTCCCTGGAGTGCAGGTAAGAATTAAAGACTCCATTCTTGATTATTTCTGTCCTTCTTGATTGTGACCCTTCAGCGTCAAAAGGATAGTATCCAAACTCATGAAGGGTAGGATCATCAATTATTGTAATAAGAGGAGATGCAATCTGTTCCCCGATCCTATTTTCAAGAATTGAATCTCCTTCAAGAACAAGATCGGCCTCAGAAGCATGCCCAACAGCTTCATGAGCAAAGACGCCAGCCAACTCCTGATCAAGAATCACGGGCATTTCACCGCCTTTAGGAGTTTTCGCATTTAGGAGTTCTATTGCAGTATTTCCCGCCTTGCTAGAAAGTTCCAGAACGTTTTCTTTCTCGAAAAGCTCGTACCCGTACCCAAAGCGGCTTTCTCTCCCTGCCTGATATACGCCGTTTTCCGAGGCAACTGCAGAGACCGCAAAACCGACATTCTGGAGTTCATAAGCACATTCGATACCATCGGAACTCTTGTACTCAACCTTAAACTCGGATTCCAGGTACATTACTTTGGTACTGTTGATGCCTTTTACTTTTGCACTGGTTTCTATGCTTTTTAAAAGGTCAACTTTTTCCTCAATTGAGACATCCCTTGGGTCAATTTTGATTTCAGGAAGATTTTTTACTTCTGGAGAATTTATGGCCGCAAGTTCGACGTCTTCCTTTGGGGTATTTGCATTCATAGAAAAAGCAAGTTTTGAAGCGGCCTCAACGCCTTTTTTCAGGTCGATGTCCCCTTCCACAGAAGTATAACCCCATGAACCCCCACAAAGGGCCCTTAAACCGGCCCCCCGTGAAAAGTTTTGAGATATTTCCTCGATCTTTCCGTTATCCAGGATAATAGAGGTGGAACTGCCTTCAATTATCCTGCAGTCATAAAATTTAATATCCTGCATAATATCTATCATGATCAGTTCCTGCACCCAAAAAGATTCTTAGCCTGTACGGAAGCGGGTGAAACCTCAGGAATATCGAAGTTGAGCTTTGTAAGGCTCCGGAGTTTTTCAATAATTGAGTTCTTTCTCGGACCCACAAGGCTGTGTTCCATTACCTCCGCAATAGAGGAGACAGGAATGATCTGAATTTTTTCCCTGTACGCCTTTTCGATAAGGACATCTGCCTCGTTTGCTTTTGGGATAATGACTTTCTTAATGCCGGCCCGGGCCGCAGCCTCTATTTTATAGGTAACTCCGCCTACAGGCAGGACATCTCCCCGGACTGAAAGGGAACCTGTCATTGCTACGGTTTGATCCACAGGAATCCTCTCAATGGCAGATATGACTGCTGTTGCAATGGAAACCGACGCACTATCCCCTTCGACACCTTCGTAAGTCCCTACAAACTGGATATGGACGTCATGTCTGGATATATCTGTACCTGTCATGTTCTTAATCACGGCAGAAACATTTAGCACTGCTTCCTTTGCAATCGTCTTAAGCTTACCTGTTGCTATAATACGCCCTTCGGCTCCGGAAAGTGCCGGGGTGACTTCGGAGACTATGGGAAGTACGATTCCGGAATCTCCACCCATGACTGCAAGCCCGTTGACCCTACCCACAGCAGAACCATTCTTTATGAAGGATTCGTATTCCTTGCGATGATCCAAGTAACTGTCTGCAAGCTGCTGTTCGATAGACCTTGCAATCTTCTTTGCCGCAAGTACATGTTCTGCGGTTGTTAATTGAGCGCCTTCGGAATGGGCAATGTCTCCTGCCACACGTACAAGTCCACCAAGGTCACGAAGCTTCAGGGTAAGGTGCCCTTTCCGACCTGCCCTTCTTCTGGCTTCCCTGATCACTTCTTCCACTGCATCTTCATCGAAGTGAGGGATATGCCCATCCCTAACGACTTCCTGGGCAACGAAACGAACCATTTTCTTCCGGTTCTCAGGAGTGTCTTCCATGGAATCCTGCATGTAGACTTCGTAACCGTAACCTTTTATTCTTGACCTGAGTGCGGGGTGCATTTTCTGCACGGCGTCAAGGTTCCCTGCAGAGACCATAATAAAGTCACAGGGTACAGGCTCGGTTTTGACAAGAGCACCTGAACTTCTCTCGGACTGCCCGGTAATTGGGTATTCCTTTTCCTGAAGCGCAGTAAGGAGACTCTGCTGGGATTCCAGCCTGAGAGTGTTGATTTCGTCAATAAAGAGCACACCTTTGTGAGCCTTGTGAATATCTCCAGCCTCTACTCTGTCATGAGCAGGAGTTTCAAGTCCACCGGACTGAAATGGGTCGTGCCTTACATCCCCAAGCAGAGCTCCTGCGTGAGCCCCGGTTGCATCGATATAGGGTGCATGCTCTTTGTCATAATTTGAAACCGCCAATTTCGGAATCATCATTTCTTCTTTAGGCAAGAACTGGCGGGTTAGCATGAGAATCATAATGCCTGCGATAATACCCCAAAGTAATTGACCAACAAAATAAGAGTAGATGATAATGCCCACAACAAAAAGCATCATGAGCATATTTCTAGCCTGGGCTTTCTTTCTAGCCTCCATCTTGTGAGCCATGACGATTTCTCTGCCCTTTCCGGCGGGAACCTCCCTTATTTTAGGGTTATTTAGGTCTTCCATGTTAGGATATACAAGGATATCCTTAAGCTCTTCTTTAGGAAGAAGTTCTGCCATTGCTTTTGCGAGCAGAGATTTCCCTGTTCCTGGGGTTCCTATCATCATGATGTGCCGTCTCTGGCCGGCCGCTTTTTTTACGACTTCTACGGCATGTTCCTGACCCAGCACCTGGTCGATAAGAAGTTTGGGTACATCTATAGTAGAAGTATTTTCAAACGAAAAGCCGATGTCAACATCTTCATAAGTATCCTGATCGGACTCAGACTCGGCCTTAACTTGATTAGATTCAAGCTCAGTCATACCCCTACCTGACTCCTCCTTCTTCTGATCGGCCGCAGACTTGTCTACATCCTGGATCGACTCACCTATATTTGGAGCAGGTTCGTCTATCTTCCCCGAAGACTCGTCTATGTTCTGATTATTATTATATACCATAGTTAGCTCACATATTCGAACGTTATTGAATAGACGTTACTGATCGATATATATACTTGACGTTTTAAAAAAATAACGTTTAGTGATGAAATTATTGGAAAAAGTGGATGTTACAATAACGAGTTCCTGAAGTTTCTGTAACCTCATCCATACTTTGGCTACTTATATATACTTGCCGTATATATAATTAACCTATTCCTATATACGCAATATATAGAAACCTTTCGTTATATACTATTTATAATTGCATCTTTGACTCGAAACGTCAATCGAAAATTAATTTTCATATCAATATCAAGATAGTTTTAATCTTTTATGATAGATCTTCTATATATACATTGAGCATTGTTTGTGAATTTGAAAACAGTTCAGAGCTGGATAAGAAATTTCAAAACTGTTTAAGAGGTCATTTAGAGATGGATTAAGAATGATTTAAAAAGAATTTAGAGTATTTTAGGTTTTTTAGATCTGTTTTTAATATTAAAGCTTATTAAAGCTGCTTCAGACTTATTAAAAGCTATTTTAGACTATTCAGAGTTAACAAATTGAATTCAAAACTAATTAAGGGCTAATCAAAGCTGTGTCACTTATGTACTTGTAAACTGACATCGATAGCTATTTAAAAAACAGAAAGCTTTTTTCTCTTATGTCCAGAAGCAAGGTAAAAAATCTTCTCCTTCTGAAGCAAATTCACAGTGCTATAGCCCAGATCAAGAAAGGCAAAATGGATAAAGCCCTTGAGACCCTAGATAAAGCCGAAGACTCGGCAAGGAAAGCAGAAGCTACTGATACCCTCTATTATATTCTTTTTATGCGCGGTGGCATTTTTTTTACTGAATCGAAATATGATGAAGCCCTCGAAACCTACAAAAAGGCACTCGATGCAGGCTCAGAACTCCTAAAAGCTGATCCTGAAAATATCAACTACCAGCACTATATGGGCACAACCCTGAGCACTACCGGAAACCTTCTTAAAAAGAAAAGCGAAAATCCGCAAGCTGCCGAATATTATAGCCGTGCTCGCGAGATTTATGTAAACCTCCTGGCTCAAGACCCGGAAAATGTAGCCTTCCGGGCCTCTGCCGGTGAGAACCTGAACAATTATGCAGCTCTCCTTACGGATATGGGCTCTTTTGAAGAAGCGTGCGAAGTCCTCAGGCAAGCAATTGAGCTGTATGAAAAGCTTCTCGAAGAAAACCCCTACAACCCGGGCTATCAGGCCGAACTCTCAGTCGCACTTAGTCTCCTCGGAAACTGCCTCATCCAGCAGGATCCGGAAAAATGCGACACTGCAAAGCAGAGCCTTGAAAAAGCCCTCTCTATGCAGGAAAATCTTCTCACACAACAGCCTGAAAATGAAAATATTAAAGGAGCCATTGTTTTTACCCGGGAAAGGCTTGAAAAACTGGAAGCGCTGGTAAAACCGGAAAAATTGGAAAAACTTTGAGTTAGAGGTTATTTTTTGAGAAGAGCAGCATATGTATATAAAGCAAAATCAACAGGCTTGCAACGACCCCTGAGACAAACTGAAAAGTAAAATATGAATAAATAACCAGCACGAGCACAAAGAGAGTTATAAGAATGTTTACAAGCCTGACTTTCCTTTTTATTTCGGAATCTTGCGGAGTTCCGGCTTCTTCTTCATCCAGATAATATTCCCTGAAATAATCTCTTTCTCTTTTCATGAGGAAATAAAGCCTCAGAATGAGAATATCAATAACTATACCCCAGAAAAGCTGGCCTATATAGAAGGCATAAAAGAGAATAGCTGCGAGAAAGATACTCACAAGCAAATGATATATTTTTTCTCGTTTTCGAATTTCAGGAATCTCGATTCTACCCTTCCCCCGAATCTCGATCTTATTTTCATTTTATTTATCTGTTCACATTATTTACCTTTTCCCAAAAGCCTTCTTTAGAGATGATAAAACATCAAGTTATTAAAAAATCTCTGTTTCAAGCGGGAAAAAAATAATATAGCCTATAAATCTAAACCCGGATGCTGTAATTAGCCATCTGAACCCGAATTTGTCCACGCGCCCACGGCGCGGCTTTTCCGTGTATTCAAAGAAAGAAAAGTAAATTATCTCTTGTTCGCGTACTTTTTGCTACAACTTCATCGTGAAAAAAACACAATGTTTAAGCCATCCTGAATTTATTCTTTTATTATGTTAGGGCGTTTGAAAGATTCTATAAACAGACGTTTTCAAAAAACCGAAAGACCTTTTCAGAATACATTATTTTTAATGCAAAACGGTAGATTTGGGGAAGCCTTAAAAGAACTTGAGATGGACGAAGAAATCGCAAATCTTCTCTTAAAAGATCCCAAAAACGAGTTTTTTCAGTCAAACCTCCAGAAGAGCTTTGAAGATGTTTTCACTCTCGGGTATAATTTACATAATATAGGACGTTTCTCTCAAGCGCAAAAGTTCTACAAATTGTCTCTCTTAATTTCTCAAAAACTCCTTGAAAATGACTCGGCCAACGTAACTTATCAATCATCTGTAGCAATGACACTCAACAATTTAGGTGCCTTGCTTAGAATTATGGGGCGCATTGACGAGTCTAAAGAAAGGTACGAAAGCGCACTTGAAATGAGGCAAACCCTTCTCGCGACCGACCCTGACAACGTATCTTACCAATCAGATGTAGCAATGACACTCAACAATTTAGGAAACTTGCTTTCTGATATGGGGCGCATTGACGAGTCTAAAGAAAGGTACGAAAAATCACTAGAAATTTACACCGAACCTATGCAATACCTGACGATAGGTAGAAAGTCCCATTCGATAATGAAACTTATTGAATTAAATACAGAACAGGCAAAAAAAGAAACAAATTCTCATCGCCAGATTAAGTATCTTGAAGAAGCGTATCAACTCTGCAAAAACAATCAAGAATTCTTTAGCAAATCTGGGCTGAAGCATGAAAAGAAATTAGTCATGGAAGCCGGCCTTAGTGCTTATGTAGATTATGTTATAATGGATATTAGAGAGGAAAAAAACTCGGAAAAAAGGGCAGAAGGATACGAAAAAGCGATCAATGCAATTGAAAAATTGGGGAAAATTGAGGACGATGAAGAAGTTGCAAAAATTGCCTCTTCTACTGTTTGTTATCTTGAAGGGCGGAAGCTTGTCAATGAAGCCCTTGGGTCTGAGCAGCCGGACTTGGAGTTGATCAAGCAGGCTACAAATCAGTTCAAGGACGCGAAAGAGACTTACAAAAAGGCAAATGTTTGCTATTGCATTTATATCGGGCTGCTTAAAATTCTAGAAAATGTAGAGCTTTTTGAAGATGAAAACGGCTCGAAAGCAAAAGAAATGATTAATCAAGTAATCGAAATCCTTCCTGAAAATATTGATCCAGGAATAAGAGCTTCATTTGAAGAAATTGCAAAAATATTCAATGAAAAGGGCATACATAACCGCAAAAAATATTTGGAAGAGTTTGACGGAAAAATAAGAGCTATTGAGTATAAAGCGCTTGAAAATCTCTTTGGACATGTTCAAAAGAAGCTAAAAGACTACATAGAGGAGCCTTTCAGCCCAAACGTGATATATGAAAACTGGAAGCTGAAGGTTATATTTGACGATCCAACTAAAATTAAAGGAAAACTGACAATCAAAGCAGGTAACAAAACTCTGCTGAACAGAAACCTGGTCCCCGAAGAAGTCAAAAACAACCTGATTGAAATAGACTACCTCAAGATCGGCTATTTCCCGCAGGATAAGGATGAGATATATTTCACAACATCAGGACAGAAAAAACCAGTTATAAGGCCGATTGACTATTTTGAAAGTGTTGGAAGAGATAACAAAACCAGAATATTCCAATGTGACTGCTCAAATGATGTCTGCATTGATAGGGATTTGAAAATTGCAGCTGTTCAATTGAAGTATCATGCTTACAGTGAAAATTCTGTTGTTAAACTCACAGTTGATGATGCTTATCTTCGTAAAGTTATGTCAATTCTGGATGCTGTGAAGGATGATGCAGATATTGTGGTTTTCCCCGAGTTTTCCATACCTTTTGATTTTCTCAAAAGAATACAGGAATTCGCTGACGAAAACGAAATTATTGTCGTTGCAGGCAGTCATTATGTAACCAAAAGACATCTTGATAAGTATGGCGAATTGTTCAGTCAGGAATTTGGAGAAGAAGACTTGAGGAAAAATATCTCCCCTGTTGTAATTCCTTCTTCAAAGATCGTGCACAGTGAAAAGTTGCTTGGTGCACGGGAAGAGCGTGAACTCTATTTTAGTGAAGGGATGAAAGCTGGAAAAGTCAATCATATTTTCAAACTTCGGGATGATCTCCGCCTCGGATTAATGATCTGTTATGAATACCTGAATTCCGATTTAAGGAACCGCCTGATTTCTGCCTGCGACGTGATTCTTGTACCTCAGACGAACCCAAAGCCGGAAAGGTTCTATGAAACAGCAAAAGCTGACATAAACAATCCTCTATTCTCCGGCAACAAAGCATTCATAATGGCAAACGGAATATTTACTCTCGGAAAAGACGAAAACGTTCTTGGAGGCTCTACAGGGATTGCTTCAACACTTGACAAATATTCATATAAAAAGCAGGATGAAGGGATAATAAAACCAGTTGACAAGGTGATGAACAATTTGTCCTGCTGTCTTCAATAAATACTATGTTCAATCCTGCAAGAGATACACAATCAGGGCAAGTCCCCTTAAAAACGAAAATTATTCACATATTTGAAGAAAATGAAATCTTAAGCGATTTAAAACTAAACGGTAGGGAATTCATTCAACTACTTGATACAATAAAAAAGTGTGAGAATCGAGAAGAATTGAAAAAAATGCTTGAAGACATAGGAAACAAAGAAACAATAAAAACATTCTCACCGCTCATGCACAAATATATTCAGAATATGGAAGAACTTACTTTCGATGAAATAAAGAAAAAGTGCTGTTCAATCCTGATTCCAGCAGAATAAATCAATTTTATTATTAAGAAGACTAAAGATTTCAAAAATCAATTAAAGGCTGTGTGCATAATTTTCTGTAAAATAACAAATATCAGAACGTAATTGGGTAAAAGATTTCATATCAGAAACTCAATTTTTACCAGAATATACAAAAATTTGACTTTGAATTTATAGCAAATTAGTGACACTGCCGTAATCCATTATATTTAATATGCTTTTAGCTATCGTTGGTTTTAGTTATCATTGTCATAATACATCGAAAATCTTTCTACCGATGCGGACAATGCTTGCGCCTTCTTCTATTGCTATTTGATAATCGTCTGTCATTCCCATTGAAATATATTGGAGATGTTTTTGTAAATGCTTCTCTGCTTTGTCTTTTAAGTCTTTCAATTCTTTGAAATATTTTCTTGAATCTTCGGGATCTTCGCTTTTTGGCGGGATTGTCATCAGGCCTTCTAAACTTAAGTATTCGAGGGTTGATATTTGATCAAGAAGTTTCAAGAGGTCATCGGGCTCTAATCCAGTGTGTTTTTTTTCATCTGTCTTCACTTGTATGAGGATTTTTTGGATCGCTTTTTTTTCTTTTGCTGCATCGTTTATCTTTTCTGCAAGTTCGTATGAATCAATACTTTCTATTAAGTAGGGATTTAGGTTTACTACTTTTTTTGCCTTGTTTAATTGAAGTGTGCCGATGAAGTGGATTTTGATCTCAGATGGAAAATGTGGGGCCAAATCTTTCATCTGCTGATAATGGTTGAAGCCGATGTCTGTAACACCTGCTTTTATGGCTTCGTCTATTTGTATTTTTGATGCATATTTTACTGCGGCGACAAGTGTTACATCAGATGGTATATTTTTTAAAAGGTCTTTTACATTGTCTTCGATCATATGTTCTCATCGTATGCAGAGATTTTTAGCATTTTGTCTCTTTTATAATAAGCGTTTCTGGTCCGAGGTAATTGTCTAATATCTTTTTTTTGTGTTGAATGGAGTGATAATCGGTCGTAATATATATTCCTATATATTATGAAAATATCCGAGTTCGGTAAAGCATACCTTAAAGTCCTGATTGGCAAGATTCTCTTATGAGTGAAAATAAATTAACTATTGACTCTGCATCCTGTTTTTTGTGGTGAAGAAAAAAGAATACAGAGTCAATCATATTTTGCAGAATTTTCAGTACACTGCCCAATTAAATCGTTAAAACAGTATAAAAATGTTAAAAATTATTTATTCTTTCAGTATTTTTTTCTTGCACAGGCCGCTTTCCTTCTTCCAGCGTGAAAAGCCTGAGCATTAATTTATCCACACGCCTTCTGCGCGGCTTTTCTATGTATGAAAAGAAAGAAAAGCAAATCATCTTTTGTTCGCGTACTTTTTGCTACAACTCATCAAGAAAAAAACACAATGTTTAAGCTATCCTGAATTTATTCTTTTATTATGTCCGAGAGTTTGAGAGATTCATCAATAAATTACTTAAATGAAGCTTTAGAGCTAATGAAAAAAGATCAGAATAAGAAAGCTTTAAAAGAACTTGAAAAAGCTGAAGAAGCTGCAAAGTTCCTCTTAAAAGATCAGGAAAACGAATTTTTTCAGGCAAACCTCCAGACGAGCTTTAACAATGTTTTCACCCTTGGATATTGTTTATATGATATGGGACGTTTCCCTCAAGCTCAAAATTTCTACGAACTATCCCTCATAATCTCTCAAAAACTCCTTGAAACCGACCCCGAAAACGTATCTTACCAATCAGATGTAGCAATGACACTCAACAATTTAGGAATCTTGCTTAAAAATATGGGGCGCATTGAAGAGGCTAAACAA
>Ga0207800_1000092_pt1 | contig 33451 bp, 26 predicted proteins | sample LuqExpMetageno11_FD_187769 | JGI IMG/M metagenome (GOLD analysis project Ga0207800, IMG submission 187769) | Tropical forest soil microbial communities from Luquillo Experimental Forest, Puerto Rico - Sample 11 (SPAdes) | ecosystem: Environmental > Terrestrial > Soil > Tropical forest ... | reverse complement strand
CTGCAGACATGTTCATTTATGTGCAATGAAAATATCGGGTATGATTTTTCACTGCAGCTTATCTAATGTATATTGACAAGGGGTGTAAAATATTACATAAAAAAAGCGTACACATCGAGTGTACGCGTATCATGCGAAAACGACCCGGTCGCTTTACGGCCGGGTCGTTGAAAAAGGTTTTATTCTTATCTTGATCATCATGTCAGCTGACTCTGATTCTTTTGTCATCCTTGCAAATTACCAACTCAACTGCCTTCGTGAGAATGTCTGTATAACTGTAGGAAACACGCCTTGTTGTCTCGTATTCGTTCTCAAACTTGATGATGAAGATGCTGGGATATGAATTCTCAATAACTCCCTCTTTAATAAATGCCTTTTTTCTTCCCTTATTAGCTTTCAGCTGTACTTTTTGGCCAATGCAGGTTTCAATGTTTTTCTTTATTTGAAACAGGTCACTCTTTTCCGCCATTGAATCACCTCATCTTCTGTTTTGTTTATTATATCACAAAAAGTACAGCTTGTCAAAAAAATAATATATTATAACAAGGGAAATTATTTTATGTCAAGCTTTTTTTAAAAAAATATTGATTTTGATAGTCTTTCGGGCACTAATTCCATATTATGGCTGCTTTTTGGTTTAATTTTAATTATGGATTCAGCCGCCGGAAACGTAATTATTTCCTGAAATTAACATCCCCAGTTTATTGATTATATGGCTCTTCGGGGAATCCCTCCCTGTATTTCCCTCTGGTCTGGATACCACCGATCCCCGTCTTTCCCGTAATGGTATTGTCTATTACGTCCTGCGCATCCAGGACTTTATCAATCCCCGTAAAAGCTACTTTCTGGCAGACCCTGACGGGATCAAGCGCATGGATCAGGTCTCTGAACGGAGCGCTGGCAAAATTCGCCCCTGCCTTCATTATTTCTTTATATAAAGACTGGCATGCACCGGCAAAAATCACGAGCGAATCCATATCGTTGTTATATTTTCTTGCCTCCCTCACCGCTTCTATAAAGTAGCGTGAATTCCTGTAGGATGCGATATTGGTATAACTGTCCTCACCCTTTATAAAGCCGTCATGACCCGTTAGTACCAATATATCGGGCCTGTGCTCCTTCAGCAGCGCGGCCACCTTACCCGACTGCTCCTTTTCAGGAACATACTGGCCCGTGACCTCCAACCCGAGTTTTTTGTATTCTTCAAGGCAACTGTCGAGATATTCCTTGTCTCCATCCAGATGGAGTACTTTCCCGGGCCTCTTCATTTTGGCCGTTTTTTCGTTTGAAGTATCTCTATTAAATGCTTTTTTTGTGTATCCCCTGAAGCGCGGCGAGTAATAATTACCCGCATATTCTGCTGGAATGCCCCTTTTATTCGTGGCCTGCCCTTTTCTGTCTGCGGCCCTTGTCTGCGCGGCCAGACAGCTCCTGTCCCTGTATTCTCTTACCTTGTGTTCAGGTTGCACCTGAAGATCCGATTCGGGGGCGTCCGCTTCGATCCTGTAACTGATCCCCTTCAGCGTAGCTATCCTTTCAGTGCCGTTGTTTGTTATATTTACTACCTTGAAAAAGACGTCATATCCGTAGGATTTTCTGGCGACTATATCACCGATTTTCAGCCCGTCCATATATCCTCACCATCCCTGCTTCGATCCGGTCCTATAATAATCGAATAGTCCTTTATACATAATATGTTTACAGATATGGCATTTGTGACTGGATAATCGTCGGATGCCTAATAATTGAAAATGCAGTATTACGGAATTCTTAAGTATTGTTTTGATAAAAACAGGTTGGTATAATGTAAGGTAAATTAATACATGATACCATCCGAATAGAAAGAAAGGTTGATCGATATGCTCACCGATATAGAAATAGCCCAGCAGTCCAGGATGAAAACAATTTCCGAGGTTGCCGACTCTATCGGCATACAGCCAGATGAACTGGAGCTTTACGGTAAATACAAGGCCAAGCTGTCACCCGAATTGTGGGAAAGAGTCAAGAACCGTAAAGACGGCAAACTTATACTGGTCACGGCGATCAATCCCACTCCGGCGGGGGAGGGAAAAACCACGACCACCGTCGGACTGGGACAGGCTATGGCGAAAATCGGCAAGAAAGCGATCATCGCACTCAGAGAGCCTTCACTCGGCCCTGTGATGGGCGTGAAGGGAGGGGCGGCCGGCGGAGGATATTCCCAGGTCGTTCCCATGGAGGATATAAACCTGCATTTTACAGGCGATATGCACGCTATAACCGCAGCCAACAATCTGTTGTCGGCTGCTATAGACAACCATATACAGCAGGGCAACGAGCTTGACATCGATCCCAGGCAGATCACATGGAAGAGGGCTATGGATATGAACGACAGGTCTCTGAGGAGCATTGTCGTCGGTCTCGGAGGAAAGGCTAACGGAACGCCCCGCGAAGACGGTTTTGTCATAACCGTGGCATCGGAGGTCATGGCGATATTGTGTCTGGCAAGCGATCTGACGGATCTGAAAAAAAGACTCGGCAGGATTATCCTCGGATACGCCTACTCCGGTGCGCCTATCACAGCATCGCAGCTGAAAGTCGAAGGTGCGATGACACTTTTGCTGAAGGACGCAATTAAACCGAATCTGGTACAGACCCTGGAAAACACCCCCGCATTGATGCACGGCGGACCATTCGCAAACATCGCACACGGCTGCAACAGTATAAATGCGACAAAGCTGGCATTGAAGCTGGCGGACTATGTAATAACCGAAGCAGGCTTCGGAGCTGATCTGGGCGCTGAGAAATTCTTTGATATAAAATGCCGTTTCGCTGGCTTCAAACCGGATGCAGTCGTACTTGTCGCAACGATCCGCGCATTGAAATATAACGGCGGCGCCAAAAAAGAAAATCTGAAGCAGGAAGATCTGCACTCCCTCAAGATAGGCTTCGCAAACCTTGAGAAGCACGTTGAAAACCTCAGGAAATACGGCGTCCCGGTAGTTGTTGCCATCAATCATTTCGATTCCGATACCCACGAGGAGATCGAATATGTAAAGACGAGATGCAAAGGCATGAACGTGGAGGTCGCATTTTCACAGGTCTTTGCAAAAGGCGGCGAAGGCGGAAAGGAGCTCGCTGAAAAGCTGGTACACATGATCCATAATATACCGTCGGGCTTCAGGACCCTTTATGACGAAAAAGCCACTGTAAAAGCCAAGATAGAAACCATTGCCAGGGAAATATATGGCGCACGCAGCGTTACCTATGCGCCCGCGGCAGATAAAGCCATAAAAAAGCTTGAAGAAATGCACCTCGACGAGCTTCCCATATGCATGGCAAAGACCCAATACTCGCTTTCTGATAACCCAAATCTCCTTGGAAGGCCTGAGAATTTCGAGATCAATGTCCGTGAGATAAAGGTGTCAGCAGGCGCCGGCTTCATAGTAGCCCTGACCGGTGAGATCATGACAATGCCGGGCTTGCCCAAGGTCCCCGCAGCCGAAAAGATCGATATAGACGAGAACGGGATAATCACGGGTCTGTTCTGAACCTTTCTGGAACAGAGCGAAACGCAGGGTAAAGTTTCACCTGCGTTTCGAAGAAACCGTCCCTGCTTCACTCAACTTTTTTATATAAAAAGCCTTTGATATTCTGATAAGAAGGTGTTCAGCGGCGCAACTTCATCGATTACCTCCTGAAGCCGCATAATGAAGCTCTTCTCGGACCAGCTGCGCCTGCTGTTGTAATATCGGTTGACTACCCGCCAGAACTTCTGGGGGAACTGCAGTATGATCTCCATCACGGCCAGTTCCTCGCTGCTCAAGGGCTCTACAGTGTTGTAAGCTTGTATTATAAGCTCTGTTTTGGAGATATCCCAATCGCACTTGCGCATCTTCCTGCGGATAAAGTTGGCGATGTCGTATACTCTCAATTCAAAGCAGCAGTAATCGAAGTTCGTCACGATCACTTTTTCGCCCTCCATCAGGATATTGTGATGGGTGTAATCATGGTGACAAAATTGCCCTTCTTTTCTGGTTCTTTCGGTTAATCCGGCGTAGTCTGACGATTCAAGCTCCTGTGCCGCTTTTTCCCCCAGCTCGGTAAAATAGTCGACGTACTGCAGAAAAAGCTGATCGAACCTGCTTTTACCCTTTTTCGCCTGTTTCTTCATTTTCTTTATATCATCAAGGCGTTTGGTGAAAAATCCCGGAAGCTTGCCCAGATCATCCTGCACTTTACTGTTTTCGGGGGCCGTATACCCTCGCGACGCCTTATGCAGCTCAGCAAGTGCGAAAGCAGCCCTTTTTACATCATTGTCGCTGTCAAAGTTGCTCTCACGGCCTTCTGAAAAGTCTGTCAGCGTATAACAGCTATTATTATAAAGAAAGCACGGTTCTCCCGATAATGTGCAAATATACCTGTCGATATTGTCAAACCCTTTATCGGCCAGGTGTTCCTTTGCACCGTGTACGAATCTCAATCTGTCAACCGAAAACGGTATTTTTTTTATGACCTTGCGCCCCTGTGCAGTAAAGATCATAAATGTATCCTTATATGGAAACAGATTTTTCACTTCCAGTCCATAATTTTCGGCTATTTCTCTTTCCATTCCCTGCATGGCCAACCTCCGGACTTTCGAACACTGGGATCCACCGATCCCGTATGGATGCGAAACAATAAATTATATGCCGTGTGAATCTCTAATAGAAGAGTGATATATCAGTGTCGCCGCGACAGAACTATAGACATGTGTAACGAAAATATCGTATATTGAAGTTGGAAATATGATCGAAGTTGGAAATTTGATCCCGGTACCAGCTTAATCGAAAGGATCTGCATATGGGAGTAAAAATATTTGTTTTGTTCCTTTTACTTCTTCTGCTGTGTTTCAGTGTATATAACTGGTGGTTCCTGAAAAGCAGGCATGGGAAACAGCCGCTTGGCAAAAAGAAGAAGTCGGTCTTTGACAGTCATGTATTCTGGGGTGCAATGTCGGTATCGGTACTGCTGATAATACTCGGAATAACGACATCCGCCCTATATTCGCTCATAGTGAGTGTGATAAGGATGCAGCGGGGAGGATAAAAAGCGAGGTTGAGAAGCGTATTAAGCTGGATCGGCAGATCTCGCTGTAATTAGTAAAACAAAGGAGAGCCCATAGGGCCCTCCTTTTCAATGTGTTTATTTTACTTCAAATCAGCCGTTCGCCAATCTCTTGTAGGTTTCCAGACGTTCCTGAGCGTTCTTCTGTGCTGCCTCGAACAAAGCATCGGCTCTTTCCGGGAATGCCCTGGTCAGTGATGAATACCTGACCTCGCCCATTATGAAGTCCTTGTAGGAAGCTGTCGGCTCTTTGGAATCGAGAACGAAAGGATTCTTTCCTTCTTCCTTGAGCGTCGGGTTGTACCTGTAAAGGTGCCAGTAACCTGCCTCGACAGCATTCTTTTCTTCGAGCTGGGACTGGCCCATTCCGAGCTTGAGTCCATGGTTGATGCAAGGTGCATAAGCAATTATGAGCGAAGGTCCATGATACTTCTCAGCTTCGATCATAGCCTTGATAAGCTGGTTCTGGTTGGATCCCATAGCCACCTGTGCAACATATACATAGCCGTAGGACATCGCTATCATACCGAGGTCTTTCTTCTTCGTGACCTTGCCTGATGCTGCAAACTGTGCTACAGCGCCGGTAGGTGTGGACTTTGAAGACTGTCCGCCGGTATTCGAATAAACTTCGGTATCGAATACGAGAATGTTAACGTCTTCATTTGAAGCAAGTACGTGATCGAGACCGCCGAAGCCTATATCATAAGCCCATCCGTCTCCGCCGAGGATCCACTGGGATTTCTTGACCAGGAATTCGGTGTTTTCAAGTATATCGGTCAAAGCGGCCTTGGCTTCCGCATCGGCAGCTTTGGGAAGATATTCGTTCAATATTGCCTTAAGCTCGGCAGAAGCCCTCTTCGAGCCTTCGCCGTCTTCCATGTTATCGAGCCAGTTCGTGAGAGCTGTCTTCACATTTTCAGGCAGACCTTTATCGAGCGCCTTCCTGCAATTGTCGGCTATCTTGCTCCTGATCTGCTTGACAGCAAGGAACATACCATATCCGAACTCGGCGTTATCTTCGAACAGCGAGTTGGCCCATGAAGGTCCGAAACCTTTCTTGTTCGAGCAGTAAGGCATCGACGGTGCGCTGCCGCCCCAGATCGACGAACATCCGGTCGCATTTGCAATCATCATCCTGTCGCCGAAAAGCTGCGTTATGAGCTTGGCATACGGTGTTTCGCCGCAGCCTGCGCATGCGCCCGAGAATTCGAGCAAGGGTTCCTGGAACTGGCTGCCCTTTACTGTGCCTTCTCCGATTGGATTCTTAGGCTCAACGGTTGTTGCATATTCCCAGTTCTTTGCCTGATCCAACTGAGTCTCAAGCGGCTTCATGACCAATGCCTTTTCCTTTGCAGGGCAGACATTTGCGCAGCTTCCGCAGCCTGCACAGTCAAGAACGGAGACCTGTATCCTGAAGTTCAGGTTCTCAAGGCCTTTTCCGATAGCCTTCTTTGTAGCAAAGCCTTCGGGCGCCTTCTTCACTTCCTCATCATCGAGCAGGAATGGCCTGATTGCAGCGTGCGGGCATACATAAGCGCACTGGTTGCACTGGATACACTTATCTATCTGCCATTCAGGGGTATCAACGGCTATGCCCCTCTTTTCGTACTTTGAAGTAGCGTTCGGGAACGTGCCGTCTTCCATGCCTACAAATGTGCTGACAGGGAGCTTGTCGCCGCGCTGTCCATTGACCGGCTCGAGTATATTGCCTATGAAAGCGGGTACGTCGCTGGTAGCAGCAGCTTCATCCTTAGCCATTCCCCAGTCTGCGGGCACGTCGATCTTCTTCAGTGCTTCGATACCCTTGTCAACTGCAAGGTAGTTCATGTTGACTATCTTGTCGCCCTTCCTGCCGTAGGTCTTCATTATTGCGGCTTTCATGTATTTGACGGCGTCATCGAGGGGTATGATCTTTGCCAGTTTGAAGAAAGCAGACTGCATTATCATGTTGATCCTGCTTCCGAGGCCAATTTCCTTGCCTATTGAAACGCCATCGAGAGTATACAGGTGGATATTGTGCTTTGCGATAAACCTCTTCACGTCGGCGGGCAGCTTCTCGTCGAGCTCTTCTGCAGACCAGCCGCAGTTCAGCAGGAACGTTCCGTTATCCTTGAGGTCATTGACCATATCGTACTTGCCGATGTATGAGGGATTGTGGCATGCAACGAAATCTGCTTTGTTGATGAGGTAAGTCGAATGGATCGGCTTCTTTCCGAATCTCAGGTGCGATATCGTAACGCCGCCCGACTTCTTGGAGTCATATGCGAAATATGCCTGCGCATACATGTCGGTGTGGTCGCCTATGATCTTGATGGAGTTCTTGTTTGCACCGACTGTACCATCGGAACCGAGTCCCCAGAATTTGCAGCTTACTGTGCCTTCCGGTGCGGTTTCAAGCTCTTCTCCCACTTCAAGTGACAGTTTTGTTACATCGTCGACTATACCTATTGTAAAGTGGTTCTTCGGGCTCTTTGCTTTAAGGTTGTCGTAAACAGCCACAATCTGAGCCGGAGTGGTGTCTTTGGAGCCGAGGCCGTAACGACCTGCTACAATTACCGGAGACATGCCGCTTTCGAACAGAGCGGTGCAGACATCCTGGTATAAAGGTTCTCCGAGAGCGCCGGGTTCTTTGGTCCTGTCAAGGACTGCTATCTTCTTTGCAGTTTCCGGTATGACCTTTAGAAGATGTTTAATTGAGAAAGGCCTGTACAGGTGCACTTTGACAACACCGACCTTTTCTCCCTTTGCCATGAGGTAATCGATTGTCTCGTCGATTGTCTCGCAGACTGAACCCATCGCAATTATGATCCTGTCCGCATCCGGTGCTCCGTAATAGTTGAAGAGCCCATAATCTCTGCCGGTCAGTTCATTTATCTTCTTCATGTATTCCTCAACGATCGCCGGCAGTGCGTCGTAATAAGTATTGGAAGCTTCACGGGCCTGGAAGAATATGTCCGGGTTCTGTGCGGTTCCTCTTACGGAAGGATGTTCAGGATTCAGTGCCCTTTTTCTGAACGCTTTAATTGCATCATAATCAACAAGCTTTGCAAGTTCGTCATATTCGAGAACATCTATCTTCTGAAGCTCATGGGATGTCCTGAAACCGTCGAAGAAGTTGATGAACGGAACTCTGCCCTTGATTGCGCTGAGGTGCGCTACGGATGCAAGGTCCATGACTTCCTGTACGCTGTTTTCAGCAAGAAGTGCCATACCGGTCTGGCGGCATGCCATAACGTCGGAATGGTCGCCAAATATCGACAATGCGTGGCTTGCCAGTGCCCTGGCACTCACGTGAAATACGCCTGGGAGCAGTTCTCCGGCGATCTTGTAAAGATTCGGTATCATCAGGAGCAAGCCCTGCGACGCCGTAAAGGTAGTAGTCAGCGCACCTGCTGTGAGGGATCCGTGTACTGTTCCTGCAGCACCGGCCTCGGACTGCATTTCAACAACCTTTACTTCCTGGCCGAAAATGTTCTTTCTGCCGGTTGCAGCCCACTCATCCACATGTTCCGCCATCACTGAAGAAGGCGTAATCGGATAAATGCCTGCGACGTCGGTAAATGCGTAGGCTATATGAGACGCCGCGGTATTTCCGTCCATGGTTTTCATGTTTTTACCCATATAAATCTCTCCCCTTTACTGATTCCCCATAAAATTTTTATTTACATATACATAAGAAATATCCGCTGTGCAGGATGGATACGGGGTTTTAAACAAACCTGCACAACCTATATTGTATATTGTATACAATATTGAGCATAACACTGATTTTATTTTAACATTATAAACAGAATTTGTGAAGTGCTATTTATATCGTTATGTATAAACTCAATAAGCATTAATATTATGTTCATTCGACAAAAAAAGACAAAAAAAATTCTTAAAGGTGTTTAAAAAATCAAAAAAACACGATATAATATTATTACCATAAGTGAGAAAATATGATTTAATCTCAAACCAGTTGTTTCTTAAGAATTCTTTTCTTGTCGCTGATATATTACTTGCATTCATATAAAAATGCGGAGTTAACATCGCCTGGATATAAAATCATGTATTGGCAAGCGGGATTACACGAGAATTGTTGAGTAAAGAAACGGGGGATATTATGGGTATTAATAATGTTTTGAAAGCAATAACGGCTATTTTTAAACCTCGTAAAAACTATTCACAAAATGGATCTGACGCAAACACGGTTAAGAATGGCAAGAAGGGTACAGCGGCATTTCTTAATAAATTCCAAAGCATTAAAGTCAAGCTCTCTATCGGTCTGTTGATTCCGATCGTTCTGCTGGCCGTTTATGGCTTTTTATCCTACAGTCAATCGTCGAAAGCCCTTATAGATAAATACGAGGCCAGCTCACTCGACACGATGGATGCGATAAGCAAATATATGAATATGGGCTTCAATATGATAGAAAAATCATCACTGCAGATAACGCTCGATATCAATTTCAAGCAGTTTTTCAATCTGACCGCCGAGGAGGCAATGGGCAGTACCAAATCGTATGATGATACATATGACAGGATATCCCTTCAGGCAACATCCAACAACTTTATCTCAGCGATTCATATAATCGGCAGAAACGGACTTGACATGTCCACCGCCGTAACGGATAAAGATATAAACAGCAACCTGTACGATTCAATCACCAAATCCGATATAGGCAAACAATTTAAAGAAAAGAAAGCTCAGTTTTTATGGATCAGCGATCATTCCGAACTGGATCAGTCGATTTCCAAAGTAAAAAATGCCAATAACAAAGACAGCTACGCAACCTCTATCATCAGAAAAATGAGCAACGGCCAAGGTTATTTCATCGTCGACGTTTCGTCCAAGCAGATCAAGGATACGTTCAAAGAATACGATATGGGAAAAGGAAGTATTTTAGGCTTCATATCGGCGGACGGAAGAGAGACTTTGGCGAACACGGATAAAGCCAGCGTATTCACAGATTTGCCCTATTATCAGAAGGCACTGGAATCGGAAGACTTAAGAGGCTTTTCATACGGAAAATACAACGGACAGGAATACCTGTTTGCATACAGCAAATTTAAGGACGTCAATGGAACAGTTTGTGCCCTGATCCCGAAGAGCACGATCCTAAGCAAGGTAAACGGTATTAAAACGTTGAGCATTATATTCGTATCCCTTTCATGCATAATTGCCATATTCATAGTATTTTTAATTGCCGGCGGTATCAGCAGATCGATCAGCTTCCTGAAAAAATCGATTTTACAGGTATCCAAGGGCGATCTGACAGCGAAATTCGATACCCGGAGAAAGGATGAGTTTCTGTCATTGTCCAACGGTATATCTGATATGATGTTACATATGCGGACCCTGATAGGAGAAGTAAAAGAGGTAGGCGGTGCAGTAAGCGGTTCCGCAGTAAGTCTGACAAATACTGCAGGAGATCTGCTGGAAGCAACAAGGGGGATATCCAGAACAGTTGATGAGATAGGGCGGGGAATCATTCAGCAGGCAGGTGATTCCGAGCATTGCCTGACCCAGATGTCCAATCTGTCGGATCAGATCAATCAGGTATACAACAATGCAAACGAAATCGGCCGAATCGCAAGCAATACCCAGTCTGTATCCAGTGAAGGCAAGCAGATCGTCGATGAATTAAATGATAAGTCAAAGGCAACCTCCGAAATTACGCATGATATAATACAAAAAATTCAGGAGTTCAACGCCAGATCCAAGAAAATCGAGGGCTTCGTCAATCTGATCAACAACATTGCTTCCCAGACAACTCTGCTTTCGCTGAACGCTTCCATAGAGGCGGCAAGAGCCGGAGCTGCAGGTCATGGATTTGCAGTTGTCGCAGATGAGATCCGGAAATTGGCCGATCAAAGCTTAACTGCTGCAAAGCAGATCCAGACCACCGTAAAAGATATCGACATGCAGAACAAAGAAACCGTGAGTACGGCAGAAAAAGCGGAAAGCATAGTGGCTTCACAGACGGAAGCTTTAGCTAAGACGGTGAGCGTTTTTGACAATATCAGCATACATGTAAATGACCTCGCCAGCAATTTGAACGATATCATAAAACGGTTGAAGACTATAGAAACGGCAAAGGACGATACATTGAATGCGATTCAGAATATATCCGCAGTTACGGAACAGACATCAGCGTCATCGGAGGAAGTGAATGCAACTACACAGAACCAGGTGGATTCCGTAGAACGCTTGCAGGAAGCGGCAAATATGCTGAAACTGAATGCTGAGAAACTGGAGGATGCTATCAGGATATTTAAAATAAATTGACAGGTGCTACCCAAATATCAGTTTAAGGATGATAAGAAGGATGAAACCGGGTATGCCAAGAGTGCCGACTATGAAGGCGGAATAGATGTTGAGCGCCAAATTGAAGCCGAAAAACGAGCCTGCCCAGTTTACGGCGAGGATCGCAACAGCTCCTGCCAACGCATTGAGGGCAAGCTTCAGTACTACCTTCAGCGGTACCACGAGCAGCCTTCCCAGAATGAAGAGCAGCAGGATGCCTACAATATATGCCAGTATCACTCCATAATCCAACGTCGCCATAATCTCACACCAATTTCTGGACCAAATATATATACAGCACAGCAATATACATAATATATACTTGTACAAGGAAAGATTTATGACAAATAAAAATTATGGGCGCATCGAGCGCCCTTAATTTTTGAGCCATTAAATAAAATGAGACAGGCCCTTTTCTTTTGCAAGCCTGACAAAATATGTATACCTTGCTTCACAGGCCTTGAGTCTGTATATGTAGTAATCTACCAGCAATTCCTCGGATACATATTCGAAATTGGCGCTCGTATCGATCCACTCATCACGCGCTTCCAGTGCGGCTTCCAGTATGTCCTGCTCTTCCGCGGTAAGCCTTGCCCGGGCAGGGATACGTGAAATCACTGTATCCTTGGCTTTTCTGGGCTTTGAGCGGTTTCCGCCGTCCTGCCTTTCATATTTTACGATTTCGGTATTCACGGATTGCACCTTCTTATAGAAATTTCCAATTTACTATAAGTATAGGCACAATTTAACAGCTATATACTTCCATTTCTCAGGAAGTTGAGCACCGCACCGGTAGTTACCTGCCTGAATCTGCCCCAGTCCTGCCATTTTCCGTTGAGACAGCCGAGATCCTTCGTGATCTGTTCGAGTTCCTCAAGTCCAACTTCCCTGACATCGCTAATCTCGTCGTCGCTTGCGTCTTCGAGCAGACTGCCGCCGGTTTCGTCGAGAATGAAAATGTATGAATTGAACATCACGCTGTCATCTTCATGTTCAAAGCAGATACGCACAACTCCTGCAAAAGAGCGGATACTGACTTCCAAACCGAGCTCTTCCTTCACTTCGCGGAATATTGCCTCCAGGATATCCTCCCTGTGGCCGATCCCGCCTGTCGGTATTCTGTAAACATTTTCTGGATATTCGCTGCAAGTAACGGTTATGATCCTGCCGCCGGGCCTGATCACACAAAACACCACTTCGCCTCTTCTGTCCCTCTGTACTGCGCCTTTCAGCCTGTTGTAATAACTCAGGGCGGTATAACGTATAGTGACGTCTTTTATGGCAGCATTACCCGTGCCATATTTTTTACTTATGTCCTGAAATTCTTCATCATTAAATAAATTCATCCTGCTATGCAAGTCCTTTTTATCTGTTTCCTTCGGAACTCCTCTACCGGAACGTCCCGTTTACTTTATCCTAATATATTTCGTAATGGATTTCTACTATTGTATTGAAATTTTGAAACTCCGGTAACCAAAATGTAATATTAATTTTGTATAATATATTGTGTTTTATAGAAACAATTGCGATAATAGTACCGTCAAACCATTATAAATATAGAATTTTCGCCAATTTCACAACGTATATGAGGTGTTAGTCAAAAATGGAACCTGAGGTACAAGTCAAGCGCTCGAGAAGTAACAAAAGCAAAGCGGTATTGATAGTTTCACTTGCAATCATAGCTCTGCTGCTTTTATCCGCTTCCGTGTTCGCATATATGACTCTTCAGAACGATAGGACCTATAAAGGCGTGACCGTCGACGGTCATGATGTATCAGGACTTGACAGGCAGGCGATCCAGCAGTTACTGGAAACTGAATTGAGCAAGCCTGCCGAAGGCATGGAAATCACACTTAAGGCTGGTGATTCCGAGTTGAAGGCGTCATTCCCCGAACTCGGAGTCAAATACGATGTACAGGGTGCGGCTGAGGCTGCATATTCCATCGGCAGGACTGGGAATGTGTTCGTGCGTCTCTATGATATCGCAAAAGCGGGGACAAAAGGTGTGACGGTCAGTGTATCGCAGTCCTTTGACCAGGCGAAGATCGATAATTTCGTTACCAGGTTTTCTGTAAGCAAGTTTCAAAGCGTAAAGGAGAACTCGCTTCTGATCGCGGATAACAACGTCGTCATAAGGTCCGGCAATCACGGCGAAAGCATCGACAGGACGGAAACGGCAAACCTCGTAAAAGATATGATAGAAAGCGGGAAGGGCGGGACGATAGAGCCCCAGGTGATCATTACCAATCCTGCCAGGTTCAATGTCGACGATCTCTATAACCAGATAGTGAGCGAGCCTGCCAATGCAGGATATAAGGTGGAAAATTCACAATTGGTAATGGTCCCGCATTCGATGGGAAGAAAGATAGATAAAACCGCACTGTCAAATATCGTTGCCGAAGTCGAGAAGTCAGAGGATACGGAAAGTGCGCTTCCGGTCACATTCACCAAACCCGAGATCACATCGGATATGGTTTCGACCTTGCTTTTCAAAGACGAACTGGCCTCATACAGCACTACTTTTTCGACTGCGACTGAGAACGGCAGGAACAGGAAATACAACATGGGCCTTGCCGTAGCCAAGATCGACGGACTGATACTGCTTCCCGGAGAGGAATTCTCCTATAACAAGGTCGTCGGGCCGAGAGATGTGGAGCACGGTTATAAGGAAGCTCACGTATACATGAACGGCAGGGTCGAGAATGGTATCGGAGGCGGCATCTGCCAGGTCTCAACGACGATGTACAACGCCATACTGAAGGCTGACCTGAAGGTAGTCGAAAGAAGGAACCATTCCTTCACGGTAGGTTATGTGCCCCTTGGCCAGGATGCGACCGCTTACTACGGCGGTACGGATTTCAGGTTCGTCAATTCGACTATGTGGCCTATCAGGCTGAATGCAGCCGTAAGCGGCAACAAAATATCCTTCAAACTGACAGGTACGAATGAAACTACTGACAAGACCGTTATTATAAGCAATAAGGTACTTAGTCATACCTCTCATGAGACAAAATACTTCGACGATCCGAATCTTCAGTACGGCAAGACGAAAATAAAGCAGGAAGGTTCGGACGGTTATGTCGTTGAAACCTATAGAACTATAAAGCTGGCCGGCAAGGTCATATCACAGACCAAGCTCCATACAAGCACTTATAAGCCATGCGTTGAAGAGATATGGGTCGGCAAAAAAGGGGCTTCGGCTACAACTCCCGGCGCGATCACCGTACCACCCCAGACCGGAACGCCGTCCGAGGCTCCGGCTGCTGCAGAGCCCCCCGCTCCGTCGGACAACGGGCCTGTGGACGAGCTCGTTGACTAAGGTATTCCCGAAGAAAACAGCAACAAACATGTACCGAAATCATACACATCATCAAAGAGGTGGGAATATTGAAAATCTATAAAACAGCGATCATAGGCTGCGGAGTTATCCACAGCCTGCATGCAGACGCAGTGGCAAGTTATCCTCACGCAGAATTGAAGGCAGTTGTCGATGTAGATGAAAAAAAATCGGAGGCTTCAGCACGCAGATACGGCTGCACGGCTCTGACAGACTACAGGGAGGCGTTGGCCGACCCGGAAATAGACGTCGTACATATCTGTACTCCCCATTACCTTCATGCGCCTATGGCGATTGAAGCCATGAAGGCAGGGAAGCATGTCCTGACTGAAAAACCGATGGCGATCAGCGTGGATGAGTGCCTGAAGATGACCGGCGTTTCCGCGGAGACTGACCGGCAGCTCGGTGTTTGCTTCCAGAACCGCTACAATACTACTTCACGATACATAAAAACGCTGCTGGAATCAGGAAAAGCCGGCAGGATACTTGCAGCAAAGGCGTCCGTTACGTGGCTCAGAGGACAGGATTATTACGGCAGCGCTTCCTGGAGGGGCACATGGGCCCAGGAAGGCGGAGGTGTCCTGATTAACCAGTCGATACATACTCTGGACCTGTTGCGCTGGTTCGCAGGTAAAGCGGTAAAAATCAAGGGGAACGCGGATACAAGGTTCCTTGAAGACATAATAGAAGTTGAAGATACTGCGGAAGCGACCATACTTTTCGAAAACGGCGCACGCGGATTCTTCTTCGCAACTAACGGATACGCAGACGCGCCGGTCGAGCTCCAGCTGGTATGTGAAAACGCCGTTATGACCTTATCCGGTGATCTAACTGTAAGATACAGGAACGGTGAGTCTGAAGTCATTACCGACGTACAGCCTAAAACTGGAGAAAAAGCTTATTACGGTACCGGACATGCCTCTCTGATAGAAGATTTTTATGACAGCCTGCTTGCGGGAAAACCTTTTGCTGTAGACGGCAGCCAGGGTATAGAGGCGATCAGGCTAATACATGCGTTATACAAGTCGTCGGAATCCAGGGCGTGGGTGGAACTGTAGGATATAAAAGGCATGAAACCCTTTGATTTCATGCCTTTTATATGCAGGCGCAATAAGCTTATCAATATGTTTCAACACTCGAAGCGCCGGTATTTCTCAATATGGACGTTACCCTGTCGACCTTGTCTTCGTCTGTCTTCATGCTGAACAATACCTTGCCTCTTTTTAATTCACCCTCGTACTCCTTGCTCCTGTTTTCCGGTATCCCCAGATCGATCAGGCCGCCTACTATGCCACCGGTGACCGCTCCCGAGAGAAGGCCCGTGATCGGTCCGGCCGCTGCGATTATACCAAGGCCCGGTATCACCATGCTTCCGGCTCCGATCAACAAGCCTGCGATACCTCCGAGCACACCGCCCGATACAACTCCATCAGATATATTATCATTTACATCCCGTCCCATTGTAGCGCCGTGCTCTCCCTCGTCCGCATTGCCATGCTTTACGACGATGGATATGTCATCGGTACGCAAGCCCTGATCCTTTACCTGGCGTGCCGCTGTTTCGGCATGATCCTGATTGTCAAACAAGCCAACAACTGTTTTTGACATAATGCTCCTCCTTCATATAAAGTCTCATATTTTATTACATAGATTATCATTATTAGCATTACAAAACAGCCGATATATTATACAATGGCATAAGTAACTACCTACGGCGGAACCTTGCATCGCCAGGGCCGTTTGATGCAATTGGCCGACATAAAATTAAGGTATCTGAATATGTTTTTTTAGTGTATAATGGAGTAGTTTATTATTCCAGGGTTTCGGGAGCGAAAAATGCAATCAAAGGGCAGTGTACTGATATTTCTAATAATACTTGTATTTCCCGTAATAGCGATATTTTCAGATCACCAGATCTTTTTCGCTATTATGTCTATTATAATTGCCTTTATTTCCTGCAGATATATTTATAACCTGCTGTTCGGAAAAGGTTTCGGCGACAGTGAAGACGACGAGGGGCTGTCCGAGGAACTTGAAGATATGATCGATATCGATATGCGCCTTTTTGGCACAGGTATGAGCGTAGCATACAATATGCTGGTTATGCTGTTTTTGATATATTGCGCATTCTTTCTGGATACTGTTTTGCTGAAAGGTATTCCAGCTCTTGCAATTATGTTTCAAATATACTTCATCATCCAGAAGGTAGGAAGAAAGTCCCAGGGTTTTGACAGAAACCGGCATAAGCCTCAAATACTGATATCCAGTATACTAAATCTGGTTGTTATTTTGCTCGCTACTATCAACAAAATTGCTTGGTTCTATTAAGTTTTGCAGGAGTGTTATAAACATCCTGCAAAAAATTTTGAAATCTATTGATTATTCCGATATCCCCTGTTATAATAAAAAACATTATAAGATTTATAATGTTTAAAAAAACCATGTTCCATACAGGCGGCATGCAATGGGGCATGTCAGATTAAATCAAATTATACTCAACGACGAGGCATATAGTTCTTATTATGTGCCTTTTTTATATACTTTTTTGGTGACTGAAGCAAATAGCAGAAAGGCTGTTATAAGTCTATTGCGCTTTTTATGGCAGTTATTATGGAAAGGGTGTTATGTATGAAGCAAAGTGATCAAAGCAGTGTACCGGAGGGGCAGAGCCGCCATAGCCAGCAGACCCGGCAGGCGTCTTACGGACTGCCGAGGAAACAGGGTCTTTATGATCCACAGAATGAACATGATGCATGCGGTATCGGATTTGTCGTTAATATAGACGGGACCAGGTCCCATCAGATCATCAGGCAGGCGCTCACTATTCTTGTAAACCTCTCCCACAGAGGCGGAAGCGGTTCCGAAAACAATACGGGCGACGGCGCAGGAATTCTGATCCAGATCCCTCATAGATTATTTGAAAGCGAAAGTAAAAAATCAGGTATCACCCTTCCCAAACAGGGCGGTTACGGCATAGGGATGGTGTTTCTGAGCACTGATGCCGAAAATCGCAGTGAAATGATAAAAATCATCGATCATATAGTTGCAGAGGAAGGACAGACAGTGCTTGGCTGGAGGGATGTACCGACAAATCCGGTATCTCTGGGGAAAACGGCCCTTGCCTGCATGCCTTATATCAAACAGATCATAATCGGCAAAAATCCTGCCATTGAGAACAAGCTCGCTTTTGAACGAAAGCTGTATATAATACGCAAGCGCATTGAAAAGGCTGCTGCCCATAAAAAGTTGAGCTTCTATGCAGCCAGCTTTTCATCAGGGACTATAGTGTACAAAGGCATGCTGACGGCGGAGCAGGTGGATGAATTCTACACCGACCTCACGAGCGAATATGTCGACAGCGCGATGGCGCTTGTTCATTCCCGTTACAGCACCAACACCTTCCCAAGCTGGGAGAGGGCGCATCCGAACCGTTATATTATACACAACGGCGAAATTAACACGCTGCGCGGCAATGTCAACTGGATGGCTGCGCGTGAAGTGTCCCTGGAATCCGAAGTATTCGGGGAAGATCTGAAGAAAATATATCCTGTGATCAATCCTGACGGAAGCGATTCCGCCATGTTCGACAACTGTCTGGAATTCCTGACTCTTTCAGGACGTTCGCTTCCCCACTCCATGATGATGATGATACCTGAACCATGGCAGAATCATGAGAGCATGAGCGATGAAAAGAAGGCATTCTATGAATTCCACAGCTGTCTTATGGAGCCCTGGGACGGTCCCGCAGCAATGGCCTTTACCGACGGCGCCCTGGTCGGCGCGGTATTGGACAGGAACGGACTCAGGCCCGCGCGTTATTACGTCACAAAGGACGGACAGGTCATACTGGCCTCCGAAGTAGGCGTACTCGACATTGCGCCGGAACGCGTGCTGAGCAAGGAAAGGCTGAAACCAGGAAGAATGCTGCTGATCGATACTGTTGAAGGCCGCATTATCAATGATTATGAATTGAAAAATAAAATATCCGGAAAACATCCATACCGTAAATGGCTTGATGAATACGTACTCAAGCTGGAGAAACTCCCCGTTTTGTCGCCGTATCCCCAGACAAACTACAATACGCTCCTGCAGCGCCAGAAAATATTCGGATATACCTTTGAGGAACTGAGAAAGATCCTCGCACCAATGGCTGCGGACGGACAAGAGGCCATAGGCGCTATGGGTACCGACACCCCGCTCGCGGTGTTGTCCGACAAGCCGCAGCTTCTGTACAACTACTTCAAGCAGCTGTTTGCACAGGTGACCAATCCTCCTATCGATGCGCTGCGTGAGGAAATAATAACGGCCACGGAGACTTTTATCGGATCTGAAGGCAACCTGATCCATCCGACACCTGAGAGCTGCAGACAGATAAAAGTCAAGTACCCCATAATAACCAATGAGGAGCTTTCCAAGCTTCGCACAATAGATAAGCCGGGCTTCCGTTCGTTCGACCTTCCGATGCTTTTCAAGGCTGATGACGGCGAACATGGGATGAAACGGGCTCTTGATGAAATATTCAGCGACGCCTCGAAAGCAATAAGCGAAGGCGCCAATATACTGATACTCTCAGACAGAGGCGTCAGCAGAAAATATGCCGCCATACCGGCATTGCTTGCAGTTTCCGGGCTGCACCACCACCTGATCCGCGAAGGTACGCGCACCAAAGTCAGTATCCTAGTCGAATCCGGCGAACCGAGAGAGGTCCACCATTTTGCGCTGCTGATCGGATACGGCGCTTCAGCGATCAATCCATACCTCGCTTACGAAACTATCGACGGTATGGTCAGAGAGGGCATGCTCAAGGAATCACACCTGAAATATGGCTCAAAGAAATACACAAAGGCGGCAGTGAAAGGCATCGTAAAAACACTGTCCAAGATGGGTATATCAACGGTGCAAAGTTATCAGGGCGCACAGATCTTTGAAGCGATAGGTATAAGCAAGGAAGTCATAGACAGGTACTTTACGAATACTGCATCCAGAATAGACGGCATAGGCCTTGACGTAATAGCAGGCGAAGTGCTCATACGCCATAAAAATGCTTTCGACGAGCGCAGCACTGAAGAGGTGCTCGAAACCGGAGGCCAGTACCAGTGGAGAAGGGATGGAGAATACCATCTTTATAACCCTGAAACCATCCATAAGCTCCAGCTGGCATGCAGGAACAATGATTACAGGACCTTCGGAGAATATTCCAAACTGCTGGATGAACAGACACAGAGGCAGTGCACGATACGCGGGCTGCTTGAATTCAAATACGACCGCATCCCGGTTTCAATCGAAGAGGTGGAATCCGTAGATTCCATCTGCGGGCGCTTCAAGACCGGCGCCATGTCCTACGGTTCCATCAGCAGGGAGGCCCATGAGGCGTTGGCGATAGCGATGAACCGTCTTGGCGGTAAAAGTAATACGGGTGAAGGCGGCGAAGATCCGGAGCGCTTCAAGCCGGACAGTAACGGCGACAGCCGCTGCAGCGCTATCAAGCAGGTTGCTTCGGGCCGTTTCGGAGTGACGAGCAACTACCTTGTAAATGCAAAAGAACTCCAGATAAAGATGGCACAGGGCGCAAAACCGGGCGAAGGCGGGCAGCTGCCGGGCGCCAAGGTATATCCGTGGATCGCGAAGGTAAGGCATTCAACGGCGGGCGTCGGACTTATTTCGCCGCCGCCGCACCACGACATTTATTCGATAGAGGACTTGGCAGAACTTATATATGATCTGAAAAATGCTAACCGTGAAGCAAGGATTAGCGTCAAACTGGTTTCCGAAGTAGGCGTGGGAACCGTAGCGGCCGGCGTTGCCAAGGGACGCGCCGATGTAGTGCTTATAAGCGGTTACGACGGTGGGACAGGAGCCTCGCCCAGGAGCAGCATACGTCACGCGGGGCTTCCCTGGGAGCTTGGTCTCGCGGAAGCTCATCAGACACTGATGCTCAATGACTTAAGAAGCAGGATCGTAATAGAAACGGACGGTAAGCTGATGACCGGACGCGACGTAATTATCGCAGCGCTTCTGGGCGCTGAGGAATTCGGTTTCGCAACGGCTCCGCTGGTAACGCTCGGCTGTGTCATGATGAGAGTCTGCAACCTCGATACCTGCCCGGTTGGCGTAGCAACGCAAAATCCGGAGCTGCGCAGGAAATTCTGCGGAGATCCCCAGTACGTAGTGAACTTCATGCGTTTTATAGCGCAGGAAATGCGCGAATGGATGGCCAGGCTGGGATTCCGCACGATCGATGAAATAGTCGGTCACAGCGAAGTACTTGAACCGAATAATGCAATACTCCACTGGAAATCGAAAGGCCTCGATCTATCTGCAATACTTTATCAGCCTGATATGCCCGAGGATTCCCCCAGACACTGTATAAAGAGCCAGGAGCATCTGACAGCGGATACGCTGGATGCACTGGTGCTGCTTGATATATGCAGACCCGCACTTCAGAAAGGCGAAAGGGTCGTATCCGAGCTTCCCATCAGGAATACCGACCGTGCCGTCGGAACTATTCTGGGCAGTGAAATAACAAGGAAATATGGCGAAAAAGGACTGCCGGAAGAAACTATAAGCCTGAAGTTCACAGGTTCCGCCGGACAGAGCTTCGGAGCCTTCATACCCAGGGGCCTCTCGCTTACGCTCGTAGGCGATGCCAATGATTATCTCGGCAAGGGTCTTTCAGGCGGCAGGATAGTTGTCTATCCTCCGAAAAAGTCAGTCTTTGTTCCCGAGGAGAATATAATCGCAGGCAATGTTTGCCTGTATGGCGCAACGAGCGGCGAAGCCTATATCAGCGGTATGTCGGGAGAACGCTTCTGCGTCAGGAATAGCGGAGCGTCGGCTGTCGTAGAAGCGGTGGGCGACCACGCCTGTGAATACATGACGGGAGGTCGCGTCGTCGTTCTCGGTTCAACGGGAAGGAACTTCGCAGCCGGCATGTCGGGCGGTATCGCATATGTCCTCGATGAAAAAGACGTTTTCAATAAGAAATGCAACAAGGAAATGGTTGAGCTTCAGAAGCTCGAAGATAAAGGCGAAATCGAACAGGTCAGGGAAATGATAGAAAAGCATCTTGAATACACCGGCAGCAGGCTTGCCGAAAGGGTCCTGCAGAACTGGGACGAAATGCTGCACCTGTTTGTAAAGGTAATGCCGAAGGATTATGAAAAGATGCTGAAGGCGATCAAAAAAATGCAGGCTGCAGGCCTGAGCGGTGACGAAGCACTTCTGGCCGCATTTGAAGAAAATAAAGGAAATGTGAGCCTGGCGGATGACGATGAATGACATGATCACTTATGAAATGATGCTGGTTGTTAGGAGGCAATATTATGGGAAAGTCGACTGGATTTATGGAATATGAGCGGATAGTTCCGGCTGACCGCGAACCGTTGGAAAGGATAAAGGACTGGGATGAATTCCATCTCCACCTTCCGGAAAAGGAACAGCGCATGCAGGGAGCGCGCTGTATGGACTGCGGTACTCCCTTCTGCCATATGGGCCTGATGATCAACGGTTTGGCGTCGGGCTGCCCGCTGAACAATCTGATACCCGAATGGAACGATCTGATGTACAAAGGCAACTGGCGTGAAGCTGTAAAAAGGCTGCTTAAAACAGACAACTTCCCTGAATTTACCGGAAGAGTCTGTCCTGCATTATGCGAGGGTTCCTGTACAGTAGGCATAAATAACCCGCAGGTTACGATCAAGAACAACGAATGCTCGATCATAGAGAAAGCCTTCAGGGAAGGCTGGATAAAACCGGAGCTTCCGGAGATACGCGCGGGTAAAAAAGTGGCGGTGGTGGGTTCCGGTCCTTCGGGATTGGCCTGTGCCGACCAGCTGAATAAAGCCGGCCATCTGGTGACAGTCTTTGAACGCAGCGACAGGATAGGCGGCTTGCTGATGTATGGCATACCGAATATGAAGCTCGATAAAAAAATAGTGCAGCGCAGGGGCAAGCTGCTTTCCGAAGAAGGAATAGAATTCAGGACCGGCATTGAAGTCGGAAAGGACATCGAGCCGGAAAAGCTGCTTGAGGAATATGACGCCGTCGTATTCTGCTGCGGCGCTACGAAACCGAGGGATCTTCCCATCGAGGGAAGAAACCTGAAAGGCATCTATTTCGCAGTAGATTTCCTTAAGGCAAACACCGAAAGCCTGTTGGATTCACGGCATGCAGACGGGAATTATATAGATGCGAAGGATAAGGACGTCATAATAATCGGCGGCGGAGATACCGGCACGGATTGCGTTGGAACATCGATACGCCACGGCTGCAGGAGCGTTATGCAGCTTGAGATAATGCCGCAGCCCCCGGTGGAAAGGAAGTCCGACAATCCTTGGCCTCAATGGCCGAAGGTCCTCAAGACCGATTACGGCCAGGAAGAAGCGGCTGCATTGTTCGGCAGCGATCCGAGACATTACTGCATTACGGCAAAGAAGTTTGTCGGGGATGAAAACGGGAACCTGAAGGAAGTTCATACGGTTGAGGTGGATTGGCAGAAGGACACATCGGGGCGCTTTGTCCCCGTAGATAAACCGGGAACTGAAAAAGTTTATCCGGCACAGCTCGTACTGCTGGCAATGGGTTTCCTCGGGCCTGAGCAAACCGCTTTCAAAGCTTTGAATGTCGAGCAGGACAATCGTTCGAATGTAAAAGCCGAATATGGGAAATTCACTACCAATATAAAGGGTGTATTTGCTGCCGGAGACATTCGGCGCGGGCAAAGTCTGGTCGTATGGGCCATAAACGAAGGCAGGGGAGCCGCACGCGAGTGCGACAAATATCTGATGGGCAGCTCGATGCTGCCGTAGTGCTAATACAGCGTTACGCTGCCGCTGTCAGTATAGATTTCAATTGATACGCCGCCCCCGGCCACATCGCCGTATAACTCGCCTGTAGGCGACTTCTTCAATGTACCGGGAGACGGGTTCATTTTATTGCTGACCTTACCGCCAGTCGATCTCGCAATCAGTGCATAACCTTTATTCCCAGGCATTTTAAGCCGTATGTCCGCATCCGCGGATTTTACCGACAGTTTTCCGGTACTGTCAAGGTCGGCCAGTTCCATATCTATGCGGCCGGTCGATGCATAAAGGTCCGATCCGCTGCAGACCTTGGAGTTTCTGACTGTCAGCCGTCCTGAGGAAATATCGCATTTGAGGGTTCCTTCAGAATCTTCAATGACCGTATCGCCTGACACCGATGTCAGATCGACTGAGCCTGATACCGCCTTAAGGCCGATATCTCCGCGTCCGCATTCATAGCTGCCGCTCCCAGAGAAGTCCTTCATTTTTATATTTCCCTTATCCACCGATACTTTTATGCTGTCCGAGCTGCTTTCAGAAACATCGATCTGTCCGTTCACAATAGAAAGCTCGGCAGACCTGAGCCCATCCAAACCGGAAAGGTTAACTGTGCCATTAAGCAGCGAAATATTCAGAATATTTATCGACGCCGGTATGATGAATTCAATATCGTCCGCCATACCATACAGCGGTTTTATTTCTTCACTCTGTTTCTGGTCCACATTGATACTGTATGCGAGGCTCGTGACCTTGCTTGTGCTCATATCCAGCAGCTCGCCGAGGCGCTCCCTTGACGACGGCCCCTTGATACGCAGAGTCTCCCTGATAAGAAGCTTGTCGCCGTTTCCGCGGGTGATACGGATGTTTCCGTTATCCATAGCGATACGCAGCCGGGGCTGTGAATCCAACACGATTTCCTTATTATAGCTTTTCTCGGCAGTCAGTCCTATTACAGGCCTTCCGGCTGCAACCACACTCCAGTTTTCGCCCGTGGACGAGCAACCGGCAAGCCAGACAGCCGTGAATAACATCAATATAATTAATGAAAAGCCCCTTGCCAGTCTGATCAATGCCTTACCATCCCTTCTCAAGGTCTTTTTGCGCCAGATAATTTGTCAGATTGAAAGACTGCCAGTTTTTATTGATCCGTGAGAGATCGTTCTTTCTCTGTTTCAGCATTTCGGCCGCACGTGTCGAGATGTTGGGATCCTTGTCCTTCGCCAATATCCTGAGATCATCGACTGCACCGTTCGACAGGGTACTGAAGTACTCGATATCGATCTCCTTAGTAGTATAGTATCTCTCGACGTTGTTCTTTGCAATCATTTCATCCACATTTATATAGTTGACGACTGTGAACGCAATCACTGCAGCGACTATATACGGTTTCAGGAGCGGCAGCCTGTCGACCCATACCCTGGCGAGCGTAATGACGAAAAGAACAAGCAGGAAGGCCATGAACGCGTGTGTCATTATACGAAGGAAAGTAAACCCGTATGCCTGCTCGTACAAAGACATCCTGTAATGAGCCGATATGAGCATTACAACGGTGCAGCCTATCATAATGCTGTTCATTGCCCTGAGAGCTATATTTAACGCTGCCGAGCCCTTCTTGGTGTAAGTAAGGGTTACTGCCAGGAGGGCAATATTGAGCAGGGATACCAGTATAAGTTCAAAGAATCCGCTTCTTGCATATTCCGCATAGGTGAACCCATCCGGAAGCCCGAAACTACCGAATAAGTAAGCAAATTGGATGACGACGAAAATTACATACAAAATATCCACGGTCACAGTTACAGTGATAACTGTTATCGGATCCCAGTGCTTCTTCTGCTCCGGGGTCTTGGGAACTATCCCGTTTGCCGCGCTGTCGGCCAGACGTTCGCCGTGGCCAAGGCTCCACAGATAGCTGAAGGAAAGGAAGAAGATAACAAGAGCAACGATAGCCTTTCCTATTATTTCACCAAGTTCGATATTTTCAAACAGGTTCGGCAGCTTATCCACAAGTTTCCCGAATACCATATCCGCCGATGATAGAAGCGGAAGCAATATTACGAGAAGCGGCACCGATATGGCCAGACCGATTAATACCCTGAATCCCGCGGACCTCCTGACGTTATCGGCGGATTTCCTTTTGAACAAAGAGGCAATCAGCCTGACAGGCTTGAATACATGCATTAGGCATCTGGCGATCATTCCGTATATCAGGTCTATAATTATACCCGGACTGTGCCATTTAAATGTGTTGACGCCTGTTATGAGAAGTGTCTGCAAAACTATCAGAACCGGTAATGCGAGAATATCAAGCACCATAAGCACTTCATTCCCGAAGAGCGCATAGGTGAGCGATACGAGAAAAACCGGGATACTGAGGAACCATCCGAATTTCGCCTCTTTTGTAAGCACTGGTCGCGTATAGGCAAATAGCAATGCGTAGAAGGCGATCACAAAGATCGGTATCGATATGCCGGGATATTTGCCGTAGAACAGCCAGACAAAAAGTATTCCGAACAGTAAAGCTCCAGCCGCCATGAGCCTGTCTGTATTGTTGAACGATAATTTTTCCTTCTGATTTATACCGCTGCCCATTTCCTTCATTTCCTTCATTTCATCCATTTATTCCACCTCGTTTCAATCTTTATCGGGATCTTCATCGTTTTCACTATCGCCTGTATCATTGCCGGGCACATACTCCAGTATATCGCCGGGCTGGCAGCCCAATGCCTCACACAGGGCTTCCAGTGTAGAAAATCTTATAGCTCTTGCCTTGTTGTTTTTCAGTATCGAAAGATTGGCCATCGTTATATCAACCTTACCGGCCAGTTCAGTCAGGCCTATCTTGCGTTTTGCCATCATTACGTCCAGATTTATTCTTATTCCCATATGCCCTCCTGACTCATATCGTAAGATCGTTTTCTTCCTTGACTATAACGGCCTGTCTGAAAACCTCCGCTATAATGAGCAGGAAAAAGCCTGCGATGATGAATACCATCATTAAAATGATTGTTAGAAAAGAATTGAAGAAAAATATCTTTGCAAGATAGAGAAAGGCGACTACAAAGCAGCAGACCGACATAAGCTTGAAACTTCTAACGTTATCCATACGGAAGGGGTCCATGCGATTCAGAGTTTTGAATATTTTTCTGAGTTCATTCACAATAATCAGCGCCAGAATACCCGTCATATAAAGAAATGGCAGAAGAAACGCGTACAATTCACTTGTACTGCCTGCCAGCCAATCCATATACCACCTCAATATAAACGGGAGCCCAAGAACGATAACGATGCCCCCGAAAAAAATAAGATCAATAAAGTGTTTGACTATACCAGATAAGCCGTTTTCACCAAGAATCTTCATAGAGGTACCACCCTTCAAGTAATACAATAGCATTTACAAGGAGAGTATACTCTATTGTATATCAATAGTCAATATATTTTTATTGATTAACGATAATTTTATATTGATAATTGATATTATTGCTACTGGCTTTATATTAATAAACTATTCGGTTTTTTACCTGTCAACCATCCTTCCGGTATTCCCTAATGCTCTCCTTTTTATTCAAAAAAGCGCTCTCAAACGCGCAAAAAATATCCGTAAAAACGCCAAAAAGCCTTGATATACAAGGACACTGAAAAAGTCTAATCCTATTTGGGTTGGACTTTTTTGCATTAAAACGGTATAATATTTACAGCAAATCCAGTCATATCAAGGGGTCGAGGGCAAAATGCTGAAGGATTTTGGACAGATTACGATGCCGCTTTCACCATATCAGGGCATATATGATTTAGTCGTATCAAAGGATCATCTATTGCGCAAGGTCAAAGAAAATATAGATTTCAGCTTTGTGAATCCGATGCTCAAAAAGCAGTATTGCGAGACGTTTGGTCGCCCTGCAAAAGAACCAGAGATGATGTTCAAGCTGATGTTTTTGAAAAAGCTGTATGATCTTTCAGACGTGCGCTTGATTTCTCAGGCTCAAACCGATATGGCATACAAGTATTTTCTGGATTTGGATCCTGAAGCAGAAATGGTCGACCCGAGTTTGATGACTAAATTTCGAAAAACACGCATAACGGAAGACATACTGGAAGAAATGCTGAAAGAGACAATTCGACAGGCGATTGAGAAAGGTATAATCAAAAGCAATACAATAATAGTCGATTCGACGCATACCAACGCTAATGTCAAAGCCAAAACCGTGACTCAGGTTCTGCGTGAATTGAGCCGGGAACTGCGCAAGGAAATTTACAAAGTGATGTATGACTTGTCGGAAAAATTCCCCGATAAGCCGGATGAAACCGCCGATTTGGAAGAAGAAATTGAGTATACGCGAAAACTACTTGAAAGCATTCACGAGGGCGTGGAAAACAGTGAGAACGAGTTGCTGAAATCTCTATATAACAGGGTAAAAGAGCTTTTGGACACCGACCGCATACGTGAAATCCGTTCGAAAGACGATGAAGACGCACGGTTTGGTCACAAAAAAGTCAACAGCACTTTTTTCGGTTTCAAGAATCATCTTGCAATGACCGAAGAACGAATCGTGACCGGAATCGAAGTTACGAATGGCGGCGAGCCGGACGGCAAACAGCTTGCTGTATTGCTTGAGAAATCACAAAATAACGGCGTCAAAGTTAGGGAGATCGTCGGGGACATGGCTTATGTAAGCGAGGAAAACCTTGATGCTTGTGAGAAAAATGGTGTTACACTTATTGCCAAAACAAATTCAGCCGTTGCAGCTGCCGCAGCAGCAACGCTTGATGAGGGCTTTTGTTTCAACAAGGACGCAGGGATGTTGCAATGTCCATCTGGAGAACTTGCAATAAACAAGAGAAGTCAATTGGCAAAAAACGGCAACACTTATCTCAATTTCACATTTAGCTCAGTCAAATGCCGAAAATGTCCGCTACATGAGCAATGCCGAATATGGAAATTTAAAACGAGGAGCTACAACATTACACAGCCAAGTGAGAAAAATCATCAGAGGCTTGCGTTTGAAGCAAGCGAGACTTTTGAAGGACGGCTGAAAATCCGGCATAGTATTGAAGAAAAGAATGGTGAAATGAAAGTAGCACATGGTCTCGACAGAGCCGATTCCGTGGGGCTTGCCTCAATGCGATTGCAGACGTATTTTACGGTAGTTGCGGTAAATATCAAGAGAATAGTAAAGTTAGCAACGCAAATTACCGCCTGATAGAGGCGGATTTTTATCTCTGCTTGTATTTCACAATCTTTTTCTCATCTCAATTCTTAATAATACGATTGAAAAACCATAGACTGAAAAATCCACGCTAGAAACGTGGATTTTTCAGTGCCCTTGATATACAAGGGTTTCCAGACAAATTGTGGCCAGACTGTCCGAAAAGTCCGCAAAACAGCCGTTTCGGGCAATAAAAACCAAGTGGGTAATTCTACCATAATATGCCATCCTATGATATAATATAGGCATCAAATGCAGTAAGTGAGGCTTGTTATGAGGTATATTACGGGTTCTGATAGAAAACAGATTACCATGCTGCCTGATTGTATTGACGATCTGATCGGTCAGGACAACCCCGTCAGGGTAATCGATGTCTTCATTGATAATCTTGATATGGAACAGGCAGGTTTCAAAAGATCTATCCCTGCTTAACAGGTTGACTCCTGATTTCAGAACAATATCGGATTTCCGCAAGGACAATGCGAAAGCGCTCAAAAGCGTATTCAGTGCATTCGTGAAACTTTGCATGAAGCTCGGGCTATACCAAAAGGAGCTTTTAGCGGTAGACGGCTCAAAGTTCCGGGCGGTCAACAGCAAAGATAATACATATAACGTGGAAATCCTCGAAAAGAAGCTTAAGAGGATAGATGAACATATTGCTGAATACTTCTCACAAATGGATACAGAAGACGATAGCGGCCCGGATGCCCCCACGGCCGACCAGATCAGGAACGCTATTGAGGAACTCACTCTAAGAAAAGAAAAATACCAGGGATACATAAAGGAATTACTTGAAAGCGGAGAAACACAGCTTCTTTTGACTGATCCGGAAGCACGCCGTATGCACAGTAAGGACGGATTCCATTGCTGCTACAATGTACAGACCGCAGTAGACAACGGCAGCCACCTGATAGCAGAGTATGAAGTTACCAACCACAATACGGACCAGGGACTTCTGAAGGAAGTGGCGCAGAGCACGAGGGAAGCTCTCGAAACAGACGTAATAGAAGTTGTAGCGGACAAAGGGTATGAAAGCCGGAAAGATATCCTCGACTGCGTCATGAACGGTATAGTCCCGAATGTTGCATTGAAGTATGATAAGCAGGAACGCCTTTATGCAATAGACTACGAAGAGAATGAAATATCTGAGCAGGAACGCAATTCCACCCGTTCTGAAGACATACAAAAATGCATCAAGGCCGGAATACTGCCTTCCTGCTATGAAAACACAGCTATAGAAGTCGAGGTGCAGGAGCCGTCGGTGATGAGCTGCTTTACTCTAAATGAAAACGGTACTGTAACCTGCCCGATGGGAAACACTTTAACCAAAAGAGGTATGAAAGGTAAAAACTCCATTTATTGCAGCAAAGATGCATGCCGTCAGTGTCCCAACCGGTGTACAAGCTCAAGAAAACCCAGAGAAGTCAGCTTCGGACCTGATACAAGATATGTACCCACCAGAATGTATGGCAACGTAACCCGCCGGGTAAACCCTATTCCTGCTGATATACCAATAAATCCATTCAACCATACGCTGGATCGAAAGGATTACACCGCATCGAGAAAAGTTATCCTCAGGATTAAGAATGATATCCACAAGATAAAGGAACGAATGTGCCTGTCGGAGCATCCCTTCGGGACGGTGAAATGGTATCACGGCGCACACTACCTGCTATGCAAGGGCAAAGAAAAGGTCACAGCCGAGCTGGGGCTTAGTTTTCTTGCCTACAACATGAGAAGGGCGATCAATTTGGCAGGTACGAGGAAATTGATCGAAGCAATACAGGGTTAATACCCTTAAAGCTCTTTTTTTATTCTAAAAATACCCGCAAACGCATTGAAATAAAGTGTACCCTATGTCAAGGACAATTTGGGTTTTTGGTATTCCAATCAAATAGGTATTTATGCTATACTAACCATGCTTTACCACACGGGAGGATAGGGCAACGCTGAGGAGCGACCCGAGCGCCGGTGTGGGCTTACAAGGGAGGCGGTATTTATCAGCACCGCCTCTTTTTATTGCAATCAGGCACTGCCTCCCTGGAAACCAAAGCGATAAACCTTGGGGTGTGGGGCAGGGCCCCACCTTTAATCTTCACCTTTTGCTTTTGGTATTGTTAAAGGATATTCTCCTGTAATGAGATACTTGTAATACTCCCTTGGAGCTAATCTTGCCAAATCCCATTGGTATCGGTCATCGTTGTAGTAATCAGTCCAGTCGCTGATCACTTGGTGAATTTCTTCAAACGTCGTGCACTGAGAAATATCAATTTCATCCTTCATGTGACCGTAGAAGGATTCCTGCGGAGCATTATCCCAACAGTTTGCCTTTCGGGACATGGACTGCCTCAGTTCACTGTCTTTTATCAGTTGGATAAACTTTACACTTGTGTAGTGTACCCCTTGATCCGAATTAATCAGGGTCTCGGCTGTCAAAGAGATACCATAATTCTCGATGAGCTGGTTCACAGTTTCAAGAACAAAATCGATTTCGAGAGATTCGCTCAGTACCCATGCGAGCAGTTCTTTTGTACAAGCGTCGATGATGGTAGACATATAGCACCGTGGTGCCTTCCCATTAATGATGTAGGTAATATCCGTAAGCAGAACAACACGGGGACCGTGTGTTTCAAATTCCCGGTTCAGCAGATTGGGGGCAACATTGTTGGTTCTTAGTGCTCTGGCAATTCTCCGGTACGGATTTGCCTTGCGAATAGGACAGAAAAGCCCATATTTCTTCATCAAACGTCGGATCTTCTTAATGTTCATGTGCACTGGAGGGTACATATGGAGAAGTCGCATGTAAATACCGCGGGCTCCTTTGTTGTAGCCACGGAACTTGTAAGCCTGTAGAATTATTAGGAAATCCTTTTGGTCTCTTTCTTCACGTTGTCGTCTGAGGTCTTCCACTTCAATGTAATGGTAGTATCCAGACCGCGAAACACGGGCAGCTTCACACAGCCAGGTAATATTCAGCAAGTTGTTGTCTCGCTGTGTCATCTCATGAATAATTGCATACTTGGCAGATGCGGGAACATTCATAATTCCTAACCCTCCCGTCCTAAAGATACAATTTTTTTTAGAAACTCTATCTCCTGATCTTTATATGCCAACTGCTGCTCAAGGTATTTTACCTTTGCTTCAGGATCTGTGTAGTCTTCGAGATATGTCCCGTATGTTTCTAAGTCTCTGAATCCTTTTCCCGCTCGTACTTCATTTCGGATCATAGTCTTCAATCCATTTATACGATGTTCGCCAAGAATTTCCGGATCAATGCCGAGCTCAATAACAATATCTCGTAGCTCTTTTCTTTCTTGTATTGCATTCCAAAATAGTTCCTTAAATCTGGCCGAGAAATGCACAATACTTGGGCTTACATCCAAAACATAAGGACTTGCTCGAAGATGATTCATATCTTCTTCAGTAAATTTTTTGTTTGCCATGCGGTAGTCCTCCAATTCAGTTCAGTTTTATTGTAATACCTGTCCGAACTGGAGTCAAAAACCACTATTGTCCAAGGTTAAGGGTTTTAAAAACCCATCTGTCCAAAATGAAGGGTTTTGAAAACCCTTGCTGTCCATTCTATAGGGTACATTTTAAAATTTTTGAGTAGAAATGCTGAAAACCCTTGCTACGCAAGGGTTTTCAGACAAATTGTGGCGGAGAAGTGGGGATTCGAACCCCAGCTAGAGTTGCCCCTACTAACGGTTTAGCAAACCGTCCCCTTCGACCTGCTTGGGTACTTCTCCAAGTTCGAAATATCAAAACGCATTAAATTGTTTGCAGTGCTTTGGCGGAGAGAGTGAGATTCGAACTCACGGTAGCCTCGCGACTACGCCGGTTTTCAAGACCGGTGCCTTAAACCAACTCGACCATCTCTCCATTCCTTAATCGAGCGACGTACTATATTCTACTATATGCCTGCCGCTTTGTCAACACCTTGATTCTGTAACATTCTGGGGCATTCAACGCATTGATCGGACCGGATCGGGTGTACACCCCACCCGGCCCAAGATTCATCTAATGAAACGCAGCGAAGCGCTCCGATAAACTATTTTATAACTTCAATACCGCCCATATATTTTCTCAGAACTTCAGGTACGACTACTGAGCCGTCAGCCTGCTGATAGGTTTCGAGTATGCATGCCGTTGTTCTTCCGATCGCCACCCCTGAACCGTTCAGCGTATGAACCAATTCCGGCTTCTCGTTAGGTCCCCTCCTGAATTTGATATCGGCCCTTCTCGCCTGGAAGGACTCGAAGTTGCTGCAGGATGAAATCTCGACATACCTGTTATAACTGGGCATCCATACTTCAATGTCGTATGTCATTGCAGAAGAAAATCCAAGATCTCCGATGCAGAGCCTGACGACCCTGTAAGCCAGTCCGAGCTGCTGCAGGACTTCTTCCGCATCGTTGGTGAGCTTCTCGAGTTCTTCGTAGGAAGTCTCAGGCGTTGTAAACTTGACCAGCTCAACCTTGTTGAACTGATGCTGGCGAATCAGCCCCCTGGTATCACGTCCTGCGGAACCGGCCTCAGCTCTGAAGCATGCCGAATATGCAGTGTGCATGATCGGCAGGTCTTTGACATCCAGAATCTGCTCCCTGTACATATTGGTAACCGGCACCTCCGCGGTAGGTATCAGGAAGTATTCGGTATTTGCCACCTTAAAAGCATCTTCTTCAAATTTCGGAAGCTGTCCGGTGCCGACCATGCTGTTGCGGTGCACCATGAA
>Ga0207800_1000091_pt1 | contig 33574 bp, 29 predicted proteins | sample LuqExpMetageno11_FD_187769 | JGI IMG/M metagenome (GOLD analysis project Ga0207800, IMG submission 187769) | Tropical forest soil microbial communities from Luquillo Experimental Forest, Puerto Rico - Sample 11 (SPAdes) | ecosystem: Environmental > Terrestrial > Soil > Tropical forest ... | reverse complement strand
TAAAAAGACTTATGTGCTTTCAGGCCAATCTCTTAATGACTATAGCGACTTAGTCGTTTCAATAGCCAGGTACAATGATAAAACCGGCGAATATGAGCCCATGGTCAATACTGACGGAGAAAGCTCCTGGAATTGTTACAGCGCATTTTCCAAAGAAATTTCACTTTCACAGGGCGCCAATAAGATCAAAATACTTGCATACAGAAAGTCCAAGATGGAAGAATCTAAAATCCAGGTCAACTGCTTCACCATTGAACAGCTGAATGAATCGATCGCTGACAAAGTCGTCAGAAAAACTAACGAAATCAGCTCAAACGTTGGAGAAGATATAAATAAGATCAGTAGGCAGGTAACAAACCTGATCGATCTGCTAAGCGGTAAAGCCAAGTAGTAAGTACCAGGTCTACGGGGGCTTAAATGAGCCATAGAATAAAAGAACGACTGAAAACCGTCCTTATCTACATACTCGCCATAACTGGGTTAACACAGGTAGGAATCCTCTGGAGCTATCAGAACCAAGGGACTCCTACTAGTTTTTTATCGGAATTATTCGACAGATCTCCCAAGATAGACAATAAGATAGCAAGTGAAAAGCTGTTTGTTCCCGGTCGCTTTATTTTGACTGACGGCAGCAATTCGCACTGGGTGGTAGACAGTACGAACAGCCATTATAAGTCCCTTTGGAAAGAGACCTCGGATGATCTTAAGTTGCTCTTCGGCGGCAAGATCAAGCTAAGTAAAACGAATGAGAAATGGTCTGATATCATAGAAAAAAAGAGTTTCATGATAGATTTTGGCTATGTCGTGAAGCCTGAGTTGCTTTCCTGGTTTTTAGCCGCCAATGATTCTCCCAAACAATTCCCCGACATCAAAAAAGTACTGATAAAGTCCGATATTGTGGATGAAAACTCAATCACATTATATATCTATGATGATAATGAAAACGTATATGTTTCCGATCCTGTCAACTGGAGCAAGGCTGCTGAGTTCGACAGCCTGATGAGCGAAGTCACCGGATCCGAAGGTAAATTCCGGGAATATTGGACCTTCGGAGGAGCCAGGATGGGCGTAGGTATAGACGAGCCTGATGTGCTTTATGTCACAGGTGCGCCTAAGTATTGGCCTTATTATAAGCTTAATATGTTTACGTATGCAGGTTTTAAGAGTGAGGATGAATTGGCCAGGGTCATTCTTGGCAATGAAAAAGACCGGTATTCAAAAAGTATAGATGATTCGAATACCGTTCAATTTGGGTATGGCAACAATATTTACCGTTATTATACCGATGGTTATCTTACATACAGGTATCTGGGGTCTACGGAATACTCGGGCAAAGATGGCGTAGGAAAAGCACTCCTTAATGCCTATACATTCATTGCCAGGATCAATTCCTCAATAAACATGTCATCTGATATCAGATTGACGTACATTTATGAAAATGCAGACGGAAGCTATAAATTCGGATTCGATTACAGGGTAGACGGTCTGCCGGTTAAAGTGGGCATCGGGTCGAAAGATGTCAACGAAGATAAACTAGAACATGCTATCAGCATACAGGCTGACAGCAAAAGAGTGCTGAAATGCGACTGGCTGCTGAAGGAATTTACAAAAGGCTCCAAAAGTAATTACAATGATCGTCTTATGGATCTTCTTGACCAAAATGAGATCAACTTCAAGGATCTGAGCATACAGGATATTGCCACGGGCTATTTCATCGGTTCGGCCGATTCGAAAACACTGGATCCGATGCTTATCATCAAGCAAAAGAATAAAGATGATTTACGTTTGAATTCGGCACCTGAGACAGGAGATTGATCTATGGACGTATCTAGAGCGAAGGTCATAATAATTATTTTACTGGCTGCCTTTAATATATTTCTATTGTCAAACAATCTGGCTCAAGTCAGGGGCCAGAACACGGGCGAGACTGTTTCCAATACTGTGATGATACTGAAACAGAGAGGCGTAACTCTCGAATGCAGTATGCCAAAGGAGATCGGGACGTTCCGCAAGCTCAGGTATGGAAACGGCGTACTGGACAGGAAGTCAATGGTGAATAAGCTCCTTGGCGATGCGTATGTAATGCCTGATAAAGGCGATGTATATGAAAGTAACAGTAAGAAGATCGAATTCTCAGGGGATATGAAGTTTGTATTTACTGATGTACGCCCTTCTTTGGGATTTGATCTTCAAAACGACGACAAGCTGAAGAAAACATTGCAGGATCGATTGAAAGAATTGGGGCTGATCGATAAAAACTATGTTGTTGACCAGTTCGAACGGAATCAGGACGGTAGTATAACCATCTATTTTATCGAAAAATATGAGGGTTTTCTGCTGTTTGATAATTACTGCAAAGTGTTGTTAACGTCAGAAGGCATATCGAAACTGGATTACAGCAAATATCAGGTAATTGGGTTCTCGGGAGACAAGACCGTCCAACCCCAGGCCTATCAGGCGCTGCTTGCATATTACAAAGACAGTTATAATAAAACTATTACCAGTATTGACTGCGGTTACAGTTTGGAAGCTTCATCACTGGATGGTATGGAGACTGTTGAAGTGCTGCCTGAATGGCATGCAAAAATTAAGGGTGAAAGCAAGCCGGATATACTTAAAGTTGAGATTGCGGATGATAAAACAGTTCAATGAAAGAACCAGAATGTAGAGCTATAACTCCTGCTATCGGCCGGCGCATATAAACTATATGGTATAAATGAAAAAACAATGTTATAATGGGTAGGGAAACGGTTTCGTAAAAGCCTTGCTGGGGACTGTTTCCACCGATGTGAGAGCATATGATCATCGAACATACCTGATTGGATTCTTACTAAGGATAATAAGGCAGGTGCAGGTTTTGGAGAAGATAGTAATTCAAGGGCAAAAGCCGCTTTCGGGCGATGTAAATATCAGTGGTGCAAAAAATGCTGCAGTTGCTGTCGTACCTGCAGCTTTGCTGATTGAGGGCAAGTGCAGGATCGAGAATCTGCCGGATATAAAGGACACCAGGGTCCTGGAGGATACGCTCACCCAACTGGGGGCGGAGGTCAATTTCGAAGACAGGAACACAATTCTGATCGATTCAACCAACGTCAATACCTATACGGCTTCCTATGATATGATAAAAAGCATGAGAGCCTCATATTACCTGCTTGGTGCATTGCTCGGGCGATTCGGCAGGGCTGAGGTGGCACTCCCCGGGGGCTGCGATTTCGGATACAGGCCAATGGATCAGCATATCAAGGGCTTTGAGGCAATGGGCGCCGAAGTTGTCATCGAACATGGAATGGTCAAAATAAAGGCTGAAAAACTGGTAGGCAGCCAGATATACCTGGATGTCGTCAGTGTCGGTGCGACGATCAATCTGATGCTTGCGGCCGTCAGGGCTGAAGGCACTACAACAATCGAAAATGCGGCAAAAGAACCGCATATCGTTGATGTTGCCAACTTCCTCAATGCAGCCGGCGCGAACATAAAAGGAGCCGGAACAGACGTTATAAAGATCAAGGGCGTCACAAGTCTTAAAAGCGGGCCGGTACATTCGATCATACCCGACATGGTCGAGGCGGGAACGTTTATGATAGCTGCCGCAGCTACGGGCGGGGACGTGACTGTCAGGAACATAATACCGAAGCATATGGAATCGTTGACTGCGAAAATGATAGAAATGAATATAAACGTAATAGAGGGCGAGGATTGGATAAGGGTTATCGGCGGCGGTAAACTCAGTAAGGCAAACATAAAAACTCTGCCCTACCCCGGATTCCCCACCGATCTGCATCCTCCGGCGACCGTGCTGCTATGCATGGCAAATGGAAGCAGCACCATATCGGAAGGTATATGGCCGCTTAGGTTTCAGTATGTTGATGAATTGAAGAGGATGGGCGCGAAGATCCGCGTGGACGGAAGCGTCGCTGTGGTCGAAGGACCCTGCAGGCTGACCGGAGCGCAGGTCAACGCGATAGACCTGAGAGCAGGCGCGGCAGTTGTTATAGCCGGTCTGATAGCGGAAGGAAAAACGGAAGTAGACAATATAAAATACATAGACCGCGGCTACGAAGACTTTGTAGGCAAGCTTCAGCGCCTTGGTGCGGATATTGGAAGAACCGAGATATGACGGTTATAAACGGGGACAGTTATGATAAGATTCTGTAGTCTATACAGCGGAAGCAGCGGTAATTCACTATTCATATCGTCAGGCAATACCAAACTGCTTATTGAAGCAGGTCTCAGCGCGAAAAAAATTATAGAAGCGCTCCATACCATAGGTGAATCGCCTACGGAGCTCAATGCCATCCTGGTCTCACACGAACACAGCGATCATATCAAAGGAGCGGGGATATTATCCCGCAAATTCGGTCTGCCGATATATGCAAGCCAGGGTACCTGGAATGCTATGGAACAGATGATAGGCCCTGTTCTCGAATGCAACAGGGTAGCTTTTTCATCTTATGCCCCGTTCGAGATCGGGGATATAGCCGTCACTCCTTTTCCGATCCCACACGATGCCAGTGAGCCTGTAGGCTACAGCTTCAGCACGGCGGGCAAAAAAGTTACGATCGCTACCGATATAGGGCATATCAGCACTGAACTGCTGAGCAACTTTGAAGACAGCGACCTGCTGCTGCTTGAGTCCAATCATGACCTTGAGATGCTGAAAATGGGGCCCTATCCCTGGCCGCTGAAGAAAAGGATCGCAGGGAACAATGGGCATCTATCCAACGATGCAGCAGGCGAGGTCGTTGCATATATGGCCGAAAAGGGCACGAAACGTTTTCTGCTTGGCCATCTGAGCAAGGAAAACAATTTCCCCGAACTGGCATATCAGACGGTTTACAATGTACTTCAGGAGAAATGCCGCGCAGCCGGTTCCGACATAATGCTGGATGTGGCTCTGCGTGATCATATCGGTAAAGTGATAGAGCTGTAATGGAATGAGACAGGGGGACAGGGACCGTGATCCCGGGTGATAGACCGTGGGATACGGGGTAGAGGGCGTCCCCTCCGGAGAGGTATGAAGGTAACTGTAATAGGAGTAGGAAGACTAAAGGAAAAGTATCTTAAGGAAGGCGTCGGCGAATATGCCAAACGCCTTTCACGCTTTTGCGATCTGCAGCTGGTGGAAGTCGAGGACGAACAGGCGCCTGAAACCCTCAGCGCGGCCCAGGAGGAGCAGATCAAGAGGAAGGAAGCGGTAAAAATACTCGGCAAGCTGAAGGAAGGGACTTTTCTTATCGCGCTTGATGTGAAAGGTGCCCAAAAGAGCTCGGAAGAATTTGCTTCCGTTCTTCAAGCCTGCTTCAACACCGGCAGATCCAATATCACTTTTATCATAGGCGGTTCCCTGGGTTTGGACCCGGAACTGGTCAAAAAAGCAGATCTCAGACTCTCCTTTTCGGATATGACATTCCCGCATCAATTAATGCGCCTGATCCTGCTCGAGCAGACATTCCGCGCTTTCAAGATCATCAACGGTGAGACGTATCATAAATAGCTTATGGTGTTGACTTATGAACACTAAAGGCAGGAATTGATTTTCATATTCATTTCGCATCAGAAAAGTGATACATTTGTTTGTAAAATAGAGTTTTTTGATATATTACAAGGAAGGAATAACATGCGAAAGACTGAAGTGTCGGAAGGAATTGTGCGATATACGTTCGATCCCTTGCCAGGTAAGTATTTTGGCAACAATATCATTGCCGTAATTGATCAGGACAGGGTTCTGCTTATTGATACCGCATATGAGTTTCAAGCCTTACAGGTCCTTAATGATATTAGAGATAGCAGATTGGAAATCGCCGGAGTAATTATTTCGCACTTTCATGACGATCATATGCAAGGGTTGAAGGTACTGCCCAGAGTGACGACCTACGGAAGTGTACACTATGCAGCTACGCTTGAAATGTGGACAGACAAAGAAGAACACAAGTATTTTACGCCAACGGTTACAATAAAGGACGATTACACAATAAGCTTCGGGAAAAATGAGCTTGTCTTAACGCCTTTTCCTGGCCATTCCCTGTGTACTGTCTTAACCAAAATCAATGATAAGTATTTACATATTGCCGACGAGCTGATGTTTTCCAATGATGGTAAACCTATACTGCCTTCAGCGGACCCGCTCTGTATGGAAAGGCATGTTGATTCGTTAAACAGATTGAAGGCCTATGGTTCCTATGCCTTATTACCGGGCCATGGGCCGGAGTTAAGCGGAAAAGAAAAGATCAATCATGAAATCGATAATAGAATCGCATATTTCGATGCAATACTAAGAAGCAACAGTAGGATTACCTATAAAGAAGCAATCAGAAATTGTGATTGTGAGTTTTTGCATGGTGAATGGCATGAATATGTCTACACTTGAATCTATGAATCAAGGAGATATCATAGATGGAACTGAACGAAATCCTGGATGCTTCTAATGGCAAAAACTCCTGTCAGACGAATAATGCGGTTGAATATATCCAATCTGCAATCGATAAAGGGAGACTAGGCTTTAAACGTAAAAATGTAAGGTGCTAAAGGATGTAACATAATATTTTCACGTTGAATAGTATACATAAGATGAAAACAAAATGAAGGAAGCCTTATGCCATATCATTTCAGGCAGTGTTTGAATAATCAGTACCCGTACGTTATACAGCCTGGAGATACATTTTATCATATAGCTGCAAGGCTTGGGATGAGCTTATCAAGGATACTTGCTGCAAATCCCGGAGTGAACCCTTATAACCTCCGTATAGGCCAGACCATATGCATACCATTCGGGTGTCCTACTAATTATTTGCAGATAATAACTGCAATGCAGAGTGACATCAACATGCTTAAGGCTGACAGCGAATCCCAGAAAATAGAGGAATCGAATTATGGAAGCTCAACTCAGACAACACGGGTGTTGAAAGTAACCGAAAGTGAATTGCAGTTTGACGCTGCGCCGGTAGCTTTTTCGGGCAATTATACCGGTCACTACACTATGGGACAGAGCTATCCATATTATCCGGAAGCTGCTGCAGGAGGCCAAAGAGGTATAACAGTGAAGGATAATTTCGGGGTATGGCACATTTTTGGATACCATGTACCTTTTTCGTAATGAATGACGGAATAGATTCAAATGAACTGAACTACAAAATCCATTAAATCGATGACGCCTATAAAAACCAGAAAGATTGCCTGAACCCAGAATAAGTATCCGGGTATTGGTGTTTTTTGCGTAAATATGCGTAAGGACCTGTAAACAATCTGCGTTAAACAAAAAACATAAAGTAACGCGCCTGCCCTGCTCATTTTCATAGCATCGCTGACATTGAAGCCGCTCATGTAAACAAATGCCCTTGTCATCCCGCAGGAAGGGCAGTTATATCCCGTTGACGCCTTAAAAATGCATTGCAGTCCGATCTTATAACGCATACCGCTAAACCGGACTGCTGTAAAGCTGCCATTGGTAGTGAGAAAAAATGATACCAGGATAGGTATCAGGCAAAGCAATAAAAAGGTAACATGAATAATTGTCTCATTATTAAAAAAACGCTTAAGTATTCGTATCATTGGAACATATTTGAACCATTGTAGAAACCGTCACTGAACCCATTTCTGAACCCATTCCAGAAGTCTTTGTTTGAAAAACCCTGTGAAAAAGACAGAGCTAAAAGTATTATTATCAGTCCTATTGAGCAAAAGCCTGTAATAATTCCGGCCAGAGCCATCCCGTTTCCTTTCTGCGGATATGGAGACTCTTTTATTTGATTTCTTGCAACAAACCCGAATATAACTGCGAGTATTGCCGGTATAATACCGATATAGCAGCAGCATACCAAGGGTATCGATACGATTCCAAGGACCATTGAGGCAATTGCATATCCATTGGTTTTGATCTGGGTAAACATCGGTGGATTTGTATTCATATAGGAAGAGGCAGGGTCATTTCTGGGACTTAAAATATAACCGCAGTTACTGCATTTTGAATCCGAATCCCGAACAGGAGAATTGCAATTTGGACACTGATTCATTTCTCAACCCCCATATTAATTTTCAGATATATCTACTATATAATTCTATACTATATGGGTGATTATTGAAAGATAAAAATACCATTGCGTATGATAAAATTGAAGTAAATTATCGAGCGGAAAATGGTCTGCAACCGGTAGTTGCCGATTTGGTATTGCCGGTTGGTAGAAGTCCGACACTCACTTCTATATCATTGAATTGAAGGTGATGAAAATGAAATTTCAGGACAGATTACAGGTGCTGAGAAGAGAAAAAGGCATGTCGCAGGAAAAGTTAGCCGAGGTGATAGGAGTATCGAGGCAGGCAGTAGCAAAATGGGAAGTCGGACAGTCATACCCCGAGATCGATAAACTGATCTTTTTGAGCGATTTGTTCAGGGTCAGCATAGACAGGCTTGTTAAGGATAATGATGATGAAAATTGCGCGTATCTTAACGATGGTAAACAGGATTATGTAAATGAAAACGTGATAGATTTCCTGCTTCGTGCAAAGAAAGCTACTTATGCAGCTCATGGAGCGGAAGTCGTTCCCTCCAGGCCAAATTCACATGACTTGCAGTATGAAGAAGGCGATCTGAAATATATCGATACTTATCTGGGGGGAGAAAAATTTTCTGGGGAAGAAGCCTTGTGGCGCAACGATTTGCCGTTCTGGGCGATGAATTATTCCGGACGGATCGTTGCCGACGGCTTCTCAGGGGATTTTCTGAAGGAAAGCCTCATGCTGGTCCCAAAAGAATATCCGTATCGCGGGCCGCTGGTTTATCAAAACGGTCAATATGCTTACCATTGTATGATAAACGGGGAATTCGAGTGGTTTAACGGCTATGAAGAAATTTTCAGCAGCGGTATCAAAGTATATGAATGTATTTTTCACGGCGGTTGTGTGAAATAAACGCTGCGGCATACCACAGATGAATTGGGAGGCCAATCAATGCCCGGCGGTCCTCTTTTTCCATCCCCACGTTAAAAGGCCAAGCATGCCTGCAGTACCGATTATGGCAATTACAAAAGTAAGCGGCCATATATAATTCAGGCCGATCTCCTGAATGAACCTACCCGCTACGGAGGTACCCAATGCCGCCCCAGTACTCCAGCTCAGGGAACCTACGGCATTAAAACGTGCCCTAAAGTTGCTTGGGCTGTTATCGGCCAGATATACCCCGAAATTCGTAACGACGAGGATCTCTCCCAGAGTCCAGATCACTGTGGAAACTATGAACAGATAATAGCTGTGGATCAGGCCGAGCATCCCAAAACCTACGGCATAGACCAGGCCGGCCAGCGTTATGTTGGTAAGGGGCCTCAGGTGCTTTGTCAGTGAGGTGATCGCTACAGTGCAGAATATCACCGTACAGGCATTTATGCTCATTAAAAATCCGAACTTGCTTGCCCCTGTGCTGCCGAAAACAGCCTCGGCTGTCAGAGGCAGCGAAAACCTGTGCTGAGTGTAGACGAAGCTGTACAGTATATAAATGAATAAAAATATTGTTATCTGAGGACGTTTCAGCAATACAGTGAAGATGTTCCCTTCCTCTTTCTTTTCCTTCTCCGTATAAACTGTTTCTTCAAGGTTTTCAGGCTTGATTTCCTTAACATTTTTCCATATTAAAAACATTGCTATGAATGTAGTCAGCGCATCGCCAATAAACAGCATCGGTAAAAAATTGTTAAAAAGAAAGCCGGCTACGATAGGCCCCAGGGCTACACCTATGTTGATGCCCAAATATTGCAGCGAAAATCCCTGCTGCCTTTGCTGCGGAGGCAGTATATCCGTTATTATGGCATTCAGGGGCGGTCTTACTGCGCCTGAGAAAAATGTTGACAGCAAAAGCAATATCACGATCGGAACAGGATTACTCAAAAAAGCGCAGGGCAGCAACGATAAAGCCGCTCCGCCTTGTGCGATGAGGTAGGTCGTTTTTCTTCCGAACTCGTCCGCTAGCTTACCGCCAATGAATGAAGAAGGGATCCCTGCAAGGGAGGATATCGTAACGATAATACCTGCAATTTCAAAGGAAAGACCGATTTTTACAGTGAGATACATCGTTAAAAAAGGCATTACAAAGTCACCGAATCTATTGATTATGGTAGCTCCGAACATTATGTACATGTTTCTGGGAAGCCCGCTGTATGTGCTTGGGAATTTTATAAAACCATCTCATTTCTTTTTGATCACCCTGGCGCGATAACATAATCTCCAGTAAATGCAATCGGGTTATGTTCCAGCATAATGTATTTTTTTCATTTAGGCAATAACCTTGAAAAAATTTTCAGGAGATGGTCAACAGACAGAATGCCATTAAATTTTCATAATGGTCAAACTATATGTAAATTGAGCCAGTCCGCTCCGGCTTCTAAAATTTGTGCAATTTTATGTATACTCATAATGTGATATAATTAAATCCCTATCGAATAAGTATTCTGGGAAGTATTTGATTGACGAAGGTTAACATTCTATGGATAATTATACATTGGAAAAGCATATAAACAATGTTGAATTGCTAAAAAGGCTGTATACGTTCAAAGGTACCGAAAATGAGACTGAAATGTTTTCGATAGTTAATGCCTTGGCGGATTTTGTGCGACAGAATGTCCAATATTCTCCGTTGAAAAGCATCAATATGATGGCGGATCTTCTAGTCGGCATAATTGATTTCGCTAACAGTGACGAGTATGACCTTCTGAACTTCAGCAATAGATTTAAGGAAATTTTCAGCTTGATTTCAATGGCAGTTGATGAAATATCTGATACGTACAAAACGAATATTTATTTTATGGGAAAGGACAAGTATGGCTTAATAAATACTGTCATTAATGACAGTGTGAACTTTGCAGGAGATTTCCGCCGTAAAAAAGCTGATCCGATTGAAAATGATTCCGGATTCAATATACTTTTACTGAGTGAAGAAATTGCTTTCGAAGTTAACGATTTAGCAGATTTTAAAATAGTTCATTACGATAAGTTTATGAATAATGCATTTAATTTAGTCGAGGAAATATATTACCGTGACTATGATTTTAACTTTTTAACAAGTGCTCTTAACCTAGCGAAAAAAACAGTGACTGATGCGATTTTTCTTGGCCATTCATATTCATTAAATGGACTGGATGACAATAAGTTGAATGAAAATGTTATTAATCTATCTCTGTCATCCCAGGATCTTTATTATTCATTCATTATAGCTAAAGAAGTTATAGAAAGAAATCAAAAAATAAGAAAATGTTATATTGGTACGGGCTATTGGACTTTTTTCCTGGATCTATCAATGGCGCAGAACGTTAATGAGTTGGCAAGAATAGAAACTATATATTATCCGATATTTAAGGATAGCCATAATTGCAGGAAAATTAACATAAGAAAGAAAGCATCCTTGGATGAATATATGGATCAGCTTGGGAAATTTATATTCGATTCGGAAAAGATATTCAAATGCTTAAGTGAAATTATTTATTCCAGTAACAGATCCTATTTCAACGATTATGTCAAAAGAGAAGCTTTTAGCCTGATAAAAAATAACAGATTAAGCTTGATGAATGATGAAATTAAATTCAGGCTGGGGAGAGAGAGGGCGGAGCTCCACAATAAAATGCTCAGATATGATAATACAAGAAATGAGAATGAAGAAATTATCAAGGAGTTTTTGGCGTATTTGAATAAAAAAAATGTGCAAACTATAATAGTAAATTTTCCAACTACGAAGTATTATAACGAATTTCTAAGCGAAGATTTTAAGCAGGAATACTATAGAATATTCGAAAGCCTTAAAAAGGAATATGCTTTCCAATTGGTAGACTTAAATATCGATAATAATTTATTTGACGATGACGATTTTAGAGATTTTGATCATTTGAATGACTCAGGTGCAGAGAAGGTTAGTAATATCCTAAATCAAACGTTTAATTTGAAGAAGAGTTGAAATATGTCTGCGCGCATGCGGGGTTATGCTTGTATGGTCAAATTTTGTTGTACAACGCTGTCTGCCATCTTGTCTGAAAGATTGATCCCAAGAGTATTTGCGTAAACCTTTATCATTATTCTCTTGATATCACTGGAGAGAACCTCTTCATTCAGCCTGCATGCAAAATGAATGATCAGATCCACCCTGTTCTTGAACTCAACGAAACTCATAATAGCCCCCACGTTATAGATATGATATGTATTATATAATTCGGATGCAGGCGGTAATTTCAGGGATCAAATTTTATGTAAATTATTCCAGCCCGGTTTTAGGGCAAAAATATTTGTGAAAATCAAAGGGTTTTATATTATTTTGTCGAAATATGTCATAGTAATATTGTTACAATATTGGCATAAATCGAGGAGGATCAGCAATGTCAGTTAAGGCTGCATCATTCAAAATGAGATTCATCGATTCCATTAAATTCAAAATTATCCTCTGGGTAACAGGCGTTATTGTATTAATGGGCTTCATTGTGGGTTATTACAGTATAACCGAGATCAACAGGATATCAACCGAGTTCTTCGGGGAGAAGGGGCTTGCGATAACAAAAGCAGTCAAAAGCAGTATCGACGGCGACCAATTCGAACAACTTGTAAAAAGTAAAGATGCATCCTCCGAGTTCTATAAAACTACTCAGGGAAAGATGTTTGATTACAAAGTGGAAATGGATTGCACCTACCTTTATGCGATGTCAAAGGTGGACGATACTACGTACATGTACGTTATTGACGGCAGTACTAAGCCTGACGATAAGGAGACTTTTTCGCCTCTCGGCAGTACAGAGGATATCTCAAACTTCGATGATGCGATCAGAGCTACGATGGATACAGGTGTAGATGCATATTCACAGCTAGAATATACCGGTGAATACGGATGGATGCTCTCCGCCTATTCTCCGATAAAAAACTCGCAGGGTGAAGTTGTCGGGATAATAGGCTGTGACTTTTCGGCCGACAGTATTCAAAAAAGTATAGGGAATATAAAGAGTATTCAGATTATAATAACCGCAGTTATGGTTATAGTCAGCTTCATACTGATCTATGTGATCCTGCTCAGGATATTCAGACCGCTTCACAGGGTTTCCGACGCTACCGAAAAAATTTCCAACGGAGAACTCAACGTCGTAATACCCGAAGAAGGGAAGGACGAGATAGGCATATTCGTGAAAAGCTTCAGGATCATGACCTCAAATATGCGGAATATAATCTCTAAAATAAAGAACATGTCCGGCGAGGTAACGGCAACCTTCGAAAGTATGGATAAAAATGCTGCAGAATCCTATGATAAAGCGAAACTGGTATTTGAAGAGGTTGAGAGCCTGGCGGGTTTTTCGGTAACACAGGAGGAAATGACAAAGGATTGCAATAATAAGCTAGGCGAGATGCTTACGCAGCTCGATGACATACTTGAAAAGATAAGACATTCGGAAGCGGCCGCAGTCGATGCAGTCTCAGTTATGAATGATGGCATGGTTAAGGTCAACCGCCAGAAGGATACGATGGCTGAGAGCAGGGAAGCGATCATTAGGACATCCCAGGCTATGGACACTCTTACAAAGAACGCTGAAAATATCAGTAATGTTCTCAATGTAATAAGCAGTATTGCAGAACAGACGAACATGCTGGCCCTCAATGCGGCAATTGAGGCGGCGCGCGCCGGAGAACAGGGAAAAGGCTTCTCGGTAGTCGCGGAAGAGGTGAGAAAACTTGCCGAAGAATCCTCGACGAGCGCTAAAGAGATAAGGCAGCTGGTTACAGAGGTGCAGGAAGAGGTGAGAATGACCAGGGAAATTACGTCCAGGACTTCAACGTTCGTTGAACAGCAGGATACCGCCATGGACGAAACATATACGTCGTTCCAAAGGATGATACAGGCGGTAAGCGAGATAAATAACGACATTTCATTAATTAACAGGACAGTTGCGGCAATAGGCGAAACAAGCGGCGAAGTTTCACAGGTTATCAAAAAACTCGAGTACATGTCGGAAGAGAATTCTGAACATACCCGCACTGCATCCTTATCGGTAGAGGAGCAGTTCAAGAGCATCGAGAATATTTCGAACCTTACAAAGGAATTGAATCAGTCCATAATAAACCTGGGCAATGCAATTGAAAAATTCAATGTGTAGAAACTGCTAGAACATTTCCGGATACGACAAGTTCTCGTTAAAAAAATACAGGCTCATCGTATGCCTGTATTTTTTATGATATTTCACGTCCGTCACCGTTCCATCAGGTTTGAAACAGGGACCTCCTGCCTGTTTGTGGGTTCGCTGGGGGGATGTATCATGACGGTCCCCATATTGTTTTTCACGCTTTCAATGTATATGGGTTTTCCGTTATAAGTCACATCGACCATCGTGGGCAGGGTAACTATCGTACTGGCACGTTTTCTATACATATCCGATTGTTCAGAACTTTTTCAGAATGACCTACTTATAAGCTTTGTTCATGATCTCTACAGTTTCTTCAAGAGACAGCTTGTAGCGATCCATGGTGAAAAGTCCACCCATGGTGCTGCGTGAGTTCTTGGCAAGCGTCGGTATCTCTTCCCGTTTGATGCCGTAGTCCGACATCTTTATACCGTCGACTCCGCATGCCTTCTGCAGATCTGTCAGAGCCTTTACGAAGGCCTGGGCGCGCTCGTTTTCAGGCAGGGAGTCCGTATCGACGCCCATAGCCTTTGCCATATCAGCAAGCCTTTCCGGGATCTTTGACGCAAAGAAGGTATAGTAGGATTCAGAGAGCATTATAAGTCCTGCGCCGTGCGGAAGTTCATGGTGAAAGGCGCTCATGGCATGCTCCATGGAATGCTCGGAGGTACAGCTTGATGTCGATTCGACCATGCCTGCAAGGGTATTGGCGAGAGCGACCTGGGTGCGGGCTTCCAGGTTGGAACCGTCTTTGACACAGACAGGGAGGTGCTTTGCTATAAGCTCTATGCTTTTCAGGGCATATATATCGCTGACGGGAGTCGCGATATTTGCAATATACCCTTCAGTGGAATGGAACAGTGCGTCGAAGCCCTGATAGGCAGTCAGCTTTTCCGGTACTGTCAGCATCAACTCCGGATCTACGACGGACAATACCGGGAATGTAAACTGGTTGCCGAACCCGATCTTTTCGTTCGTATCTTCCTTTGTGATGACAGTCCAGGGATCGGCTTCGGTGCCTGTGCCGGCAGTTGTAGTTATTGCAACTATCGGCAGAGGTTTTGCTATCATGGGCAAGCCCTTGCCTGTGCCGCCGCCCACGTAATCCCAGTAATCGCCGGGGTTTGCTGCCATAAATGCTATACTTTTTGCAGAGTCGATGCTGCTTCCGCCTCCGAGCCCGATAACGAAGTCGCAGCCTTCGCTTTTCGCCAGCTGTGCGCCTTCTGTTACGTGCGATTTGACAGGGTTCGGAAGTATTTTATCAAACAGGACATACTCTACGTTCCTGGATTTCAGGATATTTGTAAGACGGTCAAGCGTGCCGGTCTTTCTCATGGATTTCCCGGAGGAGATCACGATCAGCGCTTTTTTGCCGGGAAGCGGCTCTTTTGCAAGCTCGTTCAGCTTTCCCGGTCCGAATAATAATTTGGCAGGCATGTAATAATCAAAATTCATATATTCGCCACCTTTTGTTGACTTTTATTTTTCCAATGTAATTATATTATAGCATTATAAACCAATTTTATATAACCGGCCTTATCAAAATGTGATAAAATGTGTGCATGAGTCGACCAGCGGAGGACTTTTATGAGAAAAAAACGCAAAACGATAATCCTGCCTGTGGTAATATTGTCAGCTGCCGTACTGATCACTGCGTTTGCTGTCAGCCTGATATTCAGGCACGCCGAAAAAAGCAGCATCCTCGAGGCTCCGAGGCTGATCGCCCATGCTGGCGGAGAGATCTATGGCATACGTCTCACGAATTCGCTTCAGGCCTTGGACAATTCGTACAAGGAAGGCTTCCGCTTTTTCGAAGTGGATATAAGCAAAACTTCGGACGGGGTACCCGTTTTGGTACACGACTGGGGCAACGTGAACTGGTTCAGGAACGTGAAATATTCGACCAAAGCTGCCACTTACGAGGAGTTCAAATCCAGTAAAACGATACTCGGCTTGAAGCTCATGGACCTCGACATGCTGTCTGAATGGCTTTCGAAACACAAGGACGCTCACGTCATAACGGATATCAAGGATGACAGTACGGGCCTTCTCAGGACTATCAGTGAAAAGTACCCCGGGATCGTTGGTCAGGTGATACCGCAGATATACTCCTTTGAGGAGTATGATACCGTGAAGGATATGGGCTTTGACCACATCATACTGACGCTTTATAAGCTGGACGCTCCTGCGGATGAGATAATAGCCTTCTGCGACAGCCATGAACTTTTCGGCATGACAATGTCGGTGGACAGGTGCACACCGGATTACCTGAAGCAGTTCAGGAGCCTTAAGGTGCCGATCTACGCGCATACCGTCAATGACTACAATACTTACATAAAAGTGCGGGACAACGGCATTTACGGCGTATACGCGGATTATTTCCAGCCGTCGGACTGGGTCGAGTAACACTTGTGATTAAAACTTGCAATTTATTTAAAGAATTGGTATTATCTTTCTGAAAGAAAGTTGATGATGTAAGATGGACGAGTTCAGAAAATCCTATGTTTATTTTGAGGAACAAGGTATCGGCGGTTTACTGCTGGTATTGTTTTTCATGCTGATCACAGCCGAGCCGCTTGCCGGCATAATGGGCATATATTTCGGCTTCAATTCGATGACTGAGTATGGTTTTTGGGGAACGCTTTTTCAGATTGCTGCGATTATATATGCAGTGCTGTCGGTCTTATCAGGCATCGTGCTGAAGAAGACGCTGAACCTGGCGGTTCCTATGATTAAAGTGTTCCTGGTATTCAGGGTTTTGTTCCTGGCGCCTTATATATATGTCAATATGGGAATGCAGATAGCAGAGATACCGTATGTGAAGACATATGTAATGTATGAGCAGATGCACAGTTCAATAATGTCCTCGTTTGTTTTCAGCATGGCGTATGTTATAGTTTTCAGCGTTCTGTGGTATATTTACCTCCTCACGTCCAGGAGGGTAAAGGAAACTTTCCCCCGAAAGGCTCCCAACGACAGCGTCAGCGCCCAGTAAGGACTTAAACCAGGTTGAAAGGCAGATTGCCATATGAATACTCCCGGATGATTTTGGAATAATACTGGTGGATGATTCCAAAAAAGGGAGTACTGTATGACGGATAATAAAAAGCAATTCAGATCGGAATATATTGCAGCCGGGATCGTATTGGGCATCCTGAGCTGTATTTTATTTATCAGGCCCATAACAGGAGTCGCTGACAACGGCGATTTCGCGCGCGTCATGAACTCGACAGGACTTCAGTATATCACAAATTCTGCGTCGGACCGATATTTCGGCTATGTGAACAGGCTTTACAAAACGGGCTTCATAATGCCCTTCGGAGGAGGGTATATTTCAACGGAGCTTCCGATCGTACTGCTGGCTGTTTTCATAAGCAGGACGTTCCTCGATGCCGGACTTTTTGATATCCGCTTTCTGGGGGCCGTATATACGCTGGTATTTACTGCTGCGGTGTTCCTGATTGTCAGGTGCGTCCGGAAGCGGTCCGGATTTTCGGGCGCTGTTGCTGCGATAGCGCTGGTATTGGTTTTTTGCGATACGGGCTATATTTCATATTTCAATTCACTCTATGGAGAGCCGGTGTCTTCGGTTTTCCTGCTGCTGCTGGCCGGGTCGGCGCTGTTTCTTGTCTCGCGGGAAAAACCTCCGATTTGGGCGCTTGTACTTTTCGGAATAAGCGCCATGATATTTGCCGGCGCAAAGATACAAAATTCTCCGGCGGGCATAGTGGCTGCACTGCTTCTCCTAAGGGCCGTCCGGCTCAGAAAGGATACCCTGTGGAAAAGGGTATCCTTTCTGCTTGCAGTATCTGTGGTCGTAGTTTCAGCCCTCTGCTATACAGGTGTTTCAAATGACATAAAGATCTGCAACAAGTATCAGACCGTATTTTACGGGATACTCAGAGGCTCGCCTGATCCGGAGAGGGACCTTGGCGAACTTGGGCTTGATCCCTCCCTGGCAGTGCTTGCGGGAACAAATTATTTCATGGAGGAGTATCCGGTCGATATCAGGATGCCCGAATTCAAGGAAATGATATCTACAAAGGTAAATCATTTCAAAATACTCTCATTCTACTTAAGACATCCGGCACGACTGCTCGGGAAACTCGAATATGCGGCGGACAACGGTTTCAAACTCAATCAGGGTGTGGGCAATTTCGAGAAATACCCGGGAATAGAATACAAGCAGGTAACAAAGGCGTTCAGTTTTTGGAGCAGCTTTAAGCAAAACGTTCTGCCGCATTCGCTGCTATTCCTTGCAGTGACATATCTGGCGGCGGTCCTCGCTGTTGTTTACGAATATGTGAGGAGACGAGGAACACCCGAGCGTTTTATTATCGAATCGGCAGGCTTCATCCTGCTTACGGGCATGATGCAGTTCGTCCTTCCGATCATCGGGGACGGCGACGCCGACCTGAGCAAGCATCTATACCTGTTCAACGTCAGCTTCGATCTTTTGTTTGTAACCGGTCTTACTTATCTTTCCGCGAAGATAGTAGGGGCAGCGAGATATGTTAGGGAAAGGCGGTTGATGGCCAAACTACAGACTGAATAGTGCATTTCATCAACTATTTGTAATTTATCCATAAATATTATATAATATCATTAATTTATAACTTTCGGGTGAATTATACAAAATGTCTCAATATTCCCTTTGTATCATATTTTGATTTTATCTTCGAATAAAAGCTAATGTATCAGGTGCCTTAGGAATCAGGAATTTAAATTATGTCGATTTTTAGGGGGTTGCAGCATGAAAAAATTTATGGCTTTTGTTCTGGTTCTTGTATTTATATTCTCAATAGCAGTCGTACCGGCGGAAGCAGCTAGCGCTGCAGATGTGAAGAAGGCTTCGGGATACGCTCAAAAAGCCACAGAGCTTCAAAAGAACAATAAAGATGGAGAGGCGCTGAAATATTTCGACCTTGCAATTAAGACAAATCCTACCGACCCGCATTATCCATATTGGAAAGGTATCCTGCTGGAAAAAATGGGTGATTCGGATGGAGCGGTGAAAGCATATAAACAGTCCGAAAAGGCAGATCCCACTTTCTACAACGCATTCAACAGTGAAGGCAAGATCTATTATAGTCAGCGAAAATATTCTGAAGCATTAAAATGCTATGACAGTGCGATAAAGATAGGTAAAAAGAATACGATGCTATACGAGTCATATTGCCTTAAGGGCTATGCACTCTGGTCAACTGGTAAAAACAGGGACGCAATCAAGGCTTACGATATGTCTATAAAACTAAATAAGAGATATGTCGACGCATATGTCGGCAAGGGCCTAGCACTGTGCAGACAGAAAAAATACGGGGAAGCGGTAATTGTGTACGATCAGGGCATCAAAGAAAACCCGCACCTGGATCTATATGTACAGAAGGCCTTTACATTGGTGGAAATGGGTAAGGAGGATGAGGCGGCAAAGGCTTTCGATCCTTATTTAAAAAAGAATCCAAAGGATTATTTCGCATATGACAGGAAAGGCAATTTGTTGGATTATATCGGAAGGTACAGTGAAGCCATTGCTCAATATGACCGGGCGATCGAGCTCGCTCCCGGTGAGGAAGCCCTCTATTACAACAAGGCAGGAACATTATACTCACTTTCGGAATATAAGGCTGCATTAGAGTTTTACGATAAGGCAATAGCTTTAAATCCTCATTACACCGAAGCGATCATGTCCAAGGGAAACCTGCTTTGCGAACTATCAAGATTTACGGAAGCCGCGGCAGAATATAACAAAATATTGGAAACAGACCCAGATAATTTAATGGCTAATCATTCAAAAGGCGTTGCCCTTTATGACCAGAATAAACTCAATGAGGCAATAGCCTGTTTTGATAAGGCTATACAGACAGATCCCACCTATTATTCCTCCTATATTTATAAGGCGAATTCGTTACTGTATCTGGGTGAGTACGAACAGGCTATAAAAAATTATGAGGTCGTCATACTTAATGCTGACGAGCAAACTGATTATTTAACGTATGCTTTATGCGGCAAGGGTTTTTCCTTATACCGTATGGGAAGGGCTGCGGATGCGATTGGTTATTTTGAAGAAGCACTCGAGGTCGACCCTAATTATAACGCCGCCTACTATGGTGAGGGAGATGCGTTGAGCAGCCTCGGAAAATATGAAGAAGCCCTGGAGTATTACGACCGGTCGCTTAAATTGGAGCCGGGAAATGCGAATGCCTCGATAGGGCTGGCAAATATATTGCTAAACCAGGAAAAATACGAGGATTCCATAGTTGCTTTCGATAAAATAATTGCTGAATATCCCGACGCAGCTGTATGTTATTGCAATAAAGGCTATGCGCTTTATCAGCTTGGCAGATACGAGGAATCGGTTACCTGTTATAAAAAAATTATTGACGAAGTTGATCCATCCTATCACTACGCATATTACTACCTTGCTGAGACACTGGTCAAACTGAACAGGTATGACGAAGCGATCGATAACTTGAAGAAGTCGATAACTCTTTCCCCTAAGAACAGAGATTATATCAAGGATGACCCGGATTTTGACGCTATTAGAAGCATGGATGCTTTCAAGGCTTTGCTCCCAGCTTCCTGATGCTTGACGGCGATACGTGGTTGTATTTCTTGTATAATTTACTGAAATAATAGGCGTCCTCATAGCCGACCGACCTTGCGATCGATTTGATGGAATGCCTGCCGTCCTGCAGCATTTCGCGCGCTTTGGACAGGCGGAGCTTGATCAGGTAATTGATCGGAGTTTCGCCTGTCTCTTCCTTAAAAACCTTTGAAATATAAGTCGGACTGAGGTAAATACTTTTTGATATGGTGTCCAGCGAAATGGGGCGAATGTAATTCTCGTTCAGAAAAGTTATCAAAGTGCTGACAATGACGGACTTTTCGTTGGAATCGAAACTGACGAGCGGGTTTTTACCCGGTAACAAACCTGAACGGGTCGTTTTGAGAAACAGTACGATCAGCCGCATTACCTGGATCTTGAGCATCAGTTCATGTCCAGGCAGATCGTTCTCCTGCTCCAGATAGATATCGCTGCAGCATTTGACGAAGTCCTGCTCATGCTCCTGCAGATTAATGACCGGGCATGCTTCCGGACCGATCAGGTTGTTTTTTGTCAGACCTTCGACCTGTATGTTGTCGAAGCCCACGTGCAGTTCAAGAATCTCCTCGCCCGGTTTTACAGTTTTGCCATGGTTCACGCCGGGGTTGAAGACGAGCATATCGCCTTTTTTTGCCTGATACTGTGCATCGCCTATCCTGTAGGAGCATCCGCCCGAAAGTATATAGACCATTGAAATAAAATCATGGCAATGGATCTTCGCCTCATGCGTTTCATCGAATTTGCGTTTGAAGGTGAAATAAACGTGGGGATTGAAGCTTTCCGTATTGACTCCCAGATCGAACATCGGTACACCCAGACCTTTATAAATAATTCCTAATCAAAATAAGATTATACATCATAAAATCAAAAATGTACATTTTCTTGTTGTGGCACATACCCGATAATAAGTTATAATGGCAGGTCATATTACCGATAAATATCCACCGGCATGCCAAATAACCGGGAAAGCTGATACATATGGCTGAATTCAAATGGGTTTGGAGCTTCATAAAAAAATACAAATACATATTTCTGACGGCACTGTTCCTGGTCGTCCTTATGAACCTGCTGAACATGGTCAACCCGATCGTGCAGGGCATACTTGTCGACAAGGTTATAAAGGGAGAACAGGCGTCGATCTTCGGGATCAACGTCGACAGGATCATAAAGGGCGGGAAGGATGAGATACTGCTTACGCTGGCCATGATACTGATCGTAACGACAGTGATCAAATCCGTATTCCGGTATATTTATCTGAACATGTTCGAATATGTATCGCAGAGCGTCACATTCAATGCGAGGGAAGCTATTTTCAAACGTGTGCAGGAACTGGATTTCGAATTCTTCGACAACACAAAGACGGGAGACATAATGGCCCGTATGACAGGCGACATGGAAGCTGTCAGGCACTTTACGTCGTATGTCATATATTCGATATTTCTTCATGCAATAACCTTCATTTCGGTCGTTGCGATCCTGTTCTCGATAAATGCCACGTTCACACTGACACTGCTGGCGATTACGCCGGTCACCGGGATACTGGCCGTTAAGCTTGCCGGCAAGGTCAAACCGGCATTTACAGCCATACGCAATCAGTTTTCAAAGCTCAACTCAACAGTACAGGAGAGTATCAGCGGAAACCGTGTCATCAAGGCATTTGCCAAGGAAGAGTACGAGATATATAAATTCTCGCGTGAGAATGCGGGCTTTATGGACAGGAACATCGAAGCGGCGAAAATCTGGGAGAAATACCTCCCTGTACTGGATTCCGCAGCGGGCTTCCTTTCGGTGGTCATTATTTTCGTCGGCGGTATTATGGTCATCCGCGGAAATATCACACTTGGCCAGCTGGTCACGTTCAACAGCTTCATTTGGGCGCTGAACAACCCCATGAGGCAGGTTGGCTGGCTTATCAACGATACGCAGCGTTTTGCGGCGTCAGCCGAAAAAATAATGGCGCTCCTTAACAGGGAACCCAGGATAAAGAGCAGTGAAGAGTCGATCAACGGGGTCAAGGTGGAAGGCAGGGTCGAATTCAGTAACGTATGCTTCAGCTACGGTGAAAACGAAGTGCTGGAAGATGTCTGCTTCAAGGCTTATCCCGGGCAGACCATCGCGGTCATCGGCCCCACCGGCTCGGGCAAATCGACTTTGGTGAGCCTTATTTCAAGGTTTTATGACTGCACCGGGGGGAAGATACTGATCGACGGCAGGGATATACGCGATTACGATGTGAGGGAGCTGAGGGAGAGCATCGCGGTGGCAATGCAGGATGTGTTCCTGTTCTCAGATACTATCGAGGGAAATATAGCATACGGCACTCCGGAGGTTTCGGTGGAAAAAGTCCAGTGGGCCGCAGAAATGGCCGGAGCGAGCGACTTCATCGAAGGCTTCAGCGATGGCTACGATACGATAATAGGTGAACGCGGAGTCGGACTGTCAGGAGGCCAGAGACAGAGGATAGCCCTCGCCCGCGCGCTTATCAGGGATCCCTCGATACTGATACTTGACGATACTACATCAAGCGTCGACATAGAGACCGAACATACGATACACAAGTCTCTCGGCGAGTTTTACAAAAGCAAGACTGCCTTTGTCATAGCACACAGGATCTCTTCGGTCAAAAACGCCGACCTGATACTGGTGCTGGACTCCGGAAAGATAGTCGAAAGAGGCACGCACGACGAACTGCTGGCAAGGAAGGGTTACTATTACAGCGTATTTATAAACCAATACGGCGATTTCGACAAGGAATCGGCCGGAGCTGCGTGTTGACGGACGATAGTCCTGCATTTACCGTCGCTTGTCATGGCATTAAGAAATACAGGGGGTAAATAATGGCTAGGAACAAATTCGATATAGACGAAGAACTGGATACCGGATTCGATTTCAAACAGGTGAAGAGGCTGCTGGCATACCTTACACCCTACAAATGGAAGGTAGTGTCGACGGTATTGCTCATGCTTGCATCGAGCGGCGTGGCATTGCTTGGTCCGTTGCTCATCAAGATAGCGATAGACGACAAGATACCGAACAGTGATTTTGCGGGACTTGCGATACTCGCGGGCATCTATCTTGCCACACTGGTATTCAATACGATATGCATGAAATACAGGATCAGGACGATGACCTTTATAGGCCAGAGCGTGCTTTACAACATCCGTAAGGACCTGTTCGTCCACCTGCAGAAGCTCCCGTTTTCCTACTACGACAGCAGGCCGCACGGCAAGATACTCGTACGGGTCGTCAATTATGTCAATTCTCTGAGCGACCTGCTTTCCAACGGTATAATCAACCTCATAACCGATATGTTCACGCTGGTGGCTATCATATGCTTCCTGCTGTTCCTTAATCTCAGGCTGGCAATGATCTGCCTTGCAGGCCTTCCCGTGCTGATCGTGGCCATCATGCTGGTAAGGAATGCCCAGCGCAAGGCCTGGCAGAAGGTCAGCAGAAAACAGGCCAACATGAATGCGTATATCCATGAAAGCATTTGTGGCATAAAAGTCACGCAGTCCTTTGCCAGGGAAGACGAAAACATGAAGATATTCCTTGGCCAGAGCGACGATTACAGGAAGTCCTGGCTCGCTGCCGTAAAGATACAGTTCCTCACGTGGCCCTTCATCGATATAATTTCCGTAGGCTGCGTAACTGCGGTTTTCATTATGGGTGTAAGGTGGCTCGGGACCGGCGGCGTGACCGTCGGTATTATCATTGCATTCATCAGCTATATCTGGCGCTTCTGGGAACCCGTCAGCAACCTCGGAAACTTTTACAACTCCATTATAAATGCTGTAGCATACCTTGAGAGGATATTTGAGACCATAGACGAAAAACCTGTCGTGGCGAACCTGCCCGGGGCTTCGGAAATGCCGCAGATAGAGGGGAGTGTCGAGTTTAAGGACGTAGTGTTCTGCTACGAAAAGGATGAAGTAATACTTGACCATGTAAGCTTCAGGGTGCAGCCCGGTGAGACCGTCGCGCTCGTAGGTCCTACAGGCGCCGGGAAATCTACCGTAGTCAACCTTGTGAGCCGTTTTTACGACATAGTATCGGGCAGCGTGGAGATAGACGGCCACGATATAATGAGCGTAACTCTCGAATCACTGAGAAGACAGATGGGTATCATGCTGCAGGATACGTTTATTTTCTCGGGATCGATCATGGACAATATCAAATACAGCAGACTCGACGCGACCGACGAAGAAGCGATCGAAGCGGCCAAGGCAGTCAGGGCGCATGATTTCATCGCTGCCATGCCCGACGGGTACAATACGCAGGTCAATGAAAGAGGCTCCAGGCTTTCTGTCGGACAAAGGCAGCTAATCTCCTTCGCAAGGGCGCTGCTTGCTGATCCGAGGATACTTGTGCTCGACGAAGCCACCTCGAGCATCGATACAAAGACTGAGCTGGCGCTGCAGGAAGGACTGCAGAGGCTTTTAAAGGGACGCACCTCATTCGTGATAGCGCACAGGCTGTCAACGATAAAAAACGCCGACAAAATAATGTACGTGGAGGACGGCAGGATAATCGAACAGGGCACCCACGATGAGCTCATGGCGCGGGACGGAGCTTACCGGAAGCTTTACACGGCGCAGTACCGGCTGCTCGAGGTAAGCTGACCGGTGGGAAAAGGGGATAGTGAAACATGGGGACTGAACCGCTCCCATGTTTCAGTCATCGGTCACTATGTTCCGGCGGGAAATACAAATGGCAGGCCCTTCGGGAAAATTTCAAAAACGGCTTTGCCGGCAAGTATGATCTCGCCGTCGCGATTCATCGGAATAGGCTTTCCGACAGTTATTTCCACCCTTCTGGAACGAAGCAGGCGGACCCCTTTGATCGTTCCGTGGAGGCCTTTTATATATTTGGGGAACAGCCTCAGTATCCTCAGTCTCGACATACCTTCGGCATAACATATGTCAAAAAGGCCATCGTCGATAACGGCATCTGGCAGCGCTTTCATGCCGCCTCCGTAATATCTGCCAATTCCGGCCGCTATTAGCAGGGTCCTGCCTGAGATGGTCTCAGTATCAGTTTTCAGCTCCATCTGGAGATTCTTGCAAATTACGATAGTAGAAAGCACACCAAGGATATAAGCCAATTTGCCTGATACCAGGGGAAGCTTCTTGAAATAGCCTGTTTCATAGACCACTTTTGCATCGAAACCCATCGACGAGATATTTGCGAAATATTTTCCGTTGACCGAAGCATAATCTATGAGCCTCTCCGAGCCCTCTACCGTTGTCTGCAGTATATTTTCCGGGATATTTTCCCCGACTATGCTCCTGATGAAATCATTTCCGGAACCGCTCGGGATGACTGCCAGGCTGCTGCCGCTGCCTGCCATTCCGTTCAATACCTCGTTGAGCGTACCGTCGCCCCCTACCGAGTAGATCCTGAGCTGTCCCGCCATACTCTGCTCATGGGCTATCGTTGTCGCATGCCCGGGGTGTTCTGTCACCCTGATCTCATATTCATAGCCATGAGTCTCGCAGTAATCCTTTATTTCAGGTACAAGTCTGAGAGTCTTACCTTTGCCTGCTACAGGATTCAAAATAAACAGATGCTTCATTATACTCCGCCTTTAACATAAGAATGACATGCTCAGGATGTTTGCAAATTCGATCTTCTACGCCGTAAACGTGTAAAATATATTTACATTATAACAGTTAAATAATACATGGACAATTGTCGTATTTATATTTACATAATCGTTAGCTTTCCCAGACTGCCATGCTCTATGTGTTTTCCCTGCCAAAGCAGGATTTTTTTTATAAATAGCGAATATATTTATGTGAGGTGGGAAAAATGCTGATAGATACAAGTGTGACCATCGCATATAAATGTACTTCCTGCGGGAGTTTTGAATTTTTCAATATCTCGCTGTTTACATTATTACATAAAAAGAATTGCAGCTTATCATGCCGTTGTAAGAAATCATGGATTACAATAAAACAGGAGGGTGAAAACAATTTTTTGATCAGTATTCCCTGCATTGGATGCGGTAACGAGCACACCTGTCTTTTTACCAAAAAAGGCATCCTGACAGGAGACACCATCGCCGTAAACTGCCCCGAGACCGGCACAAAAATATGCTTTGTCGGCAGGGATGAAGCGGTCCGCAAAAAAGTTGACAGCCTCGAGGAAGAGCTCGACGAACTAATAAATATGTATGGATACGAAAGCTATTTTGATAACACGCAGGTCATGTTCGACACTCTCAATTGCATACATGATATTGCATTGAATGGAAACCTGCAGTGCGAATGCGGGAATAATGAAGTGGAACTGGTGCTGCTTTCGGATTGTATCCTGCTGCGGTGTGTGAAATGCGGTGGCAGCAAGAAGATCCCGGCTGCAACCAACAAGGATCTGAAAGAAATACTGATGAAAAACCAGATATTGATAACGGAAGAAAACCTTTTGAAAAGGCAATCAGGGGATAAATTCGGGAAATAATGATTGTCGGGTTTGCGTATAAAAGCGCGGATAAGCCTGCTCAAGGTTTTGCATTTGACAATGAGATGTGCCGGATGCTATAATATTCTTGTAATTACGATTCATTCTATTGTTTAGATTCCCTGTTTAAACTTAGAAAAAATTATTAGTTTCGTATTAAGCTGCGGCCACAGTATATCTATGACTACAGGTTGTAGTTTAACCAGATTGGTCCGGATTTGTGACGCACAGATATTCACTCGGATTTCTGATTAACAAATTCATTTTAATATATTTTAATAGGTGGTGGATTATGGAAGAAGTGAACCTTACTGCGAAAACATTGGAGGATTTGCAGTACATAGCCAGGATGATGGGATTAAGAGGCATCAACAATTATTCCAAGGAAGAACTGATCGAAAAGATCCATAAGGCTGGAGCCAATGGCGCCAGAAAGAAGGGCGGTGCCGAAACGGAAAGCGCCGAAGCCGGCATTGATGAATCAGCAGGAAAGTCTAAAAAGGGCAGGAAACCCAAAAAAGCAGAAACAGCAGAAACAGAAGAAAATACGTCAGATAATGCCGTAACTTCTGAAAATATAAAGCCATCCCGCAGAACTAAAAAATCGAGTATTTCCGAAGCTGCAGCAGATATGGGCGGGTCGGAAAACAAACCTGAAGAAAAAATCGATATCATTAAAAATAAAATAGCTGATGAAGTAAAACCGGCTGAGCAGTTGCAGTTGGAGCCCACTGCCGCGGTAACGGATGAGCCTGTTGTGCTGAGGAAATCTAAAAGAGGCAGGCCCAGTAAAGCAGCAAGGGAAGACAAAATGACAGCAAAGACCGGAGAATTAAAAGCTGCCGGTAAGGAAAACGCAGATACCGGTATTTCGGCCGAAGCCGCAAAACCGGTCAGTGGACTGCAGCAGGAAATTCCTGAATCGACAAGGCCAGCCGAAGCTGCTATTAGCGATGCGGCTGCCGGCACTGTACGGGAATCGGCTGAAGAAGCTGAGAAAACTGAGAAACCTGCAGGCAGGGGCGTTTTTCAACCAAGGTATGATAGAAACAGGGGAAGGCAGTGGCAGAGGGATGAACGGCAGTCATCGGCCGAAGCGCAGTCCGAAAGGCCTGCAAGTACAGAAGTGATGGTGCAGGTGAGGCCGGAACCCGACGGAGCGTCAAGGTCCGACTCCGCAAGGCAGGATGTCAGGCCCGATAATAACAGGCAGGATGTCAGGCCTGAGAATGGCAGGCAGGATGCCAGACCCGAGAATGGCAGACCCGAATACAGACCGGATTACAGACCGGATTACAGGACCGAAAATGGCAACGGAAGAGCCGACGAAACCGTAAGGACCGATGACAGGCAGATGCTTAGGCCTTATGACCAGCAGCAAAGAAAGGAACCATGGAACCAGCAGCAGGATAAACAAGTCCAGCAGAACGGAACTGAAAAAATAGAAAGCGACGATCCGGTTGAAGGCGTCCTGGAAGTGCTTCCTGATGGTTATGGTTTCTTAAGGAGCGATAATTTCCTGTCCGGAACCAAGGACGTGTATGTCTCCCCCTCACAGATAAGAAGATTCGGACTTAAAACCGGGGACAAGATAAAAGGCAAGGGCAGGATACCGAAGGAAGGCGAGAAATTCCAGGCGCTGCTCTATGTGCAGACTGTTAACGGCGATACGCCCGATGTGGCTTCAAAGAGGATATCCTTCGAGTATCTGACGCCGATATTCCCGGATCAGCGCATCACACTCGAGACATCCCCGAAGGAGCTCTCGACAAGGCTGATCGACCTTATTGCGCCGATAGGCAGAGGACAGAGAGGCATGATCGTGTCTCCGCCTAAAGCAGGTAAAACCATACTGCTGAAGAAGATAGCAAATGCCATTACGACCAATTACCCCGAGATAGAACTGATCGTCCTTCTGATCGACGAACGGCCTGAAGAAGTTACCGACATGCAGCGTTCTATTGACGGGGAAATAATTTATTCCACCTTCGACAAGGTGCCCGAACACCATATAAAGGTCGCTGAAATGGTATTGGAAAGGGCTCAGAGGCTTGTCGAGCACAAAAAGGACGTAGTTATCCTCCTTGACAGTATCACAAGACTCGCGAGGGCATATAACCTTACGATCCCGCCCACGGGCAGGACGCTTTCAGGAGGTCTTGATCCGGGTGCGCTGCACAGTCCCAAGAGGTTCTTCGGTTCCGCACGTAACATAGAATTCGGCGGAAGCCTGACTATTATTGCTACAGCCCTGATCGAAACCGGCAGCCGCATGGACGATGTCATTTTCGAGGAGTTCAAGGGAACAGGCAACATGGAGATCCACCTTGACAGGAAAATGTCGGAAAAACGTATTTTCCCGGCCATTGATATCAACAAGTCCGGTACGAGGAGAGAGGACCTGCTGCTGAACCAGAAGGAAATGGAAAGCATCTGGGCTATCAGAAAGGCCATGAGCAACCTCGGCACATCGGACGTAACGGAAATGATACTCAGCAGGCTGACCCAAACCAGGACGAACGAGGATTTCGTGAACAGTATCAACAAGTCGTTCATTGATAAGTAGAAAATAGTGCTTGATTACCAATGCAAGTTATGTTAAAATATTTTTTGCCTTATTGTTTTAGCAAAATGGCACAATCTATTTTGCATATGGGCGAAGGAGAGTGAATTAGAGATGAAGGAAAATATCCATCCGAAATACGGAGAAGCAGTAGTAAAATGTGCTTGCGGGAACACTTTTGTGACAGGTTCCACCAAAAAGGAACTGCATGTTGAAATATGCTCAAATTGTCATCCGTTCTTTACGGGCAAACAGAAGCTTGCTGATACAGGCGGACGTGTTGAGAAATTCAAGAAGAAATATGGAATCGTAGACGAACGCGGTTGATCACGAATTGAAAAATAGACTCAAAGATGTTACACTAAAGGCTGAAGACTGATTCGGCCTTTATTTTTTGATACCGGCTGTGGAGGGTCATATGAAAAAAACTACAATAGGCGGGCAGGCGTTGCTGGAAGGCCTTCTGATGATGGGCCCTGAAAGTATAGCCATCGCAGTGCGCAAGCCGGATGGCGAAATTGTGCTCGATAAAAAGCCATTGCCTGAAAAAACACCGATAACCAGGGTCCCGTTTATCCGGGGGAGTGTGAACCTTTTCAGGCAGATGGTCGTCGGTGTGAGAGCGCTGATGTACTCCGCGGATTTTGTTGAGCTTGAAGACGAGGCGGATAAGAAGCCCTCAAAGATAGATGCCTTTATAGAAAGAACATTCAAGGACAAGGGAAAGGACGCTGTGATCTACTTTTCCGTAATTATTGCACTGGCGATGAGTATCGGGCTGTTCATCCTTCTGCCGAATTTCCTGGCCGGTCTGATCAACCTTGAAAAACAGGGCTCGGGAGTCATTCTGTACAACCTTTTCGAAGGTATTATCCGGATACTGATATTTTGGGGTTATATATATCTGGCGTCCAGGCTCAATGACATCAAACGCGTATGGATGTACCACGGCGCTGAGCACAAGACCATACACTGCTACGAAAACGGCGAGGAGCTGACTGTGGAGAATATCAGGAAGTATTCTACGCATCATCCGAGGTGTGGCACTTCCTTCCTGTTCCTTGTCATGATCGTAAGTATCATAATGTTTTCGTTCCTCGGATGGTATACTCCGCTGATTAATGCGCTGCTCCGCCTGCTCATGATACCTGTGGTCGCAGGGGTGGCTTACGAAATACTCCGGTTCGCCGGCAGACACACCGATTGGCTTGCCATGAGAATAATCAATGCACCCGGCATGCTGTTCCAGTACCTGACTACGAGGGAGCCGGACGATTCCATGCTCGAGGTTGCCATAGTCGCAATGGAAAATGTAATAGTCAGGGATGACTCCGACAAGTGGTAACAGGGCGGAAAGCAGCACAAAATATGCGGATGGAATGTAATGGGACAGCAGGAAGATAAGATGACGTACAACGAAGCGCTCAAAACAGGGATACAAATATTGAAAGCAGCAGATATTGAGGCCCCGGCGGCAGATGCCGGGGCTCTGCTATGTGCTGCAGCAAAATGCGGCAGGGTCTTCCTGTACTCGCATGGTGACAATGTTTTAAAGGAAGAAGACCTAAAGTACTACTTGTCTGCCTTGAAAAAGCGTGCTCAAGGTCACCCGCTGCAGTACCTTACAGGTATTCAGGAATTTATGTCGCTCCCCATCGAAGTCGAACCGGGAGTGCTTATCCCGAGGCAGGAGACAGAGCTGCTTGTTGAAACAGTGATCAGGTTTTGCGAGGAAAGGATGTCATCAGCGGGTCCGGCATATGGCGGCATGTCATTGCGCATCCTCGATATCGGAACGGGCTCAGGCTGTATAGCGGTGAGCCTGGCGCACTATCTTCCGGAATGTATCGTTACGGCGGTCGACAAGATGGAGGACGCACTGGCTGTTGCCCAAAGAAATGCCGTAAAAAACAGCGTGGACAGCCGCATTGATTTTATTAAAAGCGACTTGTTTCAAAATGTGAGAGGAGAAGCCTTCGACGTTATCGTATCGAATCCCCCGTATATCCGTAGCGATGATATACCTGGGCTTATGCGCGAGGTCCGTGATCACGAGCCGCACACAGCACTTGACGGCGGGGCCGGCGGACTTGATTTTTACATGAAGATAATAGGCAAAGCTCCCGCTTACCTTAAAAGAGGCGGGATACTCGCTTTCGAAACAGGGTATGATCAGGCTCGCGATGTGGCTTCACTGATGTCTTCAGATTTTGTTAACATAAAGACGTTACGTGATTTATCCGGAATAGACAGGGTTGTATCGGGCATCTGTGCAGGATGTCCGTCATTGTATACAAAGTTCATGCCATAATTTCCTAGCCCGCTCATTTCTAAGCATTATAAGTCTCTCGATTTTAAAAAATTTCCGTTTTTGTGTTGATTGTATACAACAATTATAGTATTATATTGTAGGTGATTAGTAGAAAGGAGCCTGCTTGTGGAAACATATTTATTATTAGCTATTGCAATATTATTACCTGTACTCTGTGCGGGTCTGTGCTCGATAATCAGGGGCAGGAACGGCCGAAGCATTATAGTGACGGCAGCTGCGCTGGTAATGTCAGTTGTTGCGATACTGCTCGTCGGCAAGATCACGGCAGCAGGCGGCAAACTGGCATTAGGGCTGGAATCGCCGGTCGATTTCAATATGATCGTTGAGATTCTGGATATTGCTTTGATCGTTTACATTATTTATATTGGATTTTCGCTGAAGAAAATGCTTATATCGACGCTTGCATCCATTCAGCTGATAGCGGTCCTTCTCTTTAAAATATTCGGATCGGTCAGGGAACCTGAGAAAGTATTCATGCTCGATTATCTGTCATTGATAATGGTGCTTCTGGTTTCGATCATCGGTCCTCTGGTAGCGGTTTTCGCGCTCGGTTACATGCACGAGCATGAAGAGCACCAGCATATGAAAAAGTCCAGGCAGCCCAGGTTTTTTGTCATAATATTCATATTCCTGGGCGCAATGAACGGGCTTGTGGTAACGAACAACCTTATGTGGATGGGCTTTTTCTGGGAAGTAACGACACTCTGCTCGTTCCTGCTGATATCGCATGACAGGACAGAAGAAGCGATAAATAACGGCGTCAGGGCTTTGTGGATAAACCTGATCGGCGGTATAGCCTTTGTGCTGGGTATTATCATGATTTATAACGCAACAGGTACGCTTGCGATCGATGAGATCATCAGCACCAAGCCGGGAGCCGCATTTGCAGGATTTTTACCGATCGGGCTCGGCATGCTGTGCCTCGCAGGCTTTACCAAATCGGCACAGTTCCCGTTCCAGAGCTGGCTGCTTGGCGCAATGGTAGCGCCTACGCCTGTTTCTGGCCTGCTGCATTCAAGCACCATGGTTAAAGCCGGCGTTTATCTGATAGTCCGTTTTGCTCCTGCATTTGCAGGAACCATGCTCGGCACGATTGTCGCCGTAGTCGGAGGCTTTACGTTCGTGGCCGGGTCGGCCCTTGCGATCAGCCAGAGGAATGCCAAGCGCGTGCTGGCATATTCGACGATTGCAAACCTGGGGCTTATCATCTGCTGTGCAGGCATAGGTACGAATATAGCGCTCGGCGCGGCAATGCTGCTGATAGTGTTCCATGCGATATCCAAGGGATTGCTGTTCCTTTGTGTCGGTACCATCGAACATGGTATCGGAAGCCGCGATATCGAAGATATGCAGGGCTTGATGAAGAAAATGCCATTTACGACAGTCATCACGGTCATCGGTATGATCTCCATGCTGCTGCCGCCTTTCGGCGTGCTGATGACAAAATGGCTTGCAATAGAGGCTGCTGTACACCTGCCGATAGT
>Ga0207800_1000090_pt1 | contig 33796 bp, 25 predicted proteins | sample LuqExpMetageno11_FD_187769 | JGI IMG/M metagenome (GOLD analysis project Ga0207800, IMG submission 187769) | Tropical forest soil microbial communities from Luquillo Experimental Forest, Puerto Rico - Sample 11 (SPAdes) | ecosystem: Environmental > Terrestrial > Soil > Tropical forest ... | reverse complement strand
CGAGAAAAAGTACGGCTGTAGCGTAATGATTACGCAGGGTGCTTCGGGCAATGTAAAACCGAGATATGAGTTTACGCTGGAAGCTCTGGACAAAATGGTGTCTGCCGTCGATAATGCCGTGGCGGCCTGCATTGACGAGATCAAGCCTGTTGACATCAAAAGGCTGTCCATGTTTTCGCAGATGGATACCTTTTATGCCGATGTCCCGTCAATGGAAAGGGCGCAGGAGATTTGCGAAGAAGCCATGAGAATAAACCAAATCGACGGCACGAACTGGCTCAAAGAGGTCGCGCGCCTGAATGCGGAAGGTGTGAAACAACAGGGCACACAGACAGAGATTCAGTATTTCATGCTCGATGACGGATGTCTTTGCGGTGTGGAAAGTGAAATAATGTGCGAGCTTGCAGTAGATGTAGTCAAAGCGTGCGAAGACGATCTCATATATTTCGGCGGTTACACGAACGGCTGCGGAGGCTATCTGCCGACTGCAGAAGAGTACGACAAGGGAGGATATGAGGTCTTGCATTCGTACTTGATCTATTACATTTACCACGGGAGGGTCATGCCATTGAACCGAGATACAGCGGAGAAGCTTGTAAACTCGGTCGCCGGGAGATGGAACAAAGTCAGGAAGAATACATAACAATTGATATTATTTACATTTAGCATTAGAATTATTTATGTAAAGTTATTAGTCTGTCAAATCGTCCAGGACGCTTTTGAAGTCTCAAAAGGTATAGTGTATAAGGAGCGAGCGGTAATCATGGCAAATAAAAATTATCCGTTATATGAAACGACTGTCTTTGAAGATTTCAGGATCATGACTGAGAATGTGGCAAAAAAATACCCGGACAGAATTGCGATCTCCTATAAAAATAATCCGCACGACAAGGAAACCGTGGATGTAACCTATGTCCAGGCAAGAGATCACATACGCGATATGGGGACTGAACTGATTTCGATGGGATGCCGTGACAAACACGTTGCCCTTGTAGGCGAAAGCTCCTATGAATGGGTCTGCTCATATTTCACCCTGATGGCCATAGGCTCGGTCGTTGTGCCGATAGACAGGGAGCTTCCCGTGGATGAGATGGCAGGTATACTTAGTGCGGCAGAATGTGAATTTATATTATACAGCGCGGCGATAGAGAACAAAATCGAATCGGTCAGAGATAAGGGAACCTGCCTCAAAACTTTCATCTGCATCGGAGAGCCGAAGATGGGGGATGCCGTGAAATTATCCGACATTGCGGCAAGAGGCGCAGAACGCTATGCCAGTGGCGATAATTCCTATTATGACTATAAAATCGACCCCGGGCGCCTTGCCACTATCGTATTCACTTCAGGTACGACGGGTAAAGGCAAGGGCGTCATGCTGTCTCAAAAGAACATCGTCTCGGACATGACCCAGGGCATGTACAACTTTGCAATAACCCCTAAAACGATGAATGTGCTTCCGCCGCACCACACATTCGGTTCTACCGTGAATTTCGTGGGACATTATTCGCAGGGCTCATCCATTTATATTTCAAGCGGCCTCAAATATATTGCCGACGAGATGAGGGAACAGAAGCCGTCCCATCTGATACTGGTTCCCTTGTTCGTTGAAACTCTGTACAAGAAGCTATGGGCTGGAGTTGAGAAGAGCGGAAAGGCAGATATGCTGCGCCGCATGATGAAGATCAGCAACGGACTGCGCAAATGCGGCCTGGATCTGCGCCGCTTACTGTTCAAGAGCGTACTGGTATCCTTCGGAGGCAAACTTGAAATGGTCATTTGCGGCGGCGCAAACCTTAACCAGGATATAATCGACACCTTTGACGCCATCGGGATAACAATCCTCAACGGCTACGGCATCACCGAGTGTTCGCCGCTGATCTCATGCAACAGGAACAGGTATCAGAAAAAGGGAAGCGTCGGTACTCCGATAATCGGTGAACTTGTTAAAATAAAAGACCCTGATGAAAACGGAGAGGGCGAGATCTGCGTCAGAGGCCCGAATGTCATGCTGGGCTATTATAAGGATCCCGAAGCTACCAAAGCGGCATTTGACGAGGAAGGGTATTTCAGGACTGGCGATTACGGAAAGCTTGATGAAGAAGGCTGGATCTACATCACCGGCAGACTGAAAAACCTTATTATTCTAAGCAACGGCAAGAACGTATACCCGGAGGAGATCGAAACCGAAATATCGAGGATTTACGGTATCAACGAATGTGTTGTATATGCCGGCGAAAGCAAGGCTCAGAAGAACAAGGAAGTTATCGTCGCTGAGATATTCCCGGACTTCGAAGCGTTGAAAGCCAGAGGCATAGATGACGTAAAGGAATATTTCGAAAACGGTATAAAGGATATAAACAGCAGGATGGTCTCTTACAAGGCGGTCAAGATGGTCAGGATACGCAATGAGGAATTCAAGAAAAACACCTCAAAGAAAATACTGCGTTTTGCAATCGACAAAAGTATAGAGTAAAAATCGCCGGCGCATCGAGCGCCCGTGATTTTTGAACAAGACTTCGCTATGTTCCATAGAGTAAGAGCATCAGGTTATGCTGCTGCTCCATATATCTTCAAAGCTTGCTGTGGAATTGTTGAAGGCGTCGACTATGGCAGACTCGAAGTGGGTATCCCTGCCGGCATTGATGATCGAGCAGCTTTCTTCATGCGAAATGGCCTGTTTGTAGCAGCGCTTCGAGCGCAGCGCATCGTACACGTCCACAATAGCCATTATCCTCGCCGCCAATGGTATGTCGTGACCTATAAGGCCTTTGGGGTATCCGGTCCCGTTCCATTTTTCATGATGATATCTTGCTATATCTATACCCATTTTAATGAAAGGATTGCCGGGGTAAAGATTCAGAACATCCTCCAATGTTTTTGCGCCAAGCTCCGAATGTGTCTTCATTATCTCGAATTCAGATGGTGTAAGCCTGGCGGGTTTCAGCATAATGGAGTCGGGAATGCTTACCTTCCCTATATCGTGAAGCGGGCTTGCATGATATATATTCTTAAGGAACTGATCGTTTATTTCCGACTGGTATTTACCGTCCTGCAGCAATTGCAGCGAAAGGTGTCTGCAGAAAGACTGCACTCTTTCGAGGTGCTTTCCGGTCTCTGTATCCCGGGATTCTGCCAGACGGGCCAGGGCAAAGATCGTAGCCATCTGGGAATCCCACAATTCTTTAACCTGCTCCATGACCAGTGACTGCAGGTTCTTGTTCTGTTCCTCCAGTTGTAACTGAAACTGCCTGAGTTTAAGGTGTGTGGAGACCCTTGCCTGTACCTCTTCGAGATTGAAGGGCTTGGTAATGTAATCCACCCCTCCGGCTTTGAAGGCTTCCACCTTCTCATCAGCCTGGGTTAGTGCGCTTATGAATATCACTGGTATTTCGCTGTAAGCCGGATTGCCTTTGAGCTGTTTGCACAGCTCAAAACCGTTGATATCAGGCATCATTATGTCTAGCAGAATCAGATCGGGAGCCTGTGTTTCCACAGCCTTCAGAGCCAGTTTGCCGCTGGGAACGGGACGGACCTTGTAACCCTGCGCACGCAGTATGCTTGACAGAATCTGGAGATTGGCCGTTGTATCATCAACAATAAGTATATTGAAAGACTTTAAAGCAGGGTGTACCGGCATCATGAATGACTCCTTTCACGAAAAACGACAATCAGCTCATCGTATCTGTAATTTTCAGCCATATCTCTTAGCTTTGCCGCCAACTGAGGCCACTCACCGGATAACCGGGCTATGTACTCAAGCAATTGATCCAAGTCAGCCGACAATGTTGCCTGGAGCATTTTACCAACCAATGGTTCAGGGATATCAGAGATAGCCTTGAGCGTAAGTTCGTCAGATATCTCGGACGCACCGGTACTTTTTGCTTCCTCATATATATATCGTATATCCAGACATTTTTTAATAGTTTCAAAAATCTTATTCTCATTGAAAGGCTTTCTTATGTATTCGGTAGCGCCAGCCCGGTATATATCCTCCTTGAGCTCTTCGAAAGCGCTCGCGGTTATCGCTATAATCGGGATTTCCAGGTCATTATATTTTTCGCGTATGGCCCGGATAACCTCGAAACCGTCTATTACCGGCATGCGCATATCCAGAGCGATGAGCCGGGGTTTCCATCGCTTATATTCAATAAGGGCCTCTTTGCCATTCGACACTGCCTTCGTAGCAAAGCCGATATTTGTCAATAGGTTTTCCAGCAGTTCACGGTTTGCACCGTTATCATCCGCAATTAGGATACGTATATCGCTCTGCCCGGACTGCAGTCCAATGACATGCCCGGCTTTAAGCTCATTTCGGGGGTCGGATGACTTTGCTTCGAGTATCGGTACCTCCAGCCTGAATTTACTGCCCTCGCCAATACGGCTTTCAACTGTGATGTCTCCGCCCATCAGCCGTGCATATTCTCTGCTTATGGCAAGGCCCAGCCCTGTGCCTTCCCTTTTGTTGAGGACATTCGACGCCTGCTCGAAGGCCTCAAACAATATTTGTATGTCGTCCTCTGAGATTCCGGCACCGGTATCCGATACTTCAGCTATGAGCTGTCCCGTCTTGAAGCTGGTCCTGCTTACATCGAACCCAAGGGTGATTTCGCCGCTTTCAGTGAATTTTATGGCGTTCCCAAGGAGATTGATTATTATCTGTTTCAGCTTGTTCTTATCAGCTAAAATGAAATGCGGCAGATCATCCGGTACTTTTACCGTAAACCTTAGGCCTTTGCTTTTTGCCCTGAGCTGGAACATATCCTTTATATCGAATATCAGTGTGTACAGATCGAAGTTTATAGGATTCAGCTCGATCCTGCCGGCTTCTATTTTGGACATCTCAAGGACTTCGTTGATCAGGCTCAGCAGGTGATCACCGCTCCTTTTTATGATACCGAGGTTGCGGCGCTGTGTCGCAGACAGCTTCTGGTCGCGCAGCATCAGTTCCGAAAAACCCAGGATGGCATTCATCGGAGTGCGGATCTCATGCGTTATATTTGCAAGAAAGGTGCTTTTGGCTGAGTTTGCCGCCTCGGCAGCCTCCTTGGCGTTGCGCAGCTCCTCTGCCGACTCCATGAGAGCCTGTTGGGCCTGAAGCCGTTCGGCGATTTCGAACGTCAGTCTGTTATTGGCCTCTATCAATTCCGAGGCTCGCTCCTCGACCCTCTGTTCAAGCTCGAGATGTGACAGGCGAAGCTCCTCTTCGGTCTGCCTGAGTTCGGTATTTGAATCTATCAACTCCTGAGAACTTAGTTCCAGGGAACGTTCGATGATAAGCCGATCTTCATCAAAGCCGTAATAAGCATTATTTACGGCGCTAAAAAACGCTGAGTACTCCTCACTGGTCGGAATATCATCTCCAAAATATTTTTTCAACTGACGCTTTAACAAGCTGTGAAGCACCCTCATACTCAAAGCTCCGAGATCGTGGTTATCGTCATTGTTTCATTGTGAAGAGCGCATTTGCATCCTATATCATAGGGTGAAAACTCTCCATAGGAGTAAAATCCGGTCATTACAGTTTTGTCGCCGAATACATCATGTACGCCCTCCACTTCTTCCTCAGTCCTCTGCCGAAGTACAAGCATACGTCCGTAGCAGGTGACAAGGAATGCCAGCTGAGGCGGATTTCCATGATTGTTCTCCATACATCTGTGGGTAACTTCTGAAGAAGCTGCTATCAGCCGTTCGGTATTTGCTTTCATCAATCTTGCTTTGGCCCCTTCAGGTATGTCTCCCGCATAGGAAACGCTCTGATCCTTTTCGTCTATTGCATGGAGGGAACGGACTATAATCGGCTCATTTTCGTCAGTGTGTATGCCTATCGGGAATTGCAGGCCTGATGCAGGCAGATCCGCCGCGAGCTCGCCCAGGTATTTCTTGTAAAGCGCCAGGGCGGGCTGACCGTCGAATTCATACAAGGTGTTACCTTTGGAGCGTGTTATTTTCCTTTCGGGGCCGAATTGATCCCAGCCTCCGCGGGAACAATATGAAATATTGAGATGGCTGCCATACAGTCCGACTATCGCCACTGTGTCTCTGGCTGGTTCGCTGTCAAGAAATACCAGGGTCTCATTTAAATATGGACTGACGCTGGACATACCGCCCGTTATTGAGACAGTTTCCGGCAATTGGCCTGACAGCCCTCTCACCAGTTCACTTCCGTTAACGTTCATTCCTTCGGACAAAACAAACACATGTACAAGCTTATCTTCAGTACCGGGAGCATTGCCCGGCAAACTTGCCGGCAGGGCATGCGCTAGCAGTTCTCCTGCACGCAGGCTGCCGCCAGCTTCGGCAATGCTTACCAAAGCGCCCTTTACCCTGCTTTTTTCAAAATATATGGCCGTTATGCACAGAGAATCTTCCAATACCTTTGCTCCCTGTATACTGCCTGATGTCGAACAACCAAAAAGACTTGCGCCTGGATACATCGACTTCACCTGTTTAAGAAGGCCGGTGTCCTTAATCAGGGATAATGCCCCGAATACAAGAACAAGCTGTGCATTACCGCCAAGACCGGGTGATTTATTATCCCAGCCGTGTTTCAGGGTAAATACTTTCTGTTCCAGCTTCATGATTATTCTCCTTTTTCCCGTAATTATACATAATATTATCGTAACATCCATAATTATCTTTTTCAACAATAATAATTTACGCGATTACCTCAGAAAAATGGAATATACACACGAATTTTTATGCGGAATTATGTTCACAAAAATGTAAATATGTATGGAAAATTGTACATTTTTCATATACAATACAAATGTCGGGCTTGAATAACAGGGAGGGATACCGAATGGGCATCGGTAGTACTGACAGATATTATGCTGAATTGATCCTGAGAGCTGACGAAAAGTTCAAATGCATTGAAAAATTGATGCAGGCTAATATAGCAGGTATTGCTGTTGTCAGCATACCTGAACTGATTCTGGTCAAAACCAACCAAATGTATATAGATAATCTGGATGCGCCCTACAACAGGATGGATCAGATAATAGGAAAGTGCCTGAGGGATATTCATGGGCCATGGAGCGACTTCCTCAATAAAAAAAGTTTGGATTCTTTTGCCGAAAAGCAAGGCGTAAGATATCTGCATGAAGTTAAAATGAATATGAGAAACGGGGATGATAAGTATTTCAATAACATACTTACGCCGGTCGAAGAAGACGGTGAAATAAAGTATATACTTTCGATCCTTATGGATGTCACGGAAACCGTCGGCAATCGTGGGAAAATGGAAATGATCGCACAGACGATCCAACTGGAGAAGGAAGAACTGGAGGCGGTGATTGATAATCTTGACGATGCGGTATTTATTTTCAGGGACAGTAAATTGTACATGCAGAATCGGGTATCCAGAGAATATTTCGGCGATCATAAGATAGAAGAACCGAAAGATATCTACGAAGGCGCCAGCTATTACGACAGGCAGGGGAAAAGACTCACATACGAAGACATGCCTTTAAACAGGATGCTTAATGGCGAAGATAGCATCAAAGAGGATATAATGATGGAACGAAACGGGAAAACGAGGTATCTGACTATTACAGGAACTTCGATTTCCGATAAAACAGGCAGGACATACCTTCATATCATGAACTGTATGGACGCGACCGACAAGGCTCGCAGCTTTCTGGCGATAGTGGAGCAAAAGAAGCTGCTCGATCAGGAACTGGAGGCTGAAAGGTACAGGGCGGACATGCTTAGGATTAAAATGCAGGAGAACGAAACTTTCCTTTCGTTCATATCGCATGAATTCAGAACGCCTTTGACAGTTATCAATTCAGCTATCCAGGCACTTGAATTCACCTGCAGCAATGAGTTGCCGCAAAAGGCCGAAAAGTACCTTAACAGCATAAGGCAAAATTCGTACAGGCTTTTGAGGCTGATGAACAACATGCTGGATCTGAACAGGGCGGAAGCGGGGTTTTTGAAGACTTACAGCGTAAAAACAGATGTCGTTGCGCTGACAAAAAATATAATCGATTCGATAGCCGTTTATGCAAAACAAAAAGAACTGGAAATACATTTTGTATCACGCTGCAAATCATTATATGCGATACTCGACCAGAACAAATACGAACGGATACTGCTCAATCTGCTTTCTAATGCAGTCAAATTCACGCCTCACGGGAAATCTATCTATGTATGCATATCCTTTAATGATGGAAAAGTTCATTTAAAAGTACGGGACGAAGGCGTCGGTATCCCGTCTGTAAAACAGAAGGAGCTGTTCAACCGTTACAGCCAGGTCAGCAACGACCTTACACGTCCGTCGGAAGGCGCGGGGATTGGCCTTTCTCTTGTAAAACAGCTGGTGATGTCCATGAACGGTGAGATCACTCTTAAAAGCTGTGAAGGCAAGGGAAGTACATTTACTGTCGTATTGCCGGGTGAAGACACTCAGGACATGAATCCGGCGGTGATGGCCGAAATAAAGGGGGAAAGCTTCATGGAAGCTGCCCGGATAGAGTTCTCATAAAGTTTTCTTAAAGTTCTCTTAAAGATCTCTTAAAGTTCATAGAGTGTACTTGAGAATATACTTGACAAAGCCATATGGTGTAATGTAATATATAACATGCGTCGGTCAAACAAAGCCGGATGCATGATTCGGAGGGGTTCCCGAGCGGCCAAAGGGGGCAGACTGTAAATCTGTTGTCTCTGACTTCGATGGTTCGAATCCATCCCCCTCCACCACAATTTGTCCGAAAACCCTTGCGCTGCAAGGGTTTTTGGCATTTTACCGCATTGCTGTCAAAGCAGAGTGCGGGGCTTTTTATGATTCCTATTTGTAAATCACCTTTTTGTATATGACAAAGTTCCAACTGACTACGGCGCCTATTGCGAATACCTTGGCGAACATGTACTGCATGGAAAGCCATCCGGTCAGCAGATACATTATGAGGTCCGATGCGCCCAGGTTGACCACATACAGCGCAAGATACATTGGTAGCTGCTTGCTGAGCTTCATTTTTGACTTGAACGACCAGAGCCTGTTCATCAGAAAATTGAACCAGAAGACAATGGATAGGGCTATCGTGTTCGATACGACAATTGTCTGTCGGGCCACGTCCTTGAAAATGTAAAGCAGTGTGAATTCTATGGCAGCGCTGCTGAACCCCGTCACAAGATAACGTACGACCTGTCCCAGAGTCTCAGGAGTAAGGTACCTGGAGAGATATTTGGTTTTTCTGAGTTTCTCCATTACTATACTATCGCTTAAATGAACGCTCATGGTTCTCCTACACGCAGAGGCTGCTCTTTTGCCCTGTGAAAGTATAACATACTTTTCACCCCGGTGAAAAACTTCTCTCGAAGCCATCCCTCAATTCAGGAAGTAGTATTTTCCATATCATTATATATAATACACCGTGTGATCACAATAAATATAAACAAACGTAGTGTATAGTAGCAGGATAATTTAGAAATAAGAGTTGTTATACGGTATATTTATGTTATAATATTTGCAAGATTTTATGTCGGAGGTTGCAAAAATGGAGACATTAAAATTCACAAAAATGCAGGGGCTGGGCAATGATTATATATATGTCAACTGTATGGACAGCTGTCCAGAAAATCCTTCTGAGCTCGCGAAACGCTTGAGTGACAGGCATTTCGGCATTGGCTCCGATGGCTTGATACTTATAATGCCTTCAAAGGTTGCGGACTTCAGGATGAGGATGTTCAACGCGGACGGTTCAGAGGCTGAAATGTGCGGCAACGGAAGCAGGTGCGTAGGAAAGTTCGTATATGATCACCGGCTTACGGATAAGAAGACGATCACGCTTGAAACGCTTGCGGGAATCAAGGTGCTCGAATTTACCGTGAATGACGGAAAGGTGTCGCTTGTAAGGATAGATATGGGCGAACCTGTCCTCACACCGGCAGATATACCGGTTAAAAGCTCCAAGGCGAGATTCGTTTCAGAGCCCGTTAAAATAAAGGACAGGACGTTTAACGTGACCTGCGTCTCCATGGGCAATCCCCATGCCGTGTCGTACGTTGATAATGTCGAAAGCTTCCCGCTCGAGGTTTATGGGCCTCTGATGGAAGTTGACGAGCTTTATCCGAGAAGGGTCAACAGTGAATTTGTCGAGGTCCTTGACAGGAAGACTTTGAAAATGAGAGTATGGGAAAGAGGCGCGGGAGAAACTCTTGCCTGTGGTACGGGGGCTTGTGCGGTCGCCGTTGCATCGATCCTCAACGGTTTGTGCGAAAGAAGCGTTACAGTCAGGCTTTTGGGCGGCGATCTTATGATCGAATGGAATGAGAAGGACAACCATGTTTATATGACCGGACCGGCTGTCACGGTTTTCGATGGTGAAGCTGAAATATAGAATGCATGAAATCCTGCAAAAAATTCTTATAGAATGAGGGACAGGAGTTTTGTGCCGTCAATATAAAAGCAAGCGTTAGTGAGGAGAAATAGTTATGGCATATGTAAACGAAAATTATTTGAAATTACCCGGGAATTATCTTTTTGCAGAGGTAGCCAAAAGAAGGGACAGTTACATGAAAGCACATCCCGAAGCTGACGTCATAAAGCTCGGGATAGGAGATGTGACACAGCCGCTGCAGCCGGAAGTGATCAAAGGCCTGCATAAGGCTGTTGATGAGATGGGCGCCGAAAAGACCTTCAGGGGATACGGACCTGACGGATACGGCTACGAGTTCCTTATCAGGGCAATAATCGAAAATGATTATAAGCCAAGGGGCGTATCGCTGGATGTCGATGAAGTGTTCATAAGCGACGGAGCAAAGAGCGATACGGGAAATATACAGGAGATATTCGGTGCCGATAATATCATTGCACTGACCGATCCCGTATATCCTGTTTATCTTGACAGCAACATCATGGCCGGAAGAGCCGGAGAATATGACAGCGCCACCGGGCGTTTCAGCAAAGTCGTATACATGCCCTGTACTGCGGAAAACAATTTCTCGCCCGATTTCCCCAGCCGCAAAGCCGATATGATATACCTGTGCTATCCGAACAATCCGACGGGCACAACACTTTCAAAAGCGCAGCTGAAGAAATGGGTGGATTATGCAAAAGCCAACGGGAGCATCATACTGTATGATGCCGCCTATGAAGCCTATATCAGCGAGCCCGATGTACCGCACAGCATTTTTGAAATAGAAGGGGCAAAGGAAGTAGCTATAGAATTCCGAAGCTTTTCCAAAACGGCAGGTTTTACAGGAACACGCTGTGCCTTTACGGTCATACCGAAGGCGTTGATGGCCCGGAATGCGAAGGGTGAGCCGGTTTCACTCAACAAGCTGTGGTACAGGAGGCAGACCACCAAATTCAACGGCGTGGCATACATTATCCAAAGAGCTGCAGAGGCAATATACAGTGATGAAGGAAAGAAGCAGACGAGGGCAGTCATCGATTATTATATGAATAATGCCTCAATAATCCGGAAAGGTCTTCAGGAACTCGGTTTACAGGTTTTCGGCGGTGTCAGCGCGCCGTATATCTGGCTGAAGACGCCTGACAACATGGATTCCTGGGCATTCTTCGACAAGCTCCTTAATGAGGCGAATATCCTGGGCACTCCCGGTTCCGGATTCGGACCTAGCGGCCAGGGCTATTTCAGACTTACTTCCTTCGGAAGCAGGGAAAATACCGAAAAGTCTGTTGAACGATTTAAGACCAGACTGAAACTTTAAGATAAATCGAAATTGAAACACATGAAACGCAGGGACGGTTCAGTCCTTGCGTTTCATGCATTTTACCTGCGTTTCAATTTCCCTGTGTTTCCCTGCCTGAATGAAAAAAACGCCCGGACATATACTAAACAAATCGTTATATGTTGCGTTGCCTAGAGGTATAGTATGAAGAGGACCGGGTTACTTTTTTTCATCTGTGCTGCACTGCTGCTCGCCATGTTTGCCAACGGGCTATATATGCTGTTGAATCCCCGGACCCTCAGGCAAAGGCCGTTACCGGTGCCGATCAGTGACATTTCGGAACCGATCCGGCTGGATCTGGGAATGAAAGATCAATTGCCGAACGGACCGGACTTTTCGGGTCAATTTCTGCAGGAAGAATATACGGACAATACTGAATACGACACTGCTCACGATGACAGGGATGCTGGCCTGGAACCTGTCAATCTGATGCTGCTTGGGTTGGACAGGGATAAGACGAGGTGCGATGTGATACTTTTATTCCAATATGATCCCGCGGCGTCAAAGATCAATCTTTTATCTGTTGCACGCGATACAAGAGTAGTCGTGAACGGCAGCTACTGCAAGATAAACGCGGTCTACTCGAAGGGCGGAGAAAGGCTGGTTGCAAAAAAACTGAAGCAGATAACGGGGCTTCCTGTGCATTACTACATCACGTTGGACTTTGAGGGTTTCAGAAAAATAATTGACACATTCGGCGGCGTCGAATTCTATGTCCCTTTCAGGATGAATTACGATGACCCCACGCAGGATCTCCACATACACCTGAAAAAGGGGCTGCAAATACTCGATGGTAGTAAGGCGGAACAGCTCGTACGATACAGGAAAGGCAACGTAAAAGGACAGGGCTACCTGGAAGGGGACATCGGAAGGATCAAAATGCAGCAGGATTTTCTCAATGCATTTTTAGACCAGAAGCTTAAATTCAGATACATTTCAAAGGTGGACGAACTATTTGATATACTCAGCCGGTATATGAAAACGAATATAACCATGGACGATATTTCCTACTATATTACCGATATCGCGAAGATCAGGGACAGTGAAGTTGAAGCCAGCGTGATACCGGGCGACAGCAGGATCATAGACGGAGTCTGGTATTATATATATGACCGCAGTAAAACCAGGGCTCTCATCAGGGAACGTTTCGCTTTTTGATCCGGAGTCTTTTTTTGTTTACAAAAAATTAACAATTATATGCCGGTTTATTGCCATTTCGCTGCCAATATTTAAGGAACGTTTAAGCTTTCCATGTAAAAATTTAAGAAAAAGCTTTTGGAGGTAGCTGAATGGGCACAGTGACACCCGGTATCAACCGGATCAGTTTTTTCAGGGGAAGAGCATTCAGAGTAATTGCAATTTGCCTTGCGGTCATAATTGTCGTCGGAGGCGTATTTATATTTCTGCGGGACAGAAAATTGAACGCTAAAAATACTGTGGTGCAAAGGACGGCAGAGGTAACAAGAGGTCAACTGGTAGACAGCATCGCTGGCTCAGCGCCTGTTGAATCCGCAAACAGAAGTGAATTGTCGCCTAAAGTGACCGCGACGCTTCAGCAGATCAACTGCAAGGAAGGCGACCAGGTCAAAAAAGGCGATATGCTGTTTGTGCTCGACAATACGGATGCTCTTATGAATATTGAGAATACGAAGAATCAGATAGCGCAAATGCAGCTGACTCTGGACAGCACTGCAAAAAGCGTAGGCGGTTTGACCGCAGAGGCGCCTTTCAACGGGCAGGTGACCGGTATCAGTGTGAAGGAAGGCGATAACGTGAATAAGGGCGGCGCTCTGCTGACTATTACGGATATTTCTTCTCTCAGCGTAACGCTGCCGTTCAGCGGCACTGCAGCCAAAAATATTGCGGTAGGACAGAAGGCGACAGTGTACATTCCCGATCTGATGCTTTCAGTAGAAGGCACAATTGCATACAGAAGCAGTAAGCCTTATTCCACCTCGTCCGGCGGAGAATTGTACAATGTAGATATCTCGGTCAGTAACCCGGGTTCGCTTACCGAGGGCATGAAAGCAACCGCCGAACTTCAGACAGGAGGAACTGTGCTGGACAGTGTGGAAAGCGGGAGTCTTTCATATAAGAATAAAAAGATTCTGAGAAGTGACGCCGGAGGAAGCGTAACGAGCATAAATGTAAGAGAGAACGAGTTCGTCAATTCGCGAGATGTGCTTGTAAGACTCGAAAATGAAGATCTGGTCCTGACCTCATCGACTAATGATATCAAAATGGAAAATCTCAAGTCACAGCTTGAAATACAGCAGAAACAGCTCGATTATTATACTATAACGGCTCCGTACGACGGTACAATAACTAGCATGGGTACGTCGAATGAAGGCGATACGGTAAAACAGGGCGGGATGCTTGCCGTTGTTTCCGATATGAACCATCTTCAGTTCTCCATATCGATAGACGAACTTGATATATCCCAAATCAGCGTAGGGCAGGATGTCAATATTACGGCAGAAGCACTCGCAGATACAAAAACAACTCCGCTGACGGGAAAAGTGAGCAAAATCGCAATGGAAGGCAGCAGCAACAATGGCGTAACGACATATCCCGTAACGGTAACCGTTGACGACAATGCTGCCGGTAAACTCAAGACCGGTATGAACATAGATGCTGAAATATATGTAAGCAATAAACAGGATGTGCTGATGGTACCGCTGGAGGCTGTAACTGAGATCGGCGGCAGGAGCTTCGTATATGTCAAGGGTACGGACAGTGATCAGGGCGGCCAGGCTGGTGATAATAATCAGTTCGGACAGGGTTATCCATCCGGCCAGGACTATCAGAACGGCCAATCCGGACAGCCCGGCCAGAACTGGCAGGATTCCCGGAACACACAAGGTAGCCAGTCTGGCAATAGCGGCCAGAACTGGCGTAATGGGACAGGATCGACAAGCGGTTCGGGTATCAGACGCTCATTCGGGGGCAGGAATACCAGCGGCGCAGCCTTCGGACCCAATACTTCGGGTGCAGCGATAGGGATGCCCGGCAGGTCACGCAGGCAAAATGCGGATTCCTATTACAACGGTGCGGTGTTGACCGAGGTACAGACCGGCATAAGCAATGATACATACATAGAGATAGTAAGCGGCTTGTCGGAGGGACAAGTAGTGATACTTCCAAAGACCAGTGCGGCTTCTTCGACCAATAATGGCAACGGCAACTCCTTTAGTCTGGGCGGGTTTGGTCAGAACGTAAGGAGGAACGCTTCGGGGAATAACTACCAGGGCGGTGATGTGAAGGTCGCTGGCCCCGGGGGCTTCTAGAAGGTTAACCTTATCATCTTGATTTCGTTAACTGGGAGGATTATATGATCACACTGAAAAATATTTTCAAGATATATGAAATGGGAGAAACCAGCGTAAATGCCCTTTCCGACGTGTCGCTCCATGTTGCGGAGCATGAATTCGTGGCTGTTGTCGGTCCTTCTGGTTCGGGCAAGTCGACCCTTATGAACATACTGGGCTGCCTCGATGTACCGACATCCGGCAGTTATATGCTGGACGGCAGAGAAATCAGCAATATGAAGGACAATGAACTGGCGGACATAAGGAATACGAAGATCGGTTTTATATTTCAGGGTTTCAATCTCTTGAAAAAACTGAATGCGGTAGAAAATGTCGAATTGCCCCTGGTATACCAGGGAATCAGTCAAAAAGAGAGATACCGGAGGTCGGTCGAAGCGCTGGAGGCTGTCGGTCTGGGCGACCGTATAAAGCATACCCCGAACGAGCTTTCCGGAGGTCAGCAACAGAGGGTGGCAATTGCCAGGGCTTTGGTCAGCAACCCACCGATACTGCTGGCGGATGAACCGACAGGAAACCTCGATACCAAGTCAGGTTCTGAAATAATGAAGATAATGCACGACCTTTATGAAAAAGGGAACACGATAATACTCATCACCCACGACAACCAAATTGCCGGGCAGGCAGGCAGGGTTGTCAGGATCATCGACGGCCAGGTATCCGAAGACAGGGAGGTGGGCTGATTGGGCTTTATTGAAGCATTCAAGATGGCTGTCAAGAGCATTTTGTCAAACAAAGGGCGCTCCTTTCTGACGATGCTCGGCGTCATCATCGGCGTCGGGGCAGTCATTGCAGCGGTGGGATTCGCACAGGGCACAACAAAAAACATAACGGATTCCATTTCGAGTATGGGTACCAACCTGATTCAGGTCAACATCATGGGAAGGGGGAGCAACAGAAATGTCTCCTATGACCAGATGAAGACATTCTCCGATGAAAACAGAGATGTGATCGGAGGAGTGGCGCCTCAGATGAGCGTTTCCGGAGTAACGGTCAAAATGGGATCAAATAGCATGAGCACGACCACAGTTATGGGTACGTCGCCTGATTATGAGAAAATCAACAACAGGCCGGTCTCATCCGGGAGATTCCTTATAGACAGCGATCTGGACAAGAGGTCCAAGGTCGCTGTTATAGGAACGGCGGTCGTCAATACGCTATTTCCTGGTCAGGACCCGCTCGGACAGAAAATCAAACTGAACGGAAACATCTTTACAGTAGTAGGTGTGCTGACGGAAATGGAATCTGGCCAGACCAATACGCAGGATGATTTTATAATCATTCCTGTCACGGTAGCACAGAGGCTTGGAAGAAACACCTCCATAAGAAATTTCTCCATCATGGCCCAGGATTCGGCGAACATGGACAATGTGGTGGAAAAAATTAACGCGTTCCTGCTTGATATCTATAAAGATGAGAATGCCTACAGGGTCACGAATTCTGCGCAGATGCTCGAAACACTGAGTCAGGTGACAGGCATGATGATGGCAATGCTCGGAGGTATCGCGGCGATCTCGCTGGTCGTAGGTGGTATCGGCATCATGAACATAATGCTTGTATCTGTTACCGAAAGAACAAGGGAAATCGGCATCAGAAAAGCTATAGGAGCCAAGAAGAGGAACATATTGATACAGTTCCTGATAGAAGCCGTTATGATAACGGGACTTGGAGGGCTGATTGGCATACTGTTCGGAGTTTGTATCATCAAATTTATTTTCGGCGGGTTGAACATAGTGCCGGAAGCATACTCATCCTTTTGGATGGCGACTTCGTTCGGGATCTCGCTTTTAACCGGAATAGCCTTTGGCATGTTCCCTGCGGTAAAGGCATCCAACCTGAATCCGATAGATGCTCTCAGGTTTGAATGATTTACCGATGTTGAACTAAAACACAGTGATTCCTTTAAAACATTCACAGGAGGTTTTACAATGAAAAGATTCCTTGCTTTATTAGTTATCCTATCAATTCTGACACTTTCAGGTACGGCGCTGGCAGCAAGCAGCGACGTTCCACAGACTTCGCCGTATTATAACGCCGTCTCACGCGTGACTTCACTCGGACTGATGGACAATGCGGCCAATAATGCTTTCAAACTGAACGATCCGACGACCCGCGAGCAGTTTGCCAAGCTGATCGTAATGGCAGCAGGCCTCAGCGATACTGCCGATTCGATGAAGGGTTCCACTATATTTTCCGATGTGCCCGCAAATGGTGAAAATAACGGTTATATCAATCTTTGCCTCAGTAAAGGCTACATGGCGGGTCTGGCCGACGGCAAATTCCATCCCAACGATGCGATCACATACGCACAGTCTGTTACTGCAATGATCAGGGTACTCGGTTATACTGACGCCGATATTCCGGGAACATGGCCTAAAAACTACATGGAGAAGGCGAAAGCGCTCGGTCTTGCAGTCAACGGTCAGCTGACCGCCGCTTCGAAGGTGCAAAGAGGCGTCATGGCCCAGATGCTTGACGTTCTGCTCGATACGAAGGTAAAGGCAGAAAATGCACAGGAGACGTCAAAGACTCTGGCTGAAGCCGCAGGCCTTACCGCTGTCGGCATGTACACTGTCTACAGCAAGCCTGTCGTATACTACAAGGCTGATGTAGTTAATTCAAAGCTCGGAACCATAGACTTAAGCGGAAAGCTGAACATAGTAAGAAATTCAGTGGACAACAGTACGAGTCCCGCGACGGCGACCAACGGAGAGGCAATAAAGTCGTCCGATATACAGGATTTCAACGTAACATACCAGGTGTCGGACAAAACGGGAAAAAACAAATATGTACTCGTCATAGACAATAAGGTCTCAGGAACTCTGACTGGGATACTGCCCGACAAAAATGCTCCGAAGAAGATCGAAGTCGACGGCAAGGCATATGAACTCGACAACAGCTTTAATACCTCCAAGCTTTCCGGAGCCAATTCGTTCAGTCTTGATGATGATGTGACGCTGCTGCTGGGCTACGACGGCAAGGTGGTCGATATACAGGAGGCTTTATATTCGGACAATTCGAGCTTTGCATTCGTCATGAACTACAGCAGCTTCAAGTCCGCCGGTAATAGTGATTACGGACAGACGAAATATACGGTGAAACTGCTGATGGCCAACGGTTCGGTAAATACTTTCAATATAATTTCAAATCCCTCCGCACTGAAGGGCAAACTCGTAGTCTATACCAAAAACGCTGATAATTCCGTAACATTGAAGGACTTGAATTATTCGACTCCGGGCGAATTGAATATCGACAAGGAAAACAGGAAGATCTTCTCCAATTACAATAATTATTGCAACGAAATTGCAGGCAACGTAAAAATATTCAATTTTATATCCAATGATACGGAAATCGATGCGCAGGCACAGGTCTTAAGCTGGTCCGATCTGCCGTCCGGAACGCTGCAGTCCGGAAAAGTGCTTTTCATGAACAAGACGAGCGGCTTTGAGGATGTAAACCTGATACTGCTCGATAACGTCAATACCAAAGCTTATGCGACCGGTATCGTAAAATCCGTTAAGAGCCAGCCTTCAGGCAGTAAGACTACATATACCTATACGATCACGGTTGCCGGAAGGGACAGCACTTACACCGCGGAATCCGACGCATACGGCATCGGCTCGGGTTCGGTAGTCAGGCTTAACATGTCCGGCAATACCATCAGCAATATCACAGAAGTAAGGTATCCCGATACGCAGGCTTATATGATCCAGGCCGTCGACAAGGACAGGATACGGCTCAACAGCAGGACATATACGTTTACCGGCGACAAGCTCATATACCTGCTTGACAGCACAGGCAGCGTAAAGACGATCGAAACCTCGCAGCTCAGGACCGATGCGATGTATGACCTGGTATCCGTCTATACCGACGTCGCCTATACTTCGGGAGGCAAAGCTGAAATCATCATAGTAAGGAGTTATTGAAATTACCATTTTAGTAAAATGGACGCTTCCGGCAGGACTTTTTGCCCGGAAGTGCCCTTTTTTATTGCGATTATGCAAGGGTTTGATCAAAATAATAATTATTTTATAAAAATAATAATTTTTTACAATAGGTGATCGAACTGTTGTGTTACATTGATGATGGGTCATACTGATAGCGGCTTGAGAGCCTGTTTAAGGGGTTTTGCCCTATGGGATACGAGATGGAGACTGAATCCAACATTGTAAAAGGTTATACTGATGCTTGCGGAAAAGCATGCAAGGAACTGGCTCTTTGCAGAGCTGACGAGGTATGCGTGAATGCGGCGGTCACCTTTAGCGAAACCGAGAGTGCATATAGTGTCAGATATCTAAACAAAAATTACAGCATAAATGCAACGACCGGGGAAGTCAATCTGCATGGCTCCAATGATGAAGTTCCGGTAACGGTCGGGGTATTGCTCCTCCATTACCTGATAAACTCGGGAAATAAGCCATTGACCGGCAATATGATATCCTTCAGGGATCTTAAAAACGGAGCAGCGATCTATTACCCGGCTTTCCATAAAAGGGCCGTAACGCCGCTGGTAAAGGCGTTCGGATCGGATCCACACAAGTTATTTGAGTGTTCTGAAATACTAAACGGTGAAAAAGAAAAATATGGCAGCGCGAGCGTTACGATAAGGGTGCTTCCAATGGTACCCGTGACATACGTCCTCTGGGAGGGCGATGAAGAATTTGAAACCTCAGGGAATATCTTGTTCGACTCTTCTGTTGAAAAATTTCTATCTGCGGAAGATATAGTATATGCCGGCAGTTTTGGAGTGTATGAGCTGATGCGGTTGAAAAGAGAAAAAACGGGGTGACGTGATGAAGATAGCTGTATCAGGCAAGGGCGGAACAGGAAAGACAACGGTTTCGGCCAATCTGGCAAAGCTTTTTGCGCGCGAAGGCCGCAAGGTGTACGCAGTCGATGCCGACCCGGACAGTAGCCTGGGCCTGAGCCTTGGGATAGATGAGAAGGAACTCGAAAAGATAAAGCCAATCATCGAGATGGAAGAATTGATCGGAGAGGTAGCCGGAGACGGCGCTTTTTATACGCTGAACCCGCCTGTGAACGATATTGTTGAACAGTTCAGCATAGACACGGATGGGATCAGATTTTTACGCATGGGCGGCGTGAAAAAAGGCGGCACCGATTGTTACTGTCGTGAAAACACGTTTTTAAGAGCCGTCGTAAATTCGCTGCTGCTCGATACAAAGGATGTCGTCATACTGGATATGGGAGCCGGGATCGAGCATCTCACGCGCGGGACGGCACAGGGCGTTGATCTGATGCTGATAATAACCGAGCCCGGAAAATCGAGCGTCCAGACTGCGAGGATCGTTGAAAAACTGGCCCGCGAAGTATCTGTGAAGGATATCCGGTTCATCGCCAACAAGATCAGGAACGAGAGAGAGGAAGCGTTTATCCGCAGCAATTTCAACGGGAATGAGCTCCTCGGCATGATACATTTTGACGAAGGCATCGCGGATAAAGCTATGGGTGAGCCGCGGACCGCAAGTGCGGCGGCGCCGGACAATACTGAAATAGAAGAGCTACTGGGCAAAATCGTTTATTGATGCAATTGAATAGATAAAGTAATAAAATACGCAATTTAGTCAGACTGGGGGAAAAAGTGATGGCAACAGAGCAAACAGACTGCAAAAACTGCAGGACGATCGATCAGGCTGCGGCGCAAATGCTTGAAGCAGCTTCGGCCGCAAATATTACGACAGCCTGGGACAGGTACAAGGCACAGCAGCCCCAATGCAAATTCGGCAATACCGGGGTATGCTGCAGGATATGCATTCAGGGACCCTGCAGGATAATACCTTCCAAACCCGGTCAGGATAAGGGCATATGCGGGGCAAGCGCCTATACGATAGTTGCGAGGAACCTTGTCCGTTACATAGCGGGGGGCGCCTCGGCGCATTCGGACCACGGCAGGGAGATCGCATATACGCTGCTGCATACCGCCGAAGGTCATGCACCCGATTATAAGATCACCGACAAAAACAAGCTGCTTAAGGTGGCGGAAAAAATCGGCGTTCCTTCAGATGACAGAAAAATTGAGGATATTGCCAGGGATGTAGCGATAAAAGCGCTCGAGGACTTCGGAAAATATGACTCTGAGCCCTGCACCTGGCTTACTGTCAATATAGATGATGAAAGAAAACAAAAATTCAAACACACCACAATAGCGCCTACTTCCATAGACAGGGCGGTAGTTCAGCTGCTGCACCAGACGCATGCGGGTACCGACGCCGATCCGGTCAATATCATTTTCGGCGGTCTCCGGGCTGCTCTCGCAGATTTTGTGGGCATGAGCCTGGCTACAGATCTTACGGATATCCTGTTCGGAACTCCGGCGCCTGTAGTTACCGAAGCAAACCTCGGCGTTCTCGACGCAGAAAAGGTAAATATCGCTGTACACGGCCATAATCCGCTGCTTTCACAGATGGTGGTGCACGCTGCCAGAAAACTCGAAGACGAGGCAAAAGCAGCAGGAGCAAAAGGAATAAATCTCGTCGGCATTTGCTGCACGGGCAATGAAGTCCTGATGCGTGAAGGCATTCCGACCGCGGCCAACTTCGGCTCGCAGGAACTTGCCATAATGACCGGGGCGCTCGATACCATGATCATGGACGTTCAATGCATAGCTCCCGGAGTAAAGGACCTCTGCAACTGCTTCCATACTCATCTCGTAAGCACATCCGCCATATCCAAAATCCCCGGCTCGTATCACATCGCATTCAACGAAGCTACTGCGATGGAAGATGCAGTAAAGATCGTAAGACACGCTATAGAATGCTATAAAAAGAGAAAACCCGAACTGGTCAATATACCGAAATTCAAAAAGCAGGTCGTAGGCGGTTTCAGCTTTGAAGCGCTGATGGACCTGTTTGCAAAAGCCAACCCCGACTCGCCGATAAGCGTTCTGAACGATGCGATATTGAGCGGAGAGATCAAGGGAGTCTGCGCCTTTGCAGGCTGCAACAATCAGAAGGTAGTCCATGATTACGCTGCTGTTGAGATCGCAAAGGAACTGGCAAAGAACGATGTGTTCCTTGTGTCGACAGGCTGTGCCGCAGGCGCGTTCGCCAAATCGGGACTGCTTTCGTCCGAGGCCGTCGATGTTTATGCCGGCCCGGGGTTAAAGAAATTTATAAAGAGGCTTGAGGAAAAATCGGGGCTGAAAGCCGGGCTTCCTCTTGTATTCCATATGGGCTCCTGCGTGGACAACAGCAGGGTCGAAGCCCTGTGGACCGCCATGGCCGAACAGCTAGGCGTTACCGTGCCGCAGCTCCCGTTCGTGGCAAGCGCGCCGGAAGCCATGTCCGAGAAGGCAATCTCGATAGGTTCGTGGGTCATATCCATGGGCATACCCTGCCACGTCGGAGTATTGCCGCCGGTCGAGGGCAGCGATCTCGTTTATGGCGTTACCACACAGATCGCGAGGGATGTATTCGGAGGATATTTCATATTTGATACGGAGCCGACAAGCGCCGCCGCAAAGCTGCTCGAAAGGCTGGAAAAAAGAGCGTGGAAGCTTGGGATCCACCGCCGGACGGCAGACAAATACAACAGTGAAATGGCAAAAGTATATGAGGGATAAAGCGGAGGTTCGTTATGGCAAATAATTTATTTAAGCAGGCATTTGACGGGGCAGTCATTGCGACAAGCTATGCCGAAATATTGTTGAATCAGGCGATAACGGAGTACGGCGGAGATACGCCCGTCAGCTATCCCGACACGGCATACAAGCTTCCGGTCATAACCGCTTTGAGCGGAGAAGACGTAAAAACGCTCAATGACCTTGTTCCAGTGCTTAACAGGATCAGAACGACAAAAATAAAAGAAGATTACACGCTTGAAGGCGCGAAAGAAAGCGGTGAGGCCGCCTTTTACGCTGCGGAGATCATCGAGGCATTGCGGTACCTGAACGGGCAGAACCCGCATGTGGCCCCCTGGACGGGCTTCCTGACTGACCCTGTACTGAGGAAGTTCGGCATACAGCTCGTCGACTTCACAATTCCGGGAGTTGCCGTCATAATTGGAAAGGCAAAGGACAGCAAGGCCGCGGCAAAGCTGATCAAGGACCTTCAGGGCAAGGGTATGATGCTGATGCTCTGCAATGAGATAATCGAACAGCTGCTCGAGGAAAACGTAAAGCTCGGCATCGATTATATAGCGTTCCCTCTGGGGAATTTTACCCAGGCGATACATGCGGTCAATTTCGCTCTCAGGGCCGGCCTTGCATTCGGCGGAATAGCCCCCGGCAGCAAGGAGGCCCAGCTCGACTACCAGAGAAGGCGCGTAAGGGCTTTCATACTGGCGCTCGGCGAGCAGGACGGTGTCAGGATTGCAGCCGAATTCGGTGCGATCATGCTCGGGTTCCCTGTTATAACCGATCAGCCGATCGAGGAGGAAGTCCCCGACTGGTACGTGTACGAACCCGATTACGACAAGATAGTGCCATATTCACTCGAACTGAGGGGCATCAAGCTTAAAATAGTGGATATACCCGTTCCGATAACCATCGGTCCTGCTTTTGAGGGCGAAACGATCCGCAAGGCTGACGCGTACCTCGAATTCGGAGGAGGCAGGACCACCGCTTTTGAGCTGGTCAAAATGGTCGGACAGGATGAAATAGAAGACGGAAAAGTTACCGTAGTCGGGCCTGAGATAGATGACGTGGAAGATGGCGCCAAGCTTCCGCTCGGTATCGTTATAAAGATCTACGGAAGGAAGATGCAGGAGGACTTTGAAGGAGTCCTTGAAAGAAGGGTCCATTACTTCATTAATTACGGCGAAGGTCTGTGGCACGTCGCACAGAGAGAACTGTGCTGGCTCAGGATAAGCAGGGATGCGCACGCAAAGGGCTTTAAGATAAAGCATTTCGGAGAGATACTCATTGCAAAATACAAATCGGAATTCCCTGCGATCGTTGACCGTGTGGAAGTAACTCTTTATACGGATAAGGACAAGGTCGAGGAACTGATAAAAACGGCCAGAGCAAGTTACGCAAAGAGGGATGAAAGGCTCAGGGGGCTTACCGACGAATCGGTCGAGGAATTTTATTCATGTACGCTGTGCCAGTCCTTTGCTCCCAACCATGTCTGCGTAGTGACGCCGGAACGCGTAGGCCTCTGCGGCGCAGTAAGCTGGCTCGATGCAAAGGCATCCTTTGAGATCACTCCTACGGGACCGAATCAGCCTATTATAAAGGATTCGGCTTTGGATGAGCAAAAAGGTATATGGAAAAATGTCAATGATTTTGTCCTGACAGCCTCGCACAGGAACCTTGAGGAAGTCGCGCTTTATACGCTAATGGAGCTGCCGATGACATCCTGCGGCTGCTTCGAAGCTATAATGGCGATAGTGCCCGAGGCAAACGGGTTGATGATAACTACACGAGAGCATACTGGAATGACTCCGTGCGGCATGACATTTTCAACACTTGCAGGTACCGTGGGCGGCGGCGTACAGTCTCCAGGCTTCATGGGCATCGGCAAGAGGTACATCATAAGCAAAAAATTCATTCGGGCGGACGGCGGCATAGCAAGGATCGTCTGGATGCCTAAAGATCTAAAGGATATGCTTCGCGACGATTTCATCAAGATAAGCGTTGAGCAGGGACTCGGTGAGGACTTCATCGACAGGATAGCCGACGAGACGGTCGGTACGACAACTGACGAGATACTTCCTTTCCTTGAGGAAAAGGGACACCCAGCGCTGATGATGGACCCGCTGTTCTAAAAGATTAAACGTAAAGGAGCGTTTCAAATATGGCACTTACGGGGTTGGATATCTACAAACTGCTGCCTAAGAAGAACTGCAAGGAGTGCGCTCAGCCGACCTGCCTTGCGTTTGCGATGGCACTTGCGGCAGCTAAAACGTCGCTTGACAAATGCCCTCATGTTTCCGAAGAAGCGAAGGAAACTCTGGGCGGAGCTGCTGCACCGCCGATCAAGCTGGTCAAGTCCGGCAGGGCGGACTTCGAGCGCAGTATGGGCGATGAGGTCGTACTTTTCAGACATGATAAGACATTTTACCATCCTACCTGTATAGCGGTAGAAATATCTGACAAATTGACCGGAGACGAGCTTCAAGCAAAAATTGACAAGGTGAATGACCTGTCATTCGAAAGGGTCGGACAGAAGGTTTCGATCGATTTCATAGCCGTAAGCAATGACTCCGGAAACGCCGAAACCTTTGCTTCTGCAGTTAAGGCAGTTGCGGAAAAAAACCGTTTCGCGACCTTGCTTATCAGTGAAGACACCACGGCTATGGAGAAGGCCCTTGAGATCGTCGGCGCAGACAAGCCTTTGATTTATCCCGCTACTGAGACCAATTGCGATAAAATGGTCGAGTTGGCAAAGAAGTATTCGTGCCCTCTTGTTGTCAAGGGCAACGGGCTTGAGTCGACGGCGGCGCTGGTTGAAAAGATCGCGGCCTCCTATAAGGAACTGGTAATAGATGTAGGAACGAGGCAGCTGTCACAGGCGCTGGCTGAGATAACGCAGACAAGAAGACTTTCCATAAAGAAGAAATTCAGACCGTTCGGTTACCCCGTGATCGCATTCACTTCCTCATCGGACCCGAGGGAAGAGGTAGCCGAGGCATCGGTCTATATTGCAAAGTACGCAAGCTGCGTCGTGATGAAGGCTTCGGAGAAATCGCAGCTGCTGCCGCTGATGGCTCTCAGGATGAACCTCTATACGGATCCTCAGAAGCCCAGCCAGGTAGAGCCAAAGGTGTATGAGCTGGGTGCAGTTACGAAGGATTCGCCTGTTTATGTCACGACGAATTTCTCGCTTACCTATTACACCGTTGAAGGCGAGATTTCAAGCAGCAAGATACCGTCGCATATCATAGCCTGCCCTACTGACGGTACATCGGTACTGACGGCATGGGCCTCCGGCAAATTTACGGGAGAAAAAATCGCTGAATTCATCAAAGCATGTGGGATAGAAGAGAAGGTAAATCACAGGAACATCGTGATACCGGGCTATGTAGCGGTCATAAAGGGTGTGCTGGAAGAAAAATCGGGCTGGCATGTCGTAGTCGCACCTAATGAGGCTTCCGGCCTGCCCGCATTTGCAAAAGCTCATTTTGCCTGATGGATAATGGAATCATCGGATAAATAAGGATGGATCAGATGGATATACTCCGGGTAACGGTTTTACCTGAAAACGCGACTGTAACGGTCAATAAGGGTACAAACCTGCTCAACGCGGCAAGAATGGCGGGTATTGAAGTGATAAGCCCATGCGGCGGAGCAGGCACCTGCGGTAAATGCGCGGTAAAGGTATTGAGCGGCGAGTACGAACTGAGCGATGGCGGCAGCTTTCCTGAGAAACTGAGGGAAGAGGGCTATATCAGTGCATGCCAGGCCACGGCGGTGACCGATCTGGTGATCGAAGTGCCCGATTTTTCAAGGCTGCTGAGGCATGAAGTCGTACTGTCGAGCAAGGATACCAGGCTGGGCATCGGATATGGGCATGCCGGGGATATCGTACGGGAGCCTGTCAGCAGGAAATACCTTGTAAAGCTTGATGCGCCGACATTATTGGATAACCTGAACGATCTGGACAGACTTAAACTGGCGCTTAAAAGGGAGCACGGCATTGACTGTCAGGTTACCGGCACCGGTTGTATGGCAGTTTTGCCCGATATCGTCCGGAAGGGCGATTGGAGTGTAACCGTAACCGTTGCTGAAATAAATGGAGTAACTGAGATCATCCGGGTTGAAGCCGGTAATTCGATAAAGCCCGCGATAGGCCTGGCTGTCGACCTCGGTACGACAACAGTCGCAGCGAGGCTGGTCGATCTCGCGAAGGGGACCGTACTCGATCAGGCCGGTACTTACAACAAGCAATGCGCTTATGGTTCGGATGTAATATCGAGGATATGCTATACGGAAGATAACCCCGAAGGGATAAAATCGATGCAGCAGGCGGCGGTCGATACGATAAATGAACTGGCCGTCGCGCTGGCAGCCCAAAATGGTCTTGACAGAGACGACATATCGGCTATGGCTGTCGGCGGCAATACGGTCATGATACATCTGCTTCTCGGGATAACGGCCTCATGGCTGAGGAGGGAGCCTTATGTGCCCTGCGCAGTAAAGTTTCCCGACGTAAAAGCCGGTCGATATGGTTTCGCGATAAACCCGGAGGCGCCTGTTGTAACTATGCCGTCCGTAGCAAGCTATGTGGGGGGAGACGTCACGGCAGGCGTCCTGGCTACCAGGCTGGCACGTTCGGAGGAACTTGTTCTGTTTGCCGACATCGGTACCAATGGTGAAATGGTGCTCGGAAACAATGACTGGATGGTTGCTTGTTCGTGCTCGGCAGGCCCGGCATTCGAAGGTTCGGGGATAAGCTGCGGACTTAGGGCCATGGACGGTGCAATAGACCGAATCGAGATAGACGAAGCCACCTATGACGTAAGCTGCAGGACGATCGGCAATATCAAGCCGCTGGGTATTTGCGGTTCGGGCCTTATCTATTCGCTTTCAGAAATGATGAGGGCGGGAATCATCGACAGGGCGGGACAGATCAACGGCAGCATACTGTCGCGCAGGATAAGGCGCGGTAACGAAGGCCTGGAGTACGTGCTGGTCTTCGCCGGAGAAAGCGGAAGCAGCCGGGATATCGTTATAACAGACAGCGATATAAAAAATCTTCTGAGAGCTAAGGGCGCAATTTTTGCGGGCATAAGGACAATGCTGAAGGAAGTCCGGCTGGACTTCGAGGATATTTCAAAAGTATACATAGCAGGCGGCTTCGGTAATTATATCAATATAACCGACGCTATGAACATCGGCATGTTTCCTGCTATACCGGAAGACAGATACGAGTACGTCGGCAACAGCTGCATACAGGGGACGATGCTTGCGATGGTCAACCGTGAAGCTTACAGGGAAGTTCACGATATAGCGGATAACATGACCTGCCTGGAGCTTTCCTTGGGCAGCACTTTTATGGAAGAATTCGTACAGGCTATGTTTATACCGCATACGGACATGGAATTGTTCAAACGGAAGAGGTAAGGGGACTAAAGCAGTAAGGACACAAGGAGGCTGGATCATGGCATTTCAAATAGCAGTGGCAGGAAAGGGCGGTTCGGGCAAGACTTCGTTCTGCGCATTATTGATCAAATACCTTATTGAAAAGGGCAAGTATCCGATACTTGCCGTAGATGCGGATGCGAATGCAAATCTGAACGAGGCTCTCGGACTTGAGATAGAGAATGAAACGGTATCGGAACTGATTGCGAAGACAAAGGACCTCCATGGCATTCCCGAGGGCATGTCCCAGGAGACTTATATAGAATACAGGCTCAACGCTTCGATGGCTGAGGGCAAACATGTGGATCTGCTTGTGATGGGAGGCCCCGAAGGGCCGGGCTGCTTCTGCTTCCCGAACAATTTGCTCAGGAAGTACCTCGATAACCTGACCAGAAGCTACAAATATATAGTAATGGACAACGAGGCAGGGCTTGAACATATCAGCAGGCGCACAACGCAGGACATCGACGTTTTGTTCGTGATAAGCGACAATTCGGCAAGATCCGTACGTTCCGCCGGAAGGGTAAAAAAACTGCTGGAAGAGATAAAGACCAAGGTCAACAAGGTTTACCTGATAATGACGAAAACTTCAGAGCAGGACGTTGAAAACTTAAGGGAAGAGATAGACAGGACAGGACTCGAGCTGCTTGGCATTATCCCGGCCGATCCGACGCTCGTGCAATTTGACATCAAGGGCAGGCCGCTGGCGGAGCTGCCTGCGGATTCTCCTGCCGTAAAGGCGGTCTTCGGATTAATGGATAAGCTTAAGATATGATCTTAAAATAAAAGTTTATTTAAATAAGTACTGAATCGAGAGGGGATAAGTGAAATGCCTGTACAGGTTTTAAAGGACAGAAATCCCAGCAGCGTAATTACTGTTACTTTAGGTGCGTCAAAAGAACAGGGCGGAACCAGGACAACCACCGTGAAGGTCGGAGGAGCGTCCAGTCTGCCTTTCCTGCATTTCGAAGGCGAAGCGCCGAACAGACCGGTCATCGCAATGGAAGTGGTCGACAGGAACCCGGCGGAGTGGAACGAAGAAGTTCGGAAGCCATTCGAAGGGGTGCTTGATGATCCCGCAGCATGGGCTAAGAAATGTGTGGACGAATGCGGTGCGGACATGATATTCCTGCGTCTTCAGAGTGCGGACCCGGACCTTGGCAACAGTTCGCCGGAAAAATGCATCGCAACAGTCAAGTCCGTACTTTCGGCTGTCGGCGTTCCGCTTGCAGTTGTAGGCTGCGGTATCGACGAGGTCGACAATGCAGTTATCTCGGCCGTTGCCGAAGCATGTGCGGGAGAAAATCTGCTGCTGGGCTTTGCGACACAGAACAACTACAATACCATCGTTGCGGCATGCATGGTGCACAAACACACTGTCATTGCCCAGTCGCCGCTGGACATAAATATCTGCAAACAGCTGAACATAATGATCACCGAAATGGGTCTCCCGCCGGAAAAAATCATAATCGACCCCAGCATAGGCGGACTCGGTTACGGCCTTGAGTATTCGTATTCCATAGGAGAGAGGGGCAGACTTGGAGCCCTTCAGGGAGACAAGATGCTTTCCATGCCTACGCTGGGAACCATAGGGATGGAAGCCTGGAAGGCGAAGGAAGCAAATGTAGGCGCTGATGAATTTCCGGGCTGGGGAGACCAGGCCGAAAGAGGCATACTGTGGGAGGCAACTACGGCTGCCGCACTTCTGCAGTCAGGCCTTGACATACTTGTTATGAGGCATCCGGAAGCTATCAGGATCGTTAAGAAGAATATAAACGAGCTTATGACAAAAAACAGTCTATAATAAATTTTGTGAGGTGTTCGAATGGAGATCATTGGCGAAAGAATCAACGGCATGTTCAGGGACATCAGGGAAGCTATCCAGACAAAAGACAAGAAACCTGTGCAGGATTGGGCCGTCAGGCAGACGGATAACGGAGCGGCCTGGCTCGATATAAATACCGGCGCAGGCGCCGAGGATCAGATGGCTGCCATGAAATGGCTCATCAACACTGTGCAGGAGGCAGTCGATACGCCCCTGTCGCTCGACTCCACCAACTACGATATCATCGAGGAAGGACTGAAGCTCTGTAAAAGGCCTGCGCTGATCAATTCCTGCCATGCCGACAGGTATAAGATCGAACGGGTTTTCCCCATGGCCGTAAAATACAACGCAAAGGTCATAGGACTTGCAATGAGCGAGGAATCAGGCATACCGAAGAACGCCGAGAACAGGGTCGCGCTAGCTATGGAACTCGTCGCGGCTGCCGATGAATTCGGTCTTCCGCTGGAGGATCTGTACATAGACCCTCTCATACTACCCGTCAATGTGGCTCAGGACCACGCAGTCGAGGCCATGGAGACGCTGAGGCAGGTCAAACTGTTATCAGATCCCGCTCCGAAAACTGTAGTAGGCCTTTCCAACGTATCGCAGAGATGTCAGAACAGAAAGATCATCAACAGGACCATGCTTGTCATGCTGATGGCCTGCGGACTTGACTCTGCAATAGCGGACGCCTGCGACGACGATCTGATGGAGGCTGCGGCAACGGCAAGGATACTTATGAACAGGGAAATTTACTGCGACTCTTATATCAGCCTTTTCAAGACCAGGAAATATTGAGCGGCACGGCAGTATAAATTTTAGTATACATAATAGCTGAAATTTGATAATCTTTTCTAGGATGATAATATCCGGGATAAGTGAGCGTGAGTAAAGCTGATGCAGTCAAATGATTACGGATTTGATTATGACCGGGCAAAGCACGATGCCGAAGTTTACAGTCATTCGACAGGCATCGGATGCATCGTCATAGATAAAACGGGCAATACGGTCATTGAGGCATGCGGCGGGAAACTGTGTTCGTTTTGCAGTACTGTACGGCAGAAGGGGCAGAGCTGTCTGAACGCCCACCTGTATGGCAGCTATCAGGCTGAGAGGTTCGGGGGAAAATATATTTTCTTCTGCCATATGGGGCTGGTGCACTGGGTTTCGCCGATCACCAGGGAAGGCATAATGAAGGGAGCCATGCTCGGCGGCCCGGTAATGATGATGGAGCCCGATGAATTCCTGCTCGACGACCTGCTTGCCAACAATCACCTGGATGAAGCGACGATACAGGTACTCAAGCAGCATATCCGGGAAGTGCCGATCGTCAGCCCCGAAAGCGTCAGCGATCTTTCGGAACTGCTTTTTATAGTTGCAGCATATGTTTCAGGCGAGACTGCTGTGGCGTATCAAAACGACAGGGATTATCAGGAACAACAATCCGAGATATCGGAGTACATTCATTATATAAAGACGATGGGCGGGGATGAAGCGGAAAATTACCCGGTCGAAAAAGAGAGAGAATTGCTTTCGCTTATTTCTCTGGGTGATAAAGCCGGATCACAGAAGGTGCTGAATGAGATACTCGGGCATATTTTCTTCTCGACCGGCGGAAATTTTGAAGTTATCAAGGCGCGTATCCTTGAACTGGTCGTACTGCTTTCCAGGGCAGCCCTTGAAGGCGGCGCGGACGCCGAGCAGATATTTGGCCTCAACTACAAATATCTGTCGCAGATACATGACTTCAAATCCATAGATGAACTGTCATTCTGGCTTTCGGGCATTATGGCGAGGTTCACGGACTGCGTGTTCAATCTGACCAACGTCAAGCATATCGACGTGATATACAAGGCTGTTGATTATATAAAAAGAAATTATATGAAAAAGATCACGCTTGATGAAGTCGCATCGAAAGTGAATCTGAGCACCACGTATTTCAGCGCGGTATTCAAGGAAGAGATGAAGTGCAATTTCAACAGCTATGTGAACAAAATAAGGATAGAGATGAGCAAAAAACTGCTGGCGGACAATACGATACCGCTCGTTGATGTAGCCAACCTGGTGGGTTATGAGGATCAGAGCTATTTTACGAAGGTATTCAGGAGCCAGTCAGGGATAAGCCCGGGAAAGTTCAGGGAAAGAAGAGGACAACAATAATCAAAATATAAAATCATTTCAGGAGGTATCGTATGGGAATATTGGAGGAAATATCTATCAATCTGCAGCAGGGAAAGGCGAAAGTTGTCAAGGAATTGGTCCAGAATGCAATCGACGAGGGCATGGATGCACAGACCATCCTGGAAGAAGGCCTTTTGGCAGGAATGTCGATCATCGGAGGTAAATTCAAGAACAACGAAGTGTATGTTCCTGAAGTCCTGATAGCTGCGAGAGCTATGAATACGGGTTCCGCCCTGCTCAAACCACTGCTGATATCAAGCGGCGTGAAGGCTAAGGGAAAAGTTGTGCTCGGCACCGTCAAGGGCGACCTGCACGATATAGGCAAGAATCTCGTAAGGATGATGATGGAAGGCAAGGGACTAGAGGTATACGACATCGGAATAGACGTTCCGGCAGATAAGTTCGTTGAAAAGGCAAATGAAGTGGACGCACAGATAATAGCCTGCTCAGCGCTGCTTACGACTACCATGCCTGAAATAAAGAACGTTGTCGAAGCGATAGAAAAAGCGGGCATAAGAAACAAAGTAACCATTATGGTGGGCGGAGCGCCTGTAACGGATGCCTTCTGCAAGCAGGTAGGAGCTGACATATATACTCCGGACGCCGCAAGCGCCGCCGAAGAAGCTGCAAAGGTCTGCGCGGAAGCATAGTCTTTGATGCTGCTGCAGGATATCAACGAACCATGAAAGGATGCCGGAGAGTATCTTTTCATGGTTTTTTGCTTTTCATGTTTCCTGCTGCATTGAATTTTACATACCGGTTTGATATAGTTCTTATATACAAAGGTTTGGCTAATAACGCATCAAAAAGGGGTGTTCTTATGAAGGCTGTCGTAACGGTGTTGGGAAAGGACAGGGTCGGGATCATAGCAGCTATCAGCGCTATATTGGCTGAATGCAACGTCAATATACTTGATATATCGCAGACAACGATGCAGGATTTATTTACAATGACGATGCTTACCGATATAGGCAAGGCATCCGTCGATTTCAGCGTCCTGTCGGACAGGCTCGAAGCGGAAGGTAAAAATCTGGGATTATATGTAAAGCTGCAGCACGAGGATATATTCAATTCGATGCACAGGATATAGAAGCAGGAGGCTTATAGATAAAATGCTTTCCAAATATGAAATACTTGAAACGTTAAAAATGATCAATGAAGAGAACCTCGATATCAGAACAATCACGATGGGGATTTCTCTTCTGGATTGCTGCCACCCCGACGGGGAGGTTTGCAGGCGAAAGATCTACGATAAAGTGACCGGCTATGCAAAGGATCTGGTGAAGGTTGGCTGGGATATAGAAAAGGATTACGGCATACCGATAATCAACAAAAGGATAGCGGTGACCCCGATAGCTCTTGTGGCTGGCAGCAGCACAGATGAAGATTATGTCAGGTTTGCACTTATGATGGATAAAATAGCCGATGAACTTGGAATCGATTTTATAGGCGGCTTTTCAGCACTGGTGCACAAGGGCTATACGCCCGGCGACAGGAAGCTGATAGATTCCATACCGGAAGCGCTGGCAGGTACCAGGAAGGTGTGCTCCTCGGTCAATGTAGCGACAACGAAGGCCGGTATCAATATGGATGCCGTAGGGCAGATGGGCAGGGTCATAAAGCGGGCCGCCGAGTTGACGGCCAGTGAAGGCGGGATGGCCTGCGCAAAGCTTGTCGTGTTTGCTAATGCGCCCGAGGATAACCCATTTATGGCAGGCGCCTTTC
>Ga0207800_1000089_pt1 | contig 34184 bp, 46 predicted proteins | sample LuqExpMetageno11_FD_187769 | JGI IMG/M metagenome (GOLD analysis project Ga0207800, IMG submission 187769) | Tropical forest soil microbial communities from Luquillo Experimental Forest, Puerto Rico - Sample 11 (SPAdes) | ecosystem: Environmental > Terrestrial > Soil > Tropical forest ... | reverse complement strand
TATTCTGCTTTAATTAGGTCCTTAATCCATGCAGGAGGAGAACTATGTTCCCATGCATAATCACATAACCATTTTTCATCTTTCTTCCAAGTAACCTTAAATCCCTTTAGCCCGTCAGCCAAATATAACACCCCTTTGAGCATACTTAAAATATCCCATATTATAATATCCTATCGCATTGGCAAATTGAGGGTTACTAATCTTATGTACTGATTCAAACCTCTTACAAAACGCATTATATAGTAATTCCGCGCCGCCTCCTGTCAAATAGATAGGTACGGTTTTATAGGGATATTTTAGTTTAATTTCCTCAGATAGTTCATCAATATAATCCTGAAGCATTGGTTTTAAAAATGATAGATCTTATGGCTTCTCACTGATGTCTAATCCGTTCAATAAAATCTTCTCAGCATAATTGACTCCAAGTTTCAATCCAAACTTATTATTTACTGCTTCAATAATTGAAGAATACAACGTCCTTATTCCTTTGTACCATGTATCATATTGTGTTAGCTGTGCTCCATCTTTCGTAAATTCTGATAGACTTGGGTCCACTGTCAATCCTCCGATGTCAATGACTATGTATTCCCCATATAGGTCTTTTAACGTATAAAGTGATGAAATGCCCTGCCTTGCAATTATTGCATCGTGTATTTTAAAATTATATGGTTTATTATCGTATTCTACCTTGCATTTGTTATAAGACATAATGCTGTCAAATAGCCTCTGCCTCTGTTCATCATATTGGCCTATTGGAAGGCCCACGACTGAATAAATATCTTTTGCTCCATTTAGGATAAAAGCATAAATCAAGCTCACCATATTAATTTCAGTATTAGTCTTATCAACTTCGCTCGTCATCGTTCCAATTCCAGGATAATAATTCTTACCGTCAATTGACAGCTTCTTTCCACCAGTAATGCTTTTATCTGTTCTTGATATGGCGCTTTTAAATTTGTTACCTCTGTGATCTTTAGTTGAATCATACCCAACGTCTATGCCTAATAGCATCCTTACCTTTCCAAATTTATATCAATTGATATAAACTTTATCTTTGCTCTTGATATATACTATGATAAATTTATCCAAATAGTACCTGATTTAAAAATATTTATATAAATTTTATCTAGTATTATTTTTTCACATAATAAAAGCACCGCCGAAGCGGTGCGTAATTAGTCGTGCATACTATCATCTTGATTCACGTGTAACTTATTAACAGATTCTAAAATTCCTTCGTATTCAATTAAAATATTTGAAAAATGATTTAAAAATTCAGTTTTTTCATTTTTATTATAGAAATTATCCAATATAGTTTTTATAACACTCTTATACCTGGAGTCACATAGCTTTAATAATTTATTTAGTTCGCTCTCTTCATAATTTGAAAATTTATTCTCAATTAAGTCTGATTTTACAATTCCAAAATAATCAGCAAGCAATTGTATTTTATCCATCCTCGGCATTTTCTGAGCAGTACACCAACTATTAAATGTGGACAGCCCTATGCCAAGTGTTTTTGCTACTTCTTTCTGTGTCTTATCGTGAATACCCAAATAGAGATTAAGATTACCGCTAAATATCTTTTTGTTTACATTTTCATTCATTATATATATCTCCCATAAACAATCATATACAAAATATACACCATAAGCAAATATAGTGCAAATAAAAAATAATATAGCGTATAGCGTACATTGATTGACAAATGCACTTTATGTAAATTACAATTTATATACAGTACCAAATAAATAAGTGAGGTGTTAATATGACAAAGATATCACTGGCGGCAGCCAGAGTAAATAAAAAACTAACACAAAAGCAGTTAGCTAAAAAAATTGGTGTTTGTAACTTGACGGTTATAAAGTGGGAAAATGGTAAATCGTGCCCTAGCGGAAAACAGCTACAAGAGCTGAGCCGGTTATTTGATATACCTATGGATATGATTGATTTAGACTAATCGATACACTTTAAGTGTATTTTATATATAAATAAGGTGGTGAAATTATGATAATAGAAAATCCGGTTTACGGTAAAATTAAAATACCTGATAGCAAAGAAGAAATTCAGAAAGAAATTGAGAAAACTGAATTGATGCTTTGTGACGATGTATATTCAATTACATTCGGACAGGCTTACATAGATGTATTAAATGAAGGATTGGACACGTTTAGACAGAGGGAGGAAACACAGTGCTAACTTTACAAGAGTTATTGACCTATTTTAAGGTATCAAAAAAACTGAATGAAACCTCTTATCAATGTAATTGCCCTGTCCATGGAGACGGAAAAGCAAGTTTGACTATATCAGAAAATAAAGGGAAGTTACTCCTCTTCTGCCATGCCGGATGTAAAACCGAGGACATTTTAAATGCTGTAGGTCTTACATTTAATGACATAGGAGATTATGCGCCACCACAATGGAAAGAACGGTTAGAATATTCCAAGGGACGTAAAATTGAAGCTATATATAATTACTGTGATGCTAATGGAAAATATCTATACTCAAAAATTAGACTTGAAGGTAAAGAAATACTGCATGCTGTAATTGACCAAAAGAATGATACATATTCATTGGGGCGTGGAAGTAAGCACACGGTATTATATAACTTGCCAAAGCTAATTAAGGCTATTGCTGATGGATACCCGGTGTATATCGTTGAGGGTGAAAAAGATGCTGATACATTAAATAGACTAGGATATACCGCAACCACTCCAGGAGGATGCAGTGATTGGAAGAAAGAATTTGCTTCGTATTTTACAGGGGCCAAGGTCATTATTCTACCGGACAATGATGTTCCGGGACTGGAATTAAAAGACCGTATCTTGCATGATTTAAAACATTATGCTCACTCTGTATTTTGGACTTTAACATCACGAACCGAAAAGGGAGATGTTACTGATTATATCGTCAATGAAAATCATCCCAAAGAAGACCTTAAATCGTTGATATTATCAGCTGAGAAAACACTTGCTCCATGGATTTTCATAGAAGGTAAAGACGATAAAGCCAAAGAAAAAATAAACGGAGACATTCTAGCTGATAGCATAAGTAAATCTCTGCATTATGTTATAGTAAGGCGCCCGGAGGAGGACAAAGACGATTTTTATATTTATGAAAACGGAGTTTACAACAAATGTAACAGAAATACCGTCAGATCATTCATAAGAAATTATATACCAGTGGGACTGGCAAGTGATAACCTGATAAATAATGTATATAATCTTCTAACGTGCAAACGAGGTCATATTTGCGGATATCAAGACCTTGATGCGGATGAATGGTATATTAATGTCAAAAACGGATTATATAATGTCAGAACAAAACAACTTGAACCACATACACCTGACAAACTCATAACAATACAGTTAAATTGCGAATATCATCCAGAAGATCATACTATGCCAAATTTCACACATTATATCAATGACTTATGTGGAGAAATAGATAGCGGAGTTGATGAACAGAAAAAAGCTGTAATTCAAGAATATATGGGTTTAACATTATCAAATATAAGGGTAAGCCGTATTAAAAAATGTTTGGTACTTTATTCGCTACTCGGAAATTCTGGTAAAACCCAAATATTAAATTTAATCGGAGAATTGCTTGGGACCAGTAATACAATTAATGTACCACTACAGCAAATGAACGAAGCTTCAAAATTTTCTCTTGGCAGCATAGTCGGAAAACGGTTAATCAGTGTTGGAGATCAGACAGGTAGTGATGTTGAAGATAGTGCAGTATTCAAACAACTTACCGGAGGAGATCCCGTAAAGGTTGAGCCAAAGAATAAGCAACCGTTCTCGTATATCTTTAATGGGGCTATAGCAATATCATGTAACAACCTTCCTAACTTCCAGGATGATAAAGGTGGACATGTATTTGAAAGACTATGTATCGTTCCTTGTACCAATACTATACCACAGGAAAAACGTGACGGAGAATTATTGGACAAAATGTTATTGGAACGTAACGCAATATTCAATTGGTTTATTGAAGGATTGCATCGACTTATAGAAAATAAATATCAGCTTACAAAATCTACTGAATGTGATAATGCTATTAACGATTACAGAGATAAGTTAGACACCATCTATCGATTTATCCATGAAAATTACAGCATTACTGATAATAAAATGGACATGATACTGAAAACTGATTTTGAGGATGCATATACCCAATGGTGTAAAGACAATGATTTTACTGCCATTAATCGAAGAGGTATCAAAGAAAGGATGGAAAAGAATGGTGTACCGTTGAACAAGGATTCAAAAGGATATTGGAACTACAGAAATATTGTTAAGGGGAGTGAAGGTTTTATGAGCACTGAAAATTTAGACCAAGAAGAATTACCTTTTAAATAACCTTATATATAGTTTAGTGACTATACGGAAAGTTTTACGGAAAGAAAACGGAAGAAAAACGGAAACAGAAACCCAGTAAAATCAAGGCTTACGGAAGAAACGGAAATATATTTTTAATTAGATAAATATTTTAAAAATATATTATAAATATATATGATGTGAAAAAAATCTTCCGTTTTTCCAAAATTGCCAACAAACCATGTAAAATCAATGGTTGTAGCCACGGAAAGTAGGTTTTCAAAAGTTTCCGTATTTGTCCGTAAAGTAATATTTAATAATAATTGATACTATTTTTTTGGAGATTGATGATATTGGAGGTGAATTATAATGTGTGAATACTGTTCAGACGGTGAATCAATCAGCAATAGAGAATATTCAAATAAAACCGATGCTTATGTTGAATTTGATGCTTCTATTGACGGAAATGTATTAAATATAGTTTGCTGTACCAATATAGGTACAATGTCGCAAGGTACTACATATTTAGAGAAAGATATAAAAATTAATTACTGCCCGATGTGTGGACGCAAGCTAAATAATGATAAATAATACCGCTGTCAAGGAATAGTACCAACTACTCTTCTGTTTTGACAGCAACAACTAAAAAATTAAAGGAAGTGAATTATATGGCAAATTCAGATTTTAAGAACCCAATAAAATCATCACCCGAAGAATTGCGTAAATCAATGCAAAAGTTAAAGGTAATATATGATTGGCCTAAGATAAATTTAGACAGTGATACAGAAGTTGAGGAACGTATCAGTCTATATTTTAATTACAGCATGCAACAGGGATTAAGGCCAACGATTGAGGGATTGGCTCTTTCTATTGGCATATCTCGTAACTCACTATGGGAATGGGAAACAGGCAGAAGCCGCGCTACATCCAGCAATTCCAGAGGTGACATCATAAAAAAAGCGAAGGATTATATAGCATTTTTGATGTCAAATGAGGTCATGAATGGCAATATCAACCCGGTTACCTGGATATTCTACGCTAAGAATTATTTTGGAATGGTTGATAAACAGGAAATTAATGTATCAGCAAATAACCAGCTCGCCCCAACAATGGATTTGGAACAGATCGCCGAAAAGGTTAAGTCTGACGTGGTGATTGATGCAGATTGGAAAGAGGAATAGATACATCGCTTGACAGCAAACAGCCTAACGCAAGCCAGAACATGACGGATAAGCGCATAAAAATAATACAACGATTGCTGCTATCAAATATAATTAACCACACAAAAATAAGGACCCGGTCAATTCCGAGTCCTTTTAATTTATCTATATTTAATTAAGTTCTTCCAATATCTCGTTCTTATATTTATAAAAACTTACCTTAGATATCCCTATCAGCTTCCATGTATCCTCATTGGTTAATGGTCCGCCAAAAGTATTGTTGTATTTTTGGATTTGTTCCTTGGCCTTAATAGACTTTTGGGTTAGCAGCTTCGTGCCCTCAACCGCTCCTATCTGCTTGCCATTCTGTCTTGCAGTTTCAATTCCCTCTTTGGTTCGTTGGTGTAGATCGTCTACTTCCTTCTGTGATTGCTCAAATGCAAGCCTAATCTGTTTCTCTGCTAACTTACTGATGTACTTTGATACTACCGATAGAATGTCGTTTACTAATTCATCCGCATCCGTATCGTTGGTTGATATGGATAACTTAATTTGTCCATCGGCTAGGCTTCGGTAACTATCAGTATTAATGGTCTGTTCTTTTAGAAATATCAAATTGATATTCTTATTATATAATTCCATGTAGGTAGTAAATCCTTCATCTGCGTTTCTGCTCATTCTGGATACGCTATCAAATACGATGGTATCATTAGGCTTAATCTTCTTTAATAGCTTATTCCATTCTGGCCTGTTTAATATCTTAGTGCCTGTGTATATCTCCTGCCTTATATCTGCTGCTGGGTACGATTCTCTGATGTTTCTTATCTGCCGTTCAATATTCTGCTTACTTGTGCTGATTCTACAATATCCATATATCATATTATCATCCCTCCATAGTCCTAAATCTAACGACCGTTTGTTTTATGACTATAGTATAATGCTGATTTCAAACAAAGTCAATATACTTTTAGTACTTTTTTCTATAACATTAAATTTAGTACTGTTATGTGATAGCCGCAAGTAAACACCCGGGTGGGGGTCTAGACGGAGCATGGCGCCCGGCACACCCTCAGTCGTCCGAGTATCCGAAAAATATAAAAAGCCTTTATTACTACCCGCGCCTACATAAATTTAAACCTCGTCCTCAAATGTGAAGTCTCTAAATTTTTTTCAAAAAACAAAAAGGGTTTATGGTTAATCACAAAATATAGTGCGTATTCAATTTCATTATATACATATAGCCCACTTTTATTGACACTTACATTCTGACTATTCTATAATTATTGTAGAAGATAGAACAAGGCCAATTTGAGCAATAATTATCTTCTGTTTTGTCGTATAAATAATAAAATGGGAGGTGGATCATGCCAATAAAATCCGAACGTACCACCAAATTAATGTACTCGCTTGACGGCAATGAGTTTAAAAAATTTAGCCTTGACGATATTCCTAGTGAGTCACAATTAGAAATCACGACACTTGCCGATTCTCCATGTCCATCAGATATATTATATAATCCTTATGAACATACATTGACTTTTGATATTAATACTTCACATCCGCTAATAAGCAGGATATTACATATACTTTATGGCAAATCAAATAATTGGTTGAGGATGCATGGGTATCCGATGATTAGAAAGGTTGGGTGATATAGTGAATTGTATTAAATATATAATACACTACTTCTTTGGTAAACATCAATGGAAACTTGGAGCAAGATTTTACTACGATAAAAATGGAAAGCAAACTGACGATGAATATGTTTTTGTTTGCCGCAGATGCCCTAGAGAAAAACATATTAAAATTTACCGCGCCGAAGGAGCTGCCAAATGAAGCATTACATAATCTGGTTAAAGTCCGGTGAATGCATCACTGGTGATATATCCGATGAAACAGTGAACAGACTATGTCTTGACGGCAAAAGTGTTTTAAAATTTGAAGATACGGAAGGTTCTATTGTTGTAAAGCGTAATCGAATTGAAGCCATTGGAATTAATAATGCTATTGAAACCAATAAGTGTGGATTTAAGAAAGCCGGTGATTAAATGAATATAATTAATGATATTGCTATGAAATTTGCAAAACAGTATGATGAATTTTTTAGTAATTGCGTAAAGCAGTACGAATTTGACATAGATAAGCTTAAGCAATCAGTTGCAACAAATCGTTGTGTAAGCCATGGAAATAACCGTCATTATTTTATTGATGGCAAATACGCTTTTAGTATTAGACAAGACGCTGAACTTTTAAATGAAGATGATTCATATAAATACAACGTGACTTTAAAATCATTTTATGATGAAAGCATGGTTAATTATCCGATAGCGAAAGTTGGTGATTGAATGTTCAGCATGACCAATTCAGACTATATAATATCCGTCAACAACCACACCTATTCCGCTGACCTGCAGCACGTAGAAAGTTGTATCCGTATTGGTAAAGAAGCCATGAAAGGTAAGAACGCCATTATTGCTGTCAAGAAAGGCAATATTGTGATGTTATTAAGTGAAATTTATAAAAGTAAGCAAGAACTTAACAAAACTATGGCTGAGTATGTGAAACAGGGGTTTAATGTGTATATTGCTTAGAAAGTCGGTGATAAGTTGGCAAATAAATATGAAATTCTAGGTCAATATGTTGTTGTGAAACTTTCAAATTGTGATGACGAAATGCTTTGTAACGCATCGGATTGGGATAAACACAAAGGCATTACATGGAGAAAAAGTCCAAGCGGTTATGCCTATGCAGTATCATCGAGAAAGACAGGTCGCAAAACAATATATTTTCATGCAGAGATAGCCAGCGACATAGGGGTTGCGTATGTTAAGCATAAAAATTCAAACAAGCTTGACAATCGAAGAATAAATTTTAAGCCAAGCAAAATCAAATGTAAAATGATATGCGATGGCAAGCGAAGAAGTGTTTTAAATATTACAAGTAAGACAGCTAAAAACAATACTAGCGGTTGTAAAGGTGTGTTTTATGATAACAGTTCCAAAAAATGGCGATCGTTCATTCAAATAGACCACAAATACATATGGATTGGTTCATATTTGCATAAAATCAACGCAATTAAAGCAAGAAAGCAAGCAGAAAAGATATATCACGAACCTTTATTACAGAAAGCCGGTGAATAAATGATGAATATGAAAATTTATTTATTAGACATAAACACAGAAATGACACAGGCATGGAAAACATTGTTCGATGGCATAGAAAATATTGAAGTTGTAAACCAACCATTTGACGGCTTCATGAAAAGTCACCTTTATATTGATTGTGTTGTATCTCCCGCTAATTCATTTGGATTAATGGATGGCGGATTTGACTTGGCAATTACTGAATATTTTGGCAATAAACTACAAAAGAGAGTTCAGAGATATATCATCAAACACTATTATGGCGAACAGCCAGTCGGCACAAGCATAGCCGTTGCGGCCAATGAAAATGTTTTACTGATACATACACCGTCAATGAGATATCCGCAACCAATTATTGATAAGACAGTAATTTATAATTGCATGAGAAGTACTTTGATTACAGCCATGCAAAACAATGTTGGGTGGATTGTTATTCCCGCTTTTGGTGGATGCACGGGCAGAGTTTCACCAGATGTTATAGCCGATATGATGTACAGAGCCTATGTACAATTACTTAATCCACCAGACGAATTAAATTGGGATTATGTAAGAACACAAATAATATAATCATTAACCCTTGAATGCCATCGAGCATCACACACAGAAAGAAGTGAACTCATGGTATCTGAACAAACTAAAAACTTAATAGCTAAACTCAAACAATCAGACCTAACCAAATTTGATAATCTTAATCTCCTATTTGAGATTTGTTTGAATATATTATCCGAAGATCAAGAACTGGCGTTAAAAACCGCTAAATTTGTGAAACATCATGCTGCTCTGACAGCAAGTAACCCGAAGTTTTTCGAACTGTATAACCGATCTCTTCTATTCTTGGCTCCGTATTATTTGGATGAATATATTCTGTATATGGAGAAAGACCGGGCTCCAGAAAAGAGATTCTACCTACCAAGGCGAAAAGTATTAAAGACAGTTGTAGATGATTTGCAAGATTTAGAGGATAGAGAGATTGATTTTTATGGTTTATCTCTCCCTCCACGTGTTGGAAAGTCTACAATTTGTATTTTCTTTCTTTCATGGGTGATTGGTAAACGTCCCAATAGTCATAATGCAATGGGTGGACATAGTGGAATTTTGGCAAAAGGATTTTATGGAGAGTTGCTCACGCTTATCAATTCACCGGATTACCATTTTGCAGAAATATTTCCAACCTCCAAGCTAGAATCAAAGTCAGCGGATGAGTTTACTGTCAACCTGGACAAGCCTGATCGCTTCGCTTCATTTACCGCCAGAGGTATAGACGGTACATGGACAGGTGCAATAGATATATCAAAAGATGGATATTTATATGTCGACGACCTTGTTCGTGACCGTACAGAGTCATTAAGTCCAGTCAGATTAAATAATAGATATCAAGATTACCTAAATGTCATGGTTGACCGTAAAAACGATGGTTCAAGGGAATTAATGGTCGGCACAAGATGGTCAATACAGGACCCGCTTGGAAAAATTGAAGAAGAAAAGAAAAATAATCCACGATACCGCTTCAGAAAGATTCCGGCTTTAAATGAAAAGAATGAAAGTAACTTTCAGTATGATTATGGAGTCGGATTCTCAACTAAGTACTTTCTGGATGTTAAAGAACGACTTGATAACAATGAATGGATGGCGAAATATCAACAGAAGCCATTTATTAGAGAAGGATTATTGTTTCCTGAGGATGAACTTAAAACATACAATGGAGTATTACCGGAAGTTGGACTTGTTAGAAAAATTGCAGTATGTGACGTTGCTTTTGGCGGTGGAGATTCGCTTTCAATGCCATTCGCGTATGAGTACGAAGACGGAAAGGTTTATTTGCCAGATTGGATTTTTAACCGCGGAGATAAAAAGATTACCGTTCCGATAGTAGCTGGAAAAACTTTGTATCACAAACCAAGTCAAGAACATTTTGAAGCAAACAATGGCGGTGATATGTATGCCAACTTAGTCGATGAGGAATTGAAGAAAGTCGGTTTTAAAACAAATATATCAAGTAGCAAAGCACCTAATACAATTAGTAAGATGGCAAAAATAATTCAGTATGCGCCAGATATAAAAGAGAGATTTTACTTTTTGGACGAGCAACATCGCTCTGGAGAATATCAAGAAGGTTTTGAAGAATTAACAATTACGGTCCAGGTTGGAAAAAATGAACATGATGATGCTGCTGATTCAATGGCGCAACTTGCAGCGTTTCTTGACGGCGGTTTTTCTGTTAAAACAACAATTATAGATAGAAGTCAATTGGGAATATAGGAGGTGTTATATGGTAACGCGTGAAAATTTATCTGATCTTACATATCTGCAACAGGCTATCGAAGACTTACAATCAAAAATAAAATATCTAGAATCCCATCCTCCGCTTACTCAATACGGAAAGGTTTACGGCTCTGACAGCAATTTTCCTTATACTATCCGTAGTTTTAATATAGAAGGATACAATGGTTTAAACGAAGATGCATGGTTAAAACGCCGCAGAAAATTAGAAGAAAGTTTGAAAAATAAATTGTGTGAATATGAAAAAAAACGTATTGAAATTGAGGAATTTATTAATAATATTCCAGATATGACAACGCGACTTATGTTTTCATACCTGTATGTTAATGGAATGAAGCAAGAAGAAGTTGCTCAAAAGTTGCATTTTGATAGAAGCACTGTTTCTAAACGAATATCTAGTTATTTTGATTGTATAAAACGGTAGCTTTCACCCCATTCACAAAAATATCGTGGTACAATAAGTATAACAAGAAGTGTAAACAAGCACACCTCATTCATTTTATATCTTTCCTTTCGCAGAAACAGCCGTCTTATCTGATGATTTGATGGCTGTTTTATTTTATTTCAGAAATTAGGTGAATATTATGCAAAACTATTTTGATTTCAGATGCAAACAATGCAATAAACTACTCGGTCGCGTTACCGGAGATTCGGAAATAGCCTGTCCGCGTTGCGGTGGCTTAAATCAGCTTAAGTTTGCCAGTAAGGGCATTACTTATAGTCCAAAGCTGAAAAAGCCTCAGAATGGTCAAAGCACCGAGTATAAATCACAATTAGATAGAATATCAAAGAGAACTTCTTCCGGTGTTACGTTCCGGTAAGTGGTTCTTTTATTTTGTTATCAATCGGATGCTTATTTACGGCATGTCTGAAAGCAGGTGGTTCCACTGGAAGATTATTATAAGGGTCGGGCAAAAATTTATACCGACGAAAAGCAAATAAATTATAAAAATGTCATATCGGTTCTGAACGATGCCTTAATATATCATCAAAAGAATTCGGAGCAAATCAGGTTTTTACTGAATTATGAAAAAGGTATTCAGCCAATCCTTGACCGTACAAAGAATATTCGATCTGATATTAATGAGAAAGTGGCTATCAACAATGCCTCCAAGATCACTGATTTCAAGATTGCATATGAATTCGGTAATCCAATTACATACATTCAAAGGTCTAAGAAGCAAGTACCGGAATCTGATTCCGATAAAGACGACACCAGAATAACCGCACTGAATGAAATGCTATTTGAGGAAAGTAAATCCTCTAAAGATGTTGAACTGGCTCGGTACTTTAAAATTTGTGGCATCGGATACCGAATGATTAAGGCAAAGCCGAAAGTTTACGGTAAATCGGTTTTTGATATTATCACACTCAACCCAGCAACGACGTTCATCGTATATTCCAATGACATTTATCAACATCCTATGATGGCAGTTACATATTGTCCGCAGAAAGACGGTAATACGGTTTATGGATGTTATACAGATGATACTTATTTTGAAATAGATAATGGTACAAAAATAATTAATGGAACTGATATTAAAACCGATCCTAAATGGTCTATTACAAATGGTAAAGGCGTAGCAAATATTCCGGCAATTATTCCAATTGTTGAATATGTAAACGACCATGACCGAATGGGATGTTTTGAAAAGGTTATCCCGATTATTGATGCGATTAATGTTGTTAATTCAGATAGAGTTAATTCAATTGCTCAATCTGTTCAAAATGTAGTATGGATGAATAATTGCGAACTTCCAGAAGGAGTAACAAAGCTTTCATCTGATGGCGTATTGCAAACCAAAAGTCCGCAAGGCGTACAAGCAAGCGTCCAATACCTTGACAGCAAAATCGATCAGTCAAGTACTCAATCGCTTGATGATGCGCTGATGTCTCAGCTGATGGAAATTGCAGGCGTTCCGCAGCGTCAAGAAAATTCCGGTGGAGGTTCAACTGGTTCAGCTATGAACTTGTCGAGCGGTTGGCAGTTTGCCGAAACTATGGCCTTGGAAACAGAAAGTATTTTTGAACAGTCAGAACGGCAATCAATCCGAATTATGTTGGAGATCATTAAAAAGTCTACTGATATATCAGAAGAGTTTGCAGATATCGTAAATTTGAATATTTCAGATATAATGATACGTTTCAGTCGTAACAAGATTTATGACATGGCTACGAAGTGTAATGCGTTGTCGACACTGATAAAAACAGGGGTTGACCCTAAACACGCAATCGAAACCGTTTCATTGTTTACCAATCCGCAGGCAGTATATACGGATAGTAAGGATTCAATGGAGAAAATTCAAAAATTACTCACTCAACCAAAGCAGACAGCATCAGCCGGAAATAAAGACCCTGTCAGCAATAGCCTTGACGGCAATGGTTCTAATCCAGATAAAATCTTACCAGATATGTCGGATCAACCGCAGAAATCACCACAAAGTCAAATATGATACCAATAAACTAGACAGTCGATAAAATTCGGCTGTCTTTTCTTTATGTTTTACCGGAGAGAACCGGATAAACGCATTTGAAAATTTAGATTGACAGAGAAGTCATTAAAACGCAGGAGGTCAACAATGAAAGATTTAAACAAGTCGATTCTACCATATAATTTGCAGTTTTTCGCAGAAAACCCGGAGCCAACACCTGCGCCGGAGCCAACTCCCGAACCTACTCCAGATCCAACACCTACGCCGGATCCAACTCCTGAACCGCAATTATCAGCAGAAGAACAACTTGCAAAAGTATTGGCAGAAAACAAGCGACTTAAAGCAGCAACCGACAAGGCTACATCAGAGGCTGCCAACTATAAGAAACAGTATCGTGCAACTCTCACGGAAAAAGAACAGCTTGATATTGAACGAGCAGAACGCGAGGCGCAGCGTGAAACAAGAATCAAAGAGCTTGAACGCGAAAGTTCAATTAACAAGATGGCAAAGAGTTTTATAGCCATGGGATACACCGAAGAAAACGCTGTCAAAGCAAGTGAAGCGCAACTTGATGGTGATTTTGACGAGTTCACACGCATTCAACAGTCTTTCTTGACAGCAAGGGATAAACAGAAAGAATCCGAGTGGATGAAAAACGCACCTACTCCACCGGCTGGAAACAAAGAAAACATAGAAGACCCGTTTCTTAAAGGGTTTAATTCAAAATAATCTAGGAGGATGATTATATGTCAACAAATTATGCAGAGAAATATAGTTCCAACGTGGACGAGAGATTTACTCTTGGCTCATTTACAAACAGTTTGGTAAATGGTGAATATGACTGGATCGGTGTTGAAACCGTTAAGGTTTATTCCATTCCTACAGTCGGCATGAACGACTACTCTTTGAGTGGTACAAGCCGTTACGGTACACCGTCAGAGTTAGGTAACGAAGTACAGGAAATGAAGGTTGCCAAGGACCGTTCCTTTACTTTTACCATTGACCGCAAGTCTTATGACGACACTCAGATGACAATGGAAGCTGGCAAAGCGCTCAGCAGACAGCTTAACGAAGTTGTTATCCCAGAAGTTGACGCATATCGTATCGCTGCTCTTGTAGCTGGATCAAAAGTAGATCATATCGTTTCCGGTTCTGTTGATAAGACAACTGCTTATGCAGCATTCTTAAGCGTGCAGGAAATTCTTGATGATGCAAAGGTTCCGACTGCTGGACGTATCTGTATTTGCAAGTCTAAGTTCCATAATTTAATCAAACAGGACGAAGCCTTCACAAAGAAAGGCGACATGGCAACCACTATCGCGATCAATGGTATGGTTGGCGAGGTTGACGGAGTTCCGGTTGTTAAGGTTCCGGCTTCTTACTTCCCTTCAAACGTTGATTTCGTTATTACAAATCCGATCGCTATGCCTTCGCCTGTTAAGTTACAGGAATACAAAATTCACACTGACGCGCCTGGTATCAGTGGTTGGTTAGTTGAAGGTCGTATCCGTTACGATGCATTCGTACTGAATGAAAAAGCTGTTGCAATCGGTGTTCATATTGCAAAGACCTTATCATCTATTGCAATCACAACCGCACCGACTAAGACATCTTATACATCTGGTCAGGCATTTGATCCGGCTGGTATGGTTGTTACCGCTACATACTCTGACAGCACAACAGCCGCTGTAACCGGTTATACCTTCTCTCCTGCTACACTTACCGCATCCGGTAATGTAACTATTACATACAAAGAGAATGGTGTTACCAAGACTGCTACACAGGCCGTTACTGTAGCGTAATTAAATAAATAATCGTCGCGTCGGCTTCAATCGTGAGGTCGGCGCGACCTTTAGAATATGAGGTGAAATCATGCCAATGTTTATTAAAAATGGTCTTGTGATGGAAGTCAGTGATGTATGTGCGAACTTATTCTATAAGCAGGGATGGGAGCCATATGTTGAAATTATCACGGAAAACGCAACGATGGACACTCAGCCTGACAGTAAGATTTTTCCCGATAATACCGTCAAGGCCGATACCATTTCAGATACGCCAGAAACTACTAAATTAAGCCGCCGGGAAGTCATGAGAATGACAAAGGATGCATTGTCGTCTACAGCAAAAGAGCGTGGTTATACGATAATCTCTGATAAACGTACCGACATGATTGAAGAATTTTTGAAACAGCAAGGCGAGTAACAGGAGGTGTTCTTATGGATGAATTATTATCCAATCTCAAAATATATTTAGGAGCCGATTATGATGAATCCAAAGATGGTAATAAACTCTCAATCATGCTGAACCAGGCTCTTGCAAAGGTTGTGAATAAACGTTATCCATTTGGATCCACCGAAGCGCAGAAAACAACTGTTTTGACAGCGTATTCCGATGTTGTGTTTGATGTGGCCTTATTTATGTACAACATGCAAGGTGCCGAGGGCGAAAAATCACATTCAGAAAATGGTGTAAATCGCTCCTATCAATCCATAGATGATTTACTTACCGGAATCGTTCCGGTTGCAAAATTTACAAGTGCGGATGCAACAGTAACCGTATAGAAAGTTGGTGAACGATGAACTGTATCAAGATAGAACTTCCAAGAGAACTCAAAATGATTGAACTTCATACGCTTGCTGACTTACATATGGGTGACGCACATTGTGACTATGAAGAGATTCGCCGTCAAGTAAAGGCTATAGAGTCTAATCCTAACGCTTTCGCTATTTTAAACGGAGATTTAATGAATAATGCAACTAAAACATCAGTATCCGACTGTTACGCAGAACAATTAACACCTATGCAACAGATAAGTAGAACTGTTGAGGTTTTAAATCCTATTAAAGATAAGATTCTTGCTATGGAAAGTGGAAATCACGAAAAGAGAACTTACAACAAAGAGGGTATAGACTTATCTGAAATAGTCGCAAGAGAACTTGGAATCGCTGATAAATATTCCAAGTCGGGAAATTTAATTTTTGTGCGTTTTGGTTGGGATAAGCAGCATCAAAGAAAACAGTGTTATGTTGTTTATGCGAATCATGGATCTGGTGGAGGCCGTAAAGAGGGTGCAAAGGCAATTCGTCTTGCAGACATGGCTTCTATAGTAGATGCAGATGTGTATATTCACTCTCACACTCATTTGCCTATGATAATGAAACAGGGCTTTTACCGGGTGAGTCCTTCTAATAGCTGTATATGTAATGTGACAAAGTTATTCGTCAATACCTCTTCTGCCTTGGATTATGGCGGTTACGGAGAAGTATACGAGTTTAAACCAAATAGTAAAGACACGCCAATTATTTACCTTGATGGCACAAGAAAGAAAGCCGATGCAAGGTTGTAAATCTTAAGGAGGAACGTCTATGTTAAAAGATAGTGGAGAACGTCGAGAATTTGAAAGTGGGGCTGTCAGAGATATATCAGAGGGAAAAGGCAGATGCGATTTACTTCCGCTTGAAGCCATTGGAACTCATTTAGAGGATAACATTTTAATATCCATAGACAAATACATAAGAAGCGGTGATATAGAATTTTTATGGTTTGCAATTGAGCAGTTTTCAACCAATCATTTTACTGATTTATATACCGGTCTTCTAGAAGTATCTAAACAGTATCAAGAAGGTGCGAAAAAATATGCAGACAGGAACTGGGAAAAAGGAATGCCGGTTCACTGTTACATTGACAGCGGTGTTCGTCATTATCTGAAAGTACTTAGAGGCGATACTGATGAACCGCACGACAGAGCGTTTATTTGGAATATGCTTGGTGCAATATGGACCCATACAAATAAACCGGAATTGATTGATTTACCATTTGTTGATAATTCAAAATCAAACTCATTTGTTCATGATAAAAAGTTTTCTGACGATGCATTACCGCGACTTTCTCATTTCGAATTTGGCACACACAACCACGGCTCTGTTCTTTCGATTAATCACAAGGCGGTGCCTAATGAATGATTATAAAATATATGCTGTGGATTTTGATGGTACTCTTGCGAAAACAAAATATCCAGTGATTATCAAGCCAATCAAGCGCATTATACGCCTCGTGAAGCGATTAAAACGCAAAGGCAATAAGATAATCCTCTGGACTTGTAGAAGCGGTGAGAATCTCGATAATGCTGTCAAGTGGTGTACTGAACAAGGTATAGTGTTTGATGCAGTCAACGAGAATTTACCGGAAGAAATTGCACGATGGAATACTGACCCTCGCAAAATCGGAGCTGACTATTTCATTGATGATAAAAACAAATTTATATTTGGACTAATACGATAACTACCTTGACAGCAAGGGTTGTAAGGCTGAAATAAGCCATTGTTTAGATACGCATAAGTGTTTCTACATAAAATGAAATTTAAGCCGCGTATGAGGTTCATGCACGATTAAAAATAATAAATAGAAAGATAGTGAGGTAGAAAGATGATAGTAAAATACAAGAGTGATGATGTATGGGGTTATATCGACCATGTAAGACAGGTTGCAACAAGGGAATATGATGGCAATGAATTGATTCGTGAATATGAAGTTGAAGTCAATAAAGAAGAAAGAGAAGATATCGCAAGTGTTTATGATGGAGATAAAAGAGTTGTTGACGGAGTTGCTACATCGAATAAAGTGTTCTTAATGATATCTGAAAAAATTGAAGATTTAACCACAGAACTTAATGCACATGCGGTCAATCTCATTAAACCTAATTTTAACCCAGCCTATGCAATATTGCTATATCTCGAAGATACCAAGGACTATGATGCAATGGTTTTGATAACCAATCAGAAATGTTACTTGATGAATGATGAAGGTAAAACAATTGAGAGGTTGGTGTAATCTATGCGTTCACTTGAACGAAATAAAATCCTCTTTTATTATGCCCTATACAAAGGTATGGCGCCCGTTTTAGACGAGAACGGCAACGACACGGGTCAAACTGCTCCTTCATACGAAAATCCTGTAAAATTCAGAGCCCGGGTATCACCGAATAAAGGCGAAGCGAACACAGAGGCATTTGGTCTGACAGCAGATTACGATCGGGTGATTTCAACTACCGATACTCTTCCACTGACTGAAACAAGTGTGTTATGGATTGATACTCTTCCGGTGCTGAATGAAGATGGTTCAACCGCAACACCAAATGATTACAAGGTAACTAAGGTTGCACCGGATTTGAACCAGCATCAATATGCTATCAAGAAGGTGGTGAAATAATGAATAAAGTAAAAATCATTGATAGTTCGCCAAGTGAAACAAAAATATTTATTGATGATGTTGAAATTCAAGGCATCGTTAGATATCAGATATCAAACGGAGTTAATGAACCAAGGGTATTGAAACTCGAAATGCTTGTTGATGATGCAGAGGTTGAAACAGTCGATAAAACGAAAATTATGGCTAAAGAGTTTGCTAAGTACGCACGTGAGTTCAATAGAAAATTTACAGTATCCGTGGTGTAGATTATGAAGCAGATTAAATTCGGTCTATCCATTAAAGAAATTCAATCAGCCATCCAACAGCTCGAACAATACAAAAAATCACTGTCTGGAAAATGTGAAACTTTGGTTAGGCAGCTTTCTGAACATGGATATGAGGTTGCTAAGGCTATTCTGGAGCAACACGTATATTCTGGTCGAACACTTGGTAGTATCCGAATCGAGGATATCTCTGACGGCAACATAACCCGAATGAGCATTGTTGTAGAAAGTGATGCAATCCTGTTTTTGGAATTTGGCGCAGGAATCAAATACTCTTCCACCATAAATCCTGAAGCCGCAGAACTCGGCATGGGACCAGGCACATATCCAGGTGAAGGACACTGGGATGATCCTAATGGTTGGTGGTATAAAGGTGACGATGGCGAATGGCATCATTCATACGGTATCGAAGCGGCAATGCCAATGTATAACGCAAGTAAGGCTATGGTAAAAGATGTTGGAAAAATTGCAAAAACAGTTTTTAAATCATAAAGTCGGAGGAAAATCATATGAATTTTGGAGAAGCATTAGAAGCATTAAAACAGGGCAATAGAGTTGCAAGAAAAGGTTGGAATGGTAAGGGAATGTGGATAGCAAAAGTCACGGATTGTGAAATCCCATATCGCGGCATAGGACTTGTTAGATTAAATCCATTTTTTGTAATTAAAAATGTGAATGAAACAATGAGTACATGGGTTCCATCGGTTAATGATTGCCACGCAGATGATTGGATGATTGTTGAATAGGTGGTGATACCATGATAGATATCGAAAGCTTACAATTTACCAGAGTTAAATCAGCTGTAGTTGCTTCATTTTCAACATGTGAATGCCAAACAGTAGATAATTCGGCTACGAGTCCAAAGTTTCCATATTTGCAATTTTCACAGAAAGACAATCCAACATATGCGCCTTCGATTGACGGCGGTTCTAAAGAAAATCATGTTCAACCAATGATACAGATTGATGTATATACCACTGATACCACATTGAAAGCAAAACAAATTATGGCGGTTGCTGATACACAGATGCAGACAGATGGATGGCAAAGAATATTCGGTCCGCAACCTTTGTCATTAACTTCTCCATACAGATTTACCGCAAGATATCAAGCAATAGTAAAGCAAAATGCACCGAATAATTTTACGGTGATTTAATATAACAAAAAACTATTAACCCCGAGAGCCTCCGAGTTCCACATATAAAATAAGGAGGCTATTTTTATGGCAGGAGAAATCAGTTCATATGGAGTTCACTTAATGACTTCAACAGACGGGACAGCATACACAAAACTTGTTGACATTAAGGACTTCCCAGACTTAGGCGGTGCACCGGAGGCATTAGATATCACAACTTTATCTGATGCAATGACAAGGAGCATCAATGGTATTCAGCAGTTAAAACCGTTCGAGTTTACAGCTAACTATACCAAAACCGATTACACGGCATTAAAAGCAAAAGAAGGAACAACAACCAAATTTGCTCTCTATTTTGGTAGTGCCGGTGATGGCGCAGATGGTAAATTCGGTTGGGAAGGTCAGCTTTCCGTATGGCCAGTTGGTGGAAAGGTCAACTCCGCACTTGAAATGAAAATTTCTATTTCCGCATCTACGGCTATCACACAGATCACGGCGTAGTTCTAAATCGGCTGTCATGGTGTCACAGCCTTGACAGCTATTTCTTGAAAACAAAATTTCAAATTATCTTAGGAGGATAAAAACATGAGAGTCAATGGTAAGGAATATAGAATTCCAGATTTAAGTGATTTTGATACAGTTTTGCAGTTGGAAGAAAAGGGAATTAACTTATTGGAGTTAGTTACAACCACCCAGGACAGAATTAAAACCGCTCCTTTCGCTACAATCCGAGATGTGTTGGCTTGTCTTATGATGTCTAGTAAAGAAGAGGCTACACAAGAAATCAAAGATCACATCAAAAATGGTGGAAATCTTATGGATTTAATGCTTGAAGTTGTAGAAGATATTAACGGCGTAGCAACGTCTGGTGAAAAAGCGGGTTTTTCGAAAGCGGAGAAAAAAACTCCGCAGAAGCGGAAACCGAAGGCTACAGCAAAAGAAGCAATCAAGGAAGCTCAGAATTAGTTCAATCTTATAGAAGTTTAACAGATATCATACATAAAATTTGGCTTCCTGAGGCAATAGCAATCAAGGTTCCATATGAATCATTTGGAAGGCTTAATCCGAAAAAATTAGAGCCATTTAGAGATGCTTTTAAGATAACACAAGACGAAGTCAGGTTTAATTTATGGCTGCAAGGTTTATATTTCAAGATGTCAGTTTTATCGGCGCTTAAGGGAGATGAAGTACCATATCCGGATAAGCCATTAGATTTGACGGCGAAGCGCAATAATTCGGAAACACAAGTTTCAGAAACAGCCAATAAAGCCATTCAGTTCAGTGCATGGGCCGATATGTATAACGAAAGAGTTTTACAACAAAAGAACCAATAATCAAGCCGAGAACCCTATGAGTTCCACTTTAACATAGAAAAGTGGTGAATGTCATGGGAATGGAAGTTGATCGTCTTGAAATTCAGGTACAAGCCGAAGCATCAAAAGCGGCTGCGCAACTTGACAAGTTAATATCGAAACTTGGGAACGTATCATCTGCCTTGACATCAGTCAACACAAGTGGATTGCGTAATTTTGCATCTGGGGTTAATCAGCTATCTTCTGCTATGGAAAAAATGAGCGGAGTAAAAACCACAGATTTTAATAGAGTCACAAAGGGTATTGAAAAATTAAGTACGATTAACGAATCGGCTTTATATAAATCGGCTAACGGAATTAGAAATTTTGCTAATTCATTGAATGGTATTAGTTCAGTTTCGGATGATGCTGTCAAGATAGGTGAAATAGCTAATAATATTTCAAAGCTTGGCGGTGCAAAGGTTGAAAAGGTTGTAACTACTCTTCCACAGTTATCAATAGCTTTCAAAGAGTTTATGACTACGCTCTCAACCGCTCCGAATGTTTCAGAGAACGTCATTAGAATGACTAATGCTATGTCTAGCTTGGCTTCTAATGGCTCCAAGTTTAGCAGTACAGTGAATGGCTTATCTCGTGCCGCTAAAACGCTTACACGGTCAAATAACGAGGCCACTACATCTACTAATTTATTCGGCATTTCTCACAGGAATGCAATCTCTCCTGTATCATCATTGACATCACAGGTAAATAAACTTGTTGGTGCATATTTCACACTGAGATATGTGCTTGGCGGCATTACTGGTTCTATTAATAAGTCCATGGACTTCAATGAGACTATCAACCTATTCCAGACTTCCTATAAAAAAATAGGTGAAGAAGCCGCTGTCAAGAATGGTATGGATTGGGGAAGTAAATCCGCTGATGCATATGCAAAAGCATTCATTGACCGTGCTCAAACATTTAACGATAAACTGACACAAGCTTTAAGCCTTGACCCGAATACCATGATGAATTACCAAGCTGTTTTTGCTCAGATATCAAGTGCTATGGGATTGACAGCAAACACAGCTGAAAACATTTCGGAATCTTTTACCATGTTAGGTAACGATATTGCATCATTATGGAATATCAATACAGCTGATGCAATGCAGAAATTACAAGCCGGATTAACAGGACAAGTTCGCCCTCTCCGTGAATTAGGTGTTGATATTACCCAAGCAACCCTACAGTTGACAGCATATAAATACGGAATCAAAGACTCCGTCAAGGATATGAGCCAGGCTGAAAAGGTTCAGTTGAGATGGTTAACCATCATGGACCAGTCTTCTGTTGCGTTTGGAGATATGGCAAAAACAATCAACTCTCCTGCTAACCAGTTGAGAGTTTTAAAACAGCAATGGGAGAATTTGTCCCGTTCCATTGGCAATGTATTCATGCCAATTGTTACTACGGTTCTTCCATATATAAACGCAGTAGTTATAGCTTTACGTAACATGATTGATACTTTGGCTACGGCTATGGGTTATGAACTACCTGATTACACCGATAGCAATATTTATACTGATGTTACGGGAAATATTAATGATGTTACTGACGCTACCGATAGTGCTACAAAGGCAAATGAAAAGTATAAAAAATCCATTATGGGATTTGATGAATTAAATATTCTTACGGATAACGGTTCGAAATCCAAGTCTAGCACTACCAATACCGGCGGTGGAAACCCTGTTCTTGATGATGCCATTGGGAAAAAGACCGATTCTTATATTGACAAATGGAACGATCAGATTGCGGAAATGAAAAATAAAGCAGAGGATTTAGCTGCTATTATCCAACCAAAAATTGAAAAATTTGTTGACTTTTTAGGGCAAATTTCTCCACTTCTCGAAGGAATAGGTATTGCTTTTGCTGCTTATGAAATCATTACATGGTTTTCTAAGCTTGCAGATAAAATAGGTTTATTGTCCATGACTCCAGCTGGTGTAATTGCTATAGCTATAGGGGCATTAGCGGTTTTAGTTTTGGCTATAAAAAAACATAACGACGACTTAGTTAAAAGCGATTTAGCAAAAAGATTCGGAGATATAACTCTTTCGCTTCAAGATATGAAGGATATAGCGGATGATTTAACTTCATCTGATTATACTGCAAAAATAGATGTCTATGTAACTGAAAAAGCTAAACTTGAAGATATGAAAAAGGCTATTCAGACAGATATCAATACGTTAGAAAAATTAGGTTGGAAAGTTTCAGTTGGACTTAAGCTGACTAAAGAAGAACAATCTACATATTCATCAACAATTAAAAAGTTTATTTCTGATACAGAAGATTACATTGACCAGCAAAATTATGTAATTGATTTGGCTATTAATGCTGTTATCCAAGACGACGAAAAATTCAACAAAGAAATGACATCGCTTGTTGATGAGTATTTCAACGGATCCAAGGATAAAATGGAGAGACTTGGTAAAAGATTACGAAATACCATGGACAACGCCCTTGCTGATGGTGTAATAGATGCAACTGAGCAAAAGACCATTAATAATTTAATCAAGGAAATGAACGAGGTTACAAGCCAAATATCCGACGCTCAATTTCAGGCAAAATTGCAGATGATAACCGTTGACGGTGAATTGACTGCAGATAGTTTTAAAGGATTAACAAAACAGATTCAAGGCGCTATCGACAATAAGGTAAAATCAGAGGGTGAAGCTTACCAGACTGCATTAGTAGGAATTAACGTAGCGTATAAGGCTAAGATGGACGATGCTAAAAATGCATCAGAAAAAGCTAAATTACAACAACAATGGGATGCAGATGTTAAAGAACTTGGTGAACAATTTTCTCAAACAAAAGCAACAATTACTTTAAAGGGAATGACATTTTCACTTGGTACACTTACCAAGAATTATCAATCCGAATTAAAAAAAGCAATCCCAGGGTTATCAAGTATAACCGTTGATACTATTAGTCCAATGTTGTACGAATCATTAAAAGGTTTAGACTCTTCAACCGCAATGAATCAGGTTGTTTTTGACATGATGACCAACTATCAGACGGCGTTATCAAATAGCGGAATGAGTGCTGCATCAAAAGAAGGATTGCAGCAAATGCTTGATGCATTAAAGCCATCTACTAAGCAGTTACAGAAAATTTATGATGATGCTCTCAAAGCCGGAACTCAGGTTCCAGATGGAGTAACTGAGGCATTAACGAATGAAGCAAATCTCGGTGCTATTTCTGGAGATATGGATGCGATGGCGTTTTTAATGGGTCAAAAGCTTTCTACTGATCCTAAGTTTTTGGAATTGTTATCAAAAAGCAAAGATGCCGGGGTAAAACTTAACGGGCATCTAATAGAGGGATTGAAAAGCAAAATACCTGATTTAAAAATACAAGGTGAGAAATTAGTTTTTAATGTTCAAAATGCTGTTGATAATGCTTCTTCATCAACAGAAACCCAAACAAAATTATCTGCATCTGGTAAAAATATTGTTGATGGAGTAAATAAAGGAATAACGAAAAACAAACCATCTTCTGACTCTACAATAAAGAAATGGGCGCAAGGTATAAACGGTATTTTTGATGCCACGGCTTCGTCAAGTACTTATAAGGGGTATGGAAAAAACATTGTTGATGGGTTAAACAATGGCGTTAAGGATAATCAGAATAAATCTCAAAGTCCAATCGAAACATGGGCTAACAGTATTGCCGATTGGTTTAAGGGAGTTTTTGGAATACACTCACCTTCCACTGTTGCGCATGGTTGGGGTGGAAATATTGTTAGTGGATTAGTTAATGGAATTCAAGATAAATGGACTAACGGATTAAAGAGTTTTCAGAAATGGTTATCCGGCATTCCTGGAGATATCGCCGATGGTATTGGCAGTTTATACAGCATAGGTAAGGATTTAATTGGTAGTTTTATTGATGGATTTAAATCGATTTCATTGCCAAAATTAGATATCGATCTTGGATCAAAAACTGTAAATATCCTTGGTAAAGATATAAAAGTTCCATCGCTTGATATAAAGTTACGTGCAGTTGGTGGTTTACCTGATATGGGTGAAATGTTCGTTGCTCGTGAAGCAGGTCCAGAGTTAGTTGGACGAATAGGTCGCAGTAATGCTGTTGTGAATAACGACCAAATTGTGCAGTCAGTGAGTTCCGGTGTTGCTAATGCGGTAGCTGAAACAATGATTCCTATATTGATGTCAAACGGAAATTCAAGTGGTGGTAATACAACTGTGAGAGTTCCAATTTATCTTGGAAAAGAGCAACTGGCAGAGGCAGTTCTTGACGGCATAAACAAACGAAACAGAAGGTTCCAAACTTCTGTAAGTTACATATAGGAAGGAGGGTCTTATATATGGCATTGTTAAAAATAAATGGAACAGCAATTAAAGACCCTTCTTCTCATTCATGGGGAATATCAGATGAATCCAGTGAGGAAAGCGGACGTTCCACTAATGACGGAAAAATGAATAAAGATGTAGTGGCACAAAAGATAAAACTTTCACTTTCATGGAATAATCCAACCGGAGAAGAAGCGTCAAGCATTTTGAAAGCTGTAAATTATACAACTGTTGGTTCAATGTTTTCAGTTACATATCTTGACACTATGGAAAATGCATACTTAACCAAAACTTTTTACGTCGGTGATAGATCTGCCCCTATGAAGTACAGCAATATCAGAGGCACAGTATATTCAACATTATCATTCGATATTATCGAACAGTAAGAGGGTGATACATAATGGTAAATACATCAACTGAATATCAAAATAAAATATCTGGTGATAGAAAATTTTATCTGTATGCAGATATCACCCTCTCTGACGGCACGGTTTTGAATTTGGATGATACTGACATCATGCAGGGTGGAATGGAATTTGAAGATGCTGTCAGTGGAACAGAATACTTTCAGGTTGGCGCGGCAATTATCAATAAAAATACTATCACTCTTAATAACTACAAGGGTAAATTTGATAATTACGATTTCACCGATGCAACCGTTGTTCCTTATGTTGGGCTGCAGTTATCTTCTACCGTGGAAAAATTAAAGAAGGGTTATTTTACTGTTGACGAACCGAACGCCGTAGGGAATATAATAACGCTTGAAAGCCTTGATAATATGGTTAAGTTTGAAAAACCGTTCAAGGATGTAGCATTAATCTTTCCTACTACCGCAGGATTTGTTCTGACAGCAATCTGTAATTATTGTGGGGTTGAAATTGCTACACCAGAGTTCACAAATTACGATTTTACAATCCAATCAAGGCCAATTGATGAAGCTATCTCCTGCTTGGATATGGTTTCGTATATTGCTACGATTGCCGGTTGCTATGCAAGATGTAATATTGATGGTGCATTGGAACTTAAGTGGTACGACTTGACTGTATTTGAGTGCCAGAACAGTGTTGATGGCGGTTATTTCGACCCTACTACACAGGCCAATTATCAAAGCGGTACTGCAGTTGACGGTGGTAATTTTGTAGATTATACAACCGGATCCAGTGTTGACGGCGGTACATTTCTACAGTCAAAGAACGTACATCATTTATTTGATTTTGGTTCATCTCCCACTGTTGCGGTTGACGATGTTGTTATTACGGGTGTTCAAGTATCAGACAACGCAGAAACTCCAAATACGGTGTTGTTTGGTTCAACTGGATATGTAATAAGCATTACAGGAAATCCACTTGTACAAAGCCAAACAGACGCGCAGACAATAGCAAATACCGTTGGTGCCAAGATAGTCGGAATGAGGTTCAGACCTTTGACAGCAAGTATTTTGAGTAATCCAATGATTGAAGCTGGCGACCCGGCTTACGTTTCAGTTAGAACAAGCCGTGGATACAATACATATCAGACATTTATAACCAGTTTGTCGTTTAAGATTAATAGTCGCGAATCCATTTCATGCAATGCTGAAACTCCTTCACGAAATAGTTCAACCAGGTATTCAGAAACAACCAAGGCAATTGTTGAGGCAAGAAAAAAAGCTGAACAAAAACTATCTGATTATGATTTGACGGTACAACAGCTAACTAATTTAATCACCAATGGATTCGGAATATATAAAACCGAAATCAAGGATGATAACGGTGGAATTATCTATTATATGCACGACAAACCGTTAATGTCGGATTCAAGTGTTAGATGGTTCATGACCTCCGAAGGAATGATTGAACAGAACCAAGTAAGCGGTCAATGGGTTACTGTCAGCGGAACTGATAAGCACGGTAATGCGCTTTACAATGTTTTGTATGCAAGAAAAATTAGTGCAGATTATATTCGTACCGGTAAGATATTCTCTGATGATGGTTCAGTGCTAATTGATATGGCTTATGGGGTTGCTAACTCTGATAATTTGAGTTTCATCGATAATATTCAAAGTGGTTTTCCTCTCGCGATGCCATTTAATATAGATGATAATGTATCAAAAATTAATAAAGTTTTGCTCAAATATACTCAACAAAATTTTAGAACCTATTCAGACATAACGGATTACGCCGGGAGTTCGGTTGTATCAAGTCGAACTGGTGGAGTTGATGTGTCGACTGGATACGCTTTTCCGAGTGATATATCCACTTCATCGGCAGATGGAAGTACGGGAACTCATTCACATACCATATATCTATATCATAAACATGCAGGTGGCGGTCATTCGCATGATGTAGATTTACCAGCGCATTCACATAGTTTAAGCTTTGGCATACAAGAACAGGCAATATCTGATTATAACATTGATATTTATGTCAATGGAACGCAAAGAGCATCAATCTCAGACCAACAAGGTATCATTGATTTGACCGCATATATCACGGCGGCCGGATGGCACACAATAGAACTTCGGAGTACAAGCCTTAAACGAGTATCCGCACAGATTAATATTAAATCATATATTAAGAGTTAATGAGATAGCTTAATATGATTTTTACACGAGCAACCAGTTAACCTCTGAACGCCTTGAGCGTCAAATTTTTTACAAAAGGAGTTGATATTATGGCTATACAGACAAGACGAGGCAATGCTATTGATTTTAATTCAAATAAAATGTTGCCAGGGGAGCCAGCTACCGTAATAGATGGTGGGAAAATTAAGTGGTGTGTATCACCTGGAAACGTAAAAACTATTGCCACGGTTGAGGATATGGCAAGTTCTATTTCGGATGCTGACCAAATTATTATTGATGAACTTACCGCAGGAGCAAATGCGGCTGCAAATGTCGTTGAAGGCGTGTTAGATGGCGTTAATCATATCATCGATGATAATGGTACATATTATCAGCTTAATTCTGCTGATGGAGGTATGTATTTAAAAGAAATAGCACCAGATACAAATCCACCAGCTTCAACTACTATTTTAGATAATATAAGTAGTTTGCAAACAGACGTATCAAATCTAGATGCTAATAAAGTTGCTAAAGCTGATATTGTTCAAACCGACACTGTTAACGATTCATCAAAAGTCCCTAGTTCTGTAGTTACATATGGATTAGGTCAAGAAATAGATGCTATAAATAACAGATTTATCGAAACAACGGAGAGCGTATCTTTTTCCTTATCAGGAGCAACCATAACCGGAACTGGTACATTAAGAAAAAATGATTATTTTGCTCAGTTTACTAGCGGATATGCAACATTTTCTGGTCTAACCGCAGGGGCATGGAGTACAATTGGAACTGTTTCAACTGTGTTTTGTCCAATTACACAAGTGACCATTACAATAAGTATATTTTCAGGATCAACGCTTGGATATGCTTTTGTAACTATAAATACAATGGGTAAAATTCAAATCAATCCATCGTTGGCAACGTTTAATTGCTATATGCCAAGCTTTTTTTACTTCACATAAAAACATTTTATTTGCAGGGAGGAAATAAAACATGTCAGAAAAAATAAAATTATCAAGCGGTAATGAGTTTAACCTTTTGCCTATGGGAATTTTAGAAAAAGATAGTATAAGATATTTTACTGTACAGTCTACAATAACGTCAGAACAACTCAAAAATGAATTTTCTGATGTTGATGATATTCAGTACATTTTGGAAGATGGTTCAACCTATAAGACATATACAGACTGCATTGAGCTGTGGTTAATCACAGAAAATCTTATTGACGGTACATACACAATTGGAATTTATTACAATCAGTTAGAAAAGGACAATAAGGCTTTGCAATCGCAAGTTGATGCTTTGACAGCAAGTGCGCAATTAGCGTAAAACTCGGGATTGCTATAAACAATAAACAGATATATTTTGAGGAGGTATAATATGGCCGTTGGAGATAAAATATATATAGCAACAAAGGCACAGGTTGATAATGTACAAACACAGGTTAACCAGTTAGTGGTATCAGGTGATTCTTCTCCTGCTGCAGCACAGGCACAGGTAGGAGCCGATGGAACGGTATATGGTAGCTTAAAGACCAGGCTTGATACTGAACATAATAAACATAGTTCGGAGTTGGCACAAATTGCGTATAACATCACAACGTTTGGGGCTAAATGTGACGGGGTAATAGACGACACAATTGCTTTCCAAAATGCTCTTAATCAAGGCAATGTAATCGTACCAAGAAATACTAATATTAAGTTAGGCACAATAGTATTGCCGAATAATGGTAGAATTATTGACTTTAACGGGGCGACTATAACGGCTATTTCGTCTACTTTATTTCAAACAGGGGATCTTAATGTTAATAGTTATTACGGCTATTTTACACTTAAAAATGTTATTATTGAACCACAAATAGCTGGTACGCTTATTGATCTCATTAACTGTATTAATATAAAATTTGAAAATATTCGCATTCCTCATATACTAGATAATAGTATTTATATTAATATAGTAAATGGATTTAATTGGGAATTTGACAGAGTATGGATTGGTAATGGCAATGTAAGTAAAGCAATTAATTCATATGGCATAAAAGCAACTTGTGCTTCCAGTGTTAAAGTTGGTGTTAATAATATTACTAATTCTAATATTAAAAACTGCTTAATTCAACAAATTTCCAATGGTGTGTATATTGACCCGACAAATGGTAGCATTGATACAGTATCTTTTAATAATAATGGTTTTAGTTCGTGTGATACTGGTGTTTATATTTTGGGACCTTCTACTGGTGCTAAAGTTATTAGCTTGCGCGACACAAGAGTAGAAAATTGTACAATCGGAATTCGTAACAACGGAATGACAACAGTTGAAAACTTCCATTGTTATAACACGACCACGGCTATTCAAAATGATGCAAACGGAAGATTAAAAACATTAGGAACTATTAATCTAAATTTAACAGCAGGTCAATATGGAATCGTAAATAATGGATATGGATTATTTGAAGATTCATGGATTGCTTATAATTCTGGAGTTTTATTCATTCTAAATACTCATACAAGACCCTGGAACCCTCTTGCTGTTACAAATTCAGACCGAGTATTTACAGATGTTATTGATCCAATTTTTAACACGATTATTAATCAAAGCGTCTACTTTGAATTTACCGACCTTCCAACAACCGGAGTGGCAAATGGTACGGAAATAATCATGTATGCTTCAGGAAGTTGGAACCCATTAGTATCAACAGGTGTTTACTATAACGGGTTTAAATACGGAGCTTTGCGTTTAAAATTCTTAGGCGGAAAATGGTTGATTATTGGTGATAGTACAGTAGCAGGTTAATTCATACTTGGTTACAACTACGAACTAAATAACATTTTAAAATTAGGAGCCTTCGGGCTCCTTTTAAAGTTCAAGGCATCCATAAGGGTGCCTTTTATAATACAAAAAAATAATATGAAAGAAGGAAAGTATATGAACAAAGTAAAAACATTATTTACAGCATTCTTCTCAGCTCTGGCCGGATGGCTGGGGATACTTGCAATACCAGTATTAGTATTAGTCATTTGTAATGTAATTGACTATGTTACCGGATTGGTAGCAAGTAAGTACAGAGGGCAGGCAATTAACAGCTATACGGGATTCCGCGGAATTGCTAAAAAGGTTTGTATGTGGTTACTGATCGGAGTGGGAGCTATGATTGACTGGCTGATAATCTATGCTGGGCAGTCGATAGGCATTGCAATACCGGTTAACTTTTTGATTGCCTGCATCGTGGCAATCTGGCTAATAGCAAATGAGATTATATCGATACTAGAAAATGTGGTGGATATCGGAGCTCCGATACCGCCTTTTTTGTTGCCTATAGTTAAGAACATTAAGAAGCAGGTTGAAGACAAGGCGGCTGTTAAGGAGGACGGAACTAATGAGTAAATTAACAGGGAAGGGCCTGGCAGACTTTTGCCATACCAAATTAGGCACCCCGTATGTTTACGGAGCAAAAGGCAGCGATGGAAAGCTGACTCAGGCATTCTTGAATATTTTGATACATTGTTATACTGCTATGTTTACCAATATCTATATCGTAAAAGCGAAACGGTTTATTGGTAAGGTATGTACGGACTGCTCCGGCCTCCCTTGTTGGTACACTGGTAAGAACTTGGGCTCATATCAGTTGTACAAAACGGCATCCGAACGGCATCCAATTTCTACAATCAATCAGGCACCGATCGGAGCTATTCTATGGGAGCCTGGGCATGTAGGAGTATATATTGGTAATGGTTACTGTATCGAAGCAAAAGGTATCGATTATGGTACTGTTGAATCCAAAGTATCCAAGACCAAGTTTACTCATTGGCTGCTATTTGAATACATTGACTATGATATGCCTGTAAGCTCACACAAGGTTCAGAATCCATACAAAGAGCCGGTTACTCCTGTACAGTTAGGATGTATCGGTGAAAATGTCCGCTGGGTTCAATGGGAGCTTAATGATGCCGGTATCAAAGTTGACATTGATGGGGAATGCGGACCGATTACTGTAAAAGCTATCAAGACATTCCAGCAGAGCTGCAAGATAAAAGTCGATGGTAAAGTCGGACCGGCTACCGCAAAAGCTTTTAAAGCAGATTAGTTTCGACGTCGAAACAGAACCCCTCATTGTCATATAAGACTTTGAGGGGGTTTAATTTATTGTGAAATCTTTGCCCACGACGGCAGTGTTCCCTTTTCTTTTTTGGGGGTTGACCATTGCGGTGTCTTTCCTTTCCCCTCTTTTGGACTACTGTTTTGCATTAAATAATCCATGAATTGATAAAACGCGTTTTTGTCAGATTGCCATAGGTGAGTGATGAAAATCATCATTTTCAAGTCGTCTGTATTAGAAGTGTCTGAATTAATTGTCTGAATTATTTGAGTTATATCATATGTCCTATTAGCACTTGCATATACCGTAGTTGGTAAATATACTGTTATTATTAGTGATGCTGTCAAGATTAATGCCATTGCTTTTTTCATAAAATTCACTCCTTCATAAAATTACCATTGTTTCCATTTTATTATACAACTTATTACATATTATGTAAAGTTAAAATTAAATTAGAAAGATATTCCGCAAATTTGTAATCAAAATTAAATATAAATTTAAATCGGATTTAATATTATTATGGTGCCAAAAGAGGTATAATGGAATTTGTAAATAGTAAACATATTTACCATAATTTACATGTTTAAATCTTGGGGAAGTCTGCTATTATAAAATTAAAGTATTATTCCCCGTACAATATGATAAATTAATGGCACTAACAAAGTGTTTTATTTGGTTTGCGTTTAAGGGGGTACGGATATGATTAAGATATAGGAATGGCCCCATGTATTAGTAGGATACATAGGGCCTTATTTATTTCGCTTGCTGATAAGAAATTTTTTAAATTGTTCTATTTCAATCCGTTCGCTGTCCGTATATCCTATTATAATAGGGTTCTCACCTGTTAACCAGGCAATAGGTACATTAATGATTTCGGATATCTGATATAGAAGGGAGATGGATATATCTGCTCTACCGTTTTCAATTTTTGATAAATATGGCTGTGTAATTCCCAATTTATCACATATTTCATTTTGCTTCATCTGTTGATATATTCTTGCTGAATATATACGATTTCCGAGACCTTGAAGATCAAATTCTTTCATCATGCACCACCTCTGTAAGATGGTAGCACACAAGAATTTTCAATTCAATGGCGGATTGGTAAATATAACTACTATGAATATTAATATAACAGAGAGTAATAAACAGAGGAAAAAATTGCTTGAAAACGAACAGGTGTTCTGGTATAATATTATATAATATATTCACCGCGTAGCTGTTTAGGGAGGATTACATATGCAAAAAGAATTAGAAAATTATATTTTAACCAGATGTGAAAGGAAACTAAGTGAGGATGCAGATTACATGAACATTCAAAGGTTAATGAAAGATGCATATCGCAACAATGATTTAGAACATTACAGTGAGTTGTCATATAAAATGCAGCTTATAGTAGAACAAATAAGTTATAAGACGGCTGCACATGATTTGTGTGAACTAATTACATGTTAAAATAACCCTACAGCAATGTGTAGGGTTAAATCGAAACTCAATATTAAGAATTACAATTTGCAATGAGCGGTACGGTGAGGGTCATAATATGGTCAGAATTTAATTAAATGCCTTGTTTTAACGGAATAAAAAAGAAAAAACCTGACTCGAAATCAGGTAGTCCCTAACGGGGCTCGTGGGTTCGAATCCCACCGTCTCCGCTCTAAGAATAAGGGAAAAGCCTTATAAATCAAGGGCTTTCCTGCATTCTACAAATTGCGATTTACCATATAATAAAATACTAAATAATGTAACATGGTGATGGTCAGCATAGGGTCAGTATCAATTTTAGACATGAATAATGGTCAGAAATATGGTCAAAAAACATGAAATTATAATGCAGAAATTGTATTTAATTTATCGGCTATATCATTTTTGCTTTGGTCTAAATGAGTGTAAATATCAAGAGTGATTTTAATATTACTGTGCCCTAATAAATATTGA
>Ga0207800_1000087_pt1 | contig 34428 bp, 34 predicted proteins | sample LuqExpMetageno11_FD_187769 | JGI IMG/M metagenome (GOLD analysis project Ga0207800, IMG submission 187769) | Tropical forest soil microbial communities from Luquillo Experimental Forest, Puerto Rico - Sample 11 (SPAdes) | ecosystem: Environmental > Terrestrial > Soil > Tropical forest ... | reverse complement strand
GTCAAATATAAAATACGTCAAATATAAAATACGTCAAATATAAAATACGTCAAATATAAAATACGTCAAATATAAAATACGTCAAATATGACTTTAGGAGTGATACAATGGAAGTAAAATTAATCAGAGCATCTGAACCAACATGGAACAAACTTAGAGCCGTGGCATATCAAAGGCGGACATACATCAAAAATGTTTTGGATGATATAATGGATGGAAAAATAGATCCAACCAAAATAGATGTTCTATAACGGAAACGACTTGCAAGCAAAAATAATAAAAAATAAAAAACAATGACAAGACGATCCATAAGTAAGCCATCAAAGGGTCTGAACCACCCTCAGATAGCCGAAAATCAGAAATTAGGCACACCTATTAATAGGTCATTTATCTTTTTATACCTTTCCATTTCTGTTCCATTTCTGTTCCATTTCAAAAACTCGCATATATGTCACATGCGACATATTACTAAGGGCAGAGAAAGTATAAAAGGTTATTTTGACACGAAAGAGCATGGTTTTTAGGTGTAACTATTTTTGATTCGGTGGATGGGTTGCGTCTTGGGTCTCTATGTTTACTCGATTTTTCCAGTCCAAGAAGGCAAAGCAAATGTCAAATTCTAACCACAATAGCTCACAACAAACGTTGATTTCCAACTTTGACGGCACAACAACCGCAACCCCGTACCCTGAAACTCTGAAGCCAGGAACGTCTGAAGCTTCTTTTCCAAGGCATAGCTACACTTGCCAGCCTTCGCAGGGGTATTCTCCGGCTCTTGATTCTTTTTACAGATCGCAAAAGCTACATTGGCAAAATAAAAGTCCATTTTCAAGACTCGGGGGTTGGTGATTAGAAATGCCCAATTTTAATTTTTTAGATGACTTTTTTACAGGGCAAAAGCGTTGCGTAAAATACCTTTGTGAAACTACGGAGCTGTCAAAGGATTGTGCAGCCTGTGCAGATGTCCTTGAGAATGAATCACTCATGCTGCAGGCCATCCATACCGAAAACACAAACTGGATAAGGAGAGAGCTATAATGTCCTCCCTGCTTGAAGCCGCGCGTCAATATTTAAGTTGGGGATGGGCAGTTATTCCCACAGTCAATAAAATACCATGTATCTCTTACACTGAATTACCCCATTTCAACCCAACATCAAAAGACTGTTTTGATTATTACTTAAAGCAATTTGAAGAACATTCTGAGGCTCAAGGTATAGCCCTGATAGTTAATCCCAACATGCTAGTTCTGGATCTTGATTCTTCAAGAACAGAAGCGGAATTTGAGGCTATAACTAAGAATGCAACAGGAATTAAAACAGCTAGAGGCTCAAAATACATTTTTGTTGACCGTAGACCTGATTTGATAGACACCTGTGCTTCTCTAAGAGATAGAGCGGGCAGCGCTAAATTTCACATAAGGGAGGATGTTGAGATTATCCTTGAGGGAATGCTCTGTGAGCTCCCCCCTGGGCTCCATCCTAGTGGTCAAAGATATGAATGGATTAACGAGCCCATAAAAGGATTTGTGACTCCCCTTCCTGATGTTCTCTTCAATGAAGTTGTTAGATATGGAGAAACCAGAAGAGAGGGGAAAAACTTTCTCCCTGGTGAGCTCGAAAGACTACTTCAAGGTTTATCCGAAGGTGAGGGACGAAATGAAGCTGCAATAAGAATTGCAGGTCATCTTATTGGGAAAAATAATAATTGGAATGTTGTTGAATCATTCCTGAAAAGTTGGAATCAAAAAAATAACCCTCCGCTTTCAGATAATGAACTAAGTGGAATACTAGAGTCTGCACATAGATATTATGATGAAAAACAGGAAATTAAGACTTGTTTCTCTACAACTGTCAATCAAGAGGCTTTGAACGAAGTCAAAGAGATGACGGAAGCTGAAATAAATCTTTTAAAAACAAACTTTGCACAACGTAAATTAAAATGTGATTTGCCTGATGACCATTTCATCACTCAATTTGTAAAGTATGCAGATCGAATGACAGATGGCTATCAAGATTACAAAATCTTAGGTGGTTTTTGGCTACTGTCGTCATTAACTCAACGTAAGCCGTACATAGATTTAGCTACATCTGCAGACGGAATTTTCTTAAATGTATGGACTCAGTTTATTGGTTTTTCTTCTATCTCAAGAAAAACAACTGTTATTGATATTGCTAGAATGTTTTTTGCATACGCACAAGGAGAGCCTTTAACAGATACTGATTACTCCCTTGAAGGGTACCTTGAGACTCTCGCAGAAACTCCAATTCTAGCAATGATAAATGATGAAGTAAGTACTGTATTCCAGAAAATGAATCAAAAATACAATGCAGGATACAATGAGTTTGAATGTAAACTTTATGATTGTAATAGTCAAAACAAAAGACTTGCATCTGGTGGTAAAAAAGAACCTAAAGTTTACCCTGTAAAAGATCCCTATATAACGAAACTATACGGCACTACTTTTGTAAAATACAAACGTAGTATGACTATTCCAGATTTTGATAGCGGGTTTGGCTTTAGATTTGTATATACGGCTCCTACTTATGATTTTAAACAGAGACCTCCTAGATTAAGAACTGCAGAGGATATAGAAGAACGTAGTAAAATGGAAGCCCGTACTGCTCAGCTCTTTGAGTTATTTAATCAATCAGCACCTTTTGCAATGGGTGTAACTCCGGAAGCCTTTGATTATTACATAAAAACTGATTTTGAAACACAGAATGAGATCAAGTATAAAACTAATCAGGAGTTACTAGGACAGGCATGGAGCAGATATTCGGTTTACATCTTAAAATTTGCTGCTTTAATTGAGATAGGAAAGAAGTCTGTATCCAGAGTCATAACTGTAGAGTCTATAAAGATCGCAACATCAATGGTCTTAGACTATTTCTTACCAACACTTTGTGATGTCTATAACCTACTTACAGTAGATCCTGTAAATAATAAAATAGATAAGATACTAGAAGCTCTAAAAGATTTCAAAGGCATTGCAAGTCACTCTGTTTTACTCAGAAAAACTCGATTAGAATCTAAAGAATTTCGTAGTTTGATAAGCACAATGGTTGAATCTGATCAAATAGAATTAATTTCAGAAAAGAATCCTAAAAACGGAAAGATAACAACATACTATCATTATTTAGAATGTGATGAGATTGAGTTCAAAAATCCAAGTTCACCAAATTCCCAAATTCCGTTGATTCCCAGATTCACAGACACAAAAAATACTATGGGAATCAGTGAGAATTTGGATTTTTTAAAAGAGTCAGAAGGTATGCGTCTAGACACACAAACGGTACAGTATAAAAAAATCCAAATTCTCACTGATTCACGCATTGAAAATAATGTGTGTGAATCTGGAAACTTGGAGAATTTGGGAATCAGCGTGAACTTGGATTCAAGTACAAATACTCGTGAAGTTGTAAACGAATATAAAGAAAATGATAAAAATACTCCTTTTACTCCGGTTGTATGTCCTGTTGAGGATGCTGCAAGAATTCTTGATGAGGAGGGAATATACTAATGTCCCTTCTTTTTTTGGATATTGAAACTACCGGCCTGAGTCCTCTAACAAGTTCGCTTGTGACGCTACAATTAATGACTCCTTCAGGAAAATCCTTGATAATAAAAGATCCTGTGAGCCTGGAAGCTCTGAAACCTAAACTAGAAAACAATTTGATCATAGGTCATAATCTGAAATTCGACTCCAAATTCCTGAGATATCAGTACGGAATTACTCTTCGCAGCGTATACGATACATATCTTGCTGAGATAGCCATATCAGGTGGTAGACTCGCAAGAAGAAAAGGAGCTTCACTTAAAGATCTGGTTTTTAAGTACTGCGGAGTTCAGATGGATAAGTCTGAGCAATGTGGATTCAAGAAAGGTGTAGCTCTTACAGCAGAGCAAATAAAATATGCTGCAAATGATTTGAAGTATCTGCCTGAGATAATGAAGCAGCAGCAGGTACAAATTAAACGCCTTGGTCTTGATAATGTCATTGGTATTGAAATGAAATGTCTCCCTGCAGTAGTCTGGATGGAATTGTCCGGCTTTCATGTGGACCTTAATAAATTCAAAGAGATAAAAGCTTTTATACAAAATAAGTACTATGCGGCTAAAGCTTTCCTTCAAAAAGAACTTGTAACTTACGATAAGCGGTACTGTGTAGTTGATAGGGTCTGGGGAAAATTATCAGTATCTATTAACATCTGTCATGAGAACAAACCCCGTCAACTACACAGAACCCGATAAGCAACGTCAGTTAGACGGTACATTCATCCCGAACGAACTAAACCTTAGCAGCCCTGAACAATTGAAGCATGCTCTTAAAAATAAAGGTTATGATATCGACAAAACTGATAAAAGAACGAGAGCGAAGTATGCTGATGACCCTATATTCAAAAGCCTGGCAGATTTTAAGGAAGCTGAGACCCTTTTAAAAATGTTTATCAAACCTCTGCCTGATTTCATATATCCTGACACACAGAGGGTGTATCCTGGTTTCTGGCAATATGGTGCGAAGTCTGGAAGGTTTACCTGTGGAAAACCAAATTTACAGCAGCAGCCTAGCAGATTTAAGGAATGGAGAACTATATTCACTGCTGAGCCTGGGAATAAACTAATTGCTGCAGATTATAGCCAAATTGAGCTTAGAATTCTTGGTCAATTAGCTAATGATCCTAATTATATTGAAGCATATAACACTAAACAAGACCTCCATAAGAGAACTGCGGCGGCTATGTTTCATGTGTCTGTGGATAAAGTCACAAAACAGCAAAGGAGTGTTGCAAAGTCTGTAAACTTTGGTTTAAATTATGGAATGGGGAAAAGGTCTTTGAGAGATAAATTGAAGCTTGATACAGGCCAAGATTTTACAGAAGAAGAGGCTGGTAAATTCATCGAGGATTTTAGGAGATTGTATCCGAAAGTCACTAATTATATGAAAAAAGTCAGTATGAATGGATTCAGTAAACTTGAAACTCGAACTGCAGCAGGTCGGCTTTTCAAATTTGAGAAACCTTCAACTGAGACTGAAGAGAGATATAATCTCGAAAGAGGAAATATTGAACGAGAATGTAAAAATCTCCCTGTCCAAGGACTCTGTGCAGACATGCTTAAGATCGCCATGGCTAATCTATTTTTGATCCTGGAGCCTAGAGGCGTAAAGCTCGTTAATTGTGTCCATGATGAGCTTGTTTTTGAGTGTAAAGCCGAGGAAGCAGAAGAGATAGGTGCGATAATAAAAACTGAAATGGAACAGGCAGGGAGTTTATTTCTTAAGGATTTGCCGTGTGTAGCAGAAGTTACACTGGCAGATTATTGGAAGAAGGAGTAAGGAACTGCAGATACAAATATTATTCAATCAGTAGTCTAGTATTGAATTTAACAAGGCTCTGGCCTTGTCCTTTTTACTACCTTTTAATTTCACTATCAAATTTTCTTTTCTGCCTCAGAACAACGCTTCTTAAAAAATCTTCATCCTAAAACCTGAAAATATCTGAAATTCTCACCCATCAAAATAGGGCTCTATATTCCTCTTTTTTATTATTCATGTATCAATAAGAACTATTCAATCCTAAAAATAATAAGTTTTAAATAATATTATAGCGTATAATAATGTATGGAAAATTTAAACCCAACTCATACTAACAAGACATTTTCGATTTCTTATGATATCTGGCAACTAACCCGGAAAGCCGCTTTTGACCGTGAAATTCCTATTAAGGAGTTAGTGGAAAATATTATCACTGGAAAAACTGCTCCGCTCATGGCAGGTGAGATTTGATGGCCGCGTTCAGACTCCCTGAAGTTGAAGAGCCAAGCGAAGCTGAACGCCGTGCAGCTGCACTACATAAGCTAGCTCAGGCCAAAGAGAGATTTGGGAAACCTTTCAATGCTGCAATGTATGCTCATGCCTCAGTCGAGGATATTGAGAATCTTGCCGACGAATTCCTAGCAAGTGCAATATTTGCAAGACGGCCTGTTAAGCAGGACAATCCGGCTGGCCCGGACTTCGGTATCTTTGATCCTTATAACCCGTTGGCATATCAGAAGGGCGAGTGAAAACTGAATGACACTACACGGCAATTTTTTCATTAATCTTAATGCCGGATTAGGGGTTTCAGTGGATACGCTCCATGATGGGGACTTTATTATTATCAACGGACTCGACCCGGAACTCCGTATCCCTGATGCTGATATGATCCCTGATGCCAAAGGCAAATATGTAATCCCAATTGCAGGTCATGACCTCGAGCATCGTGGTGGTGTGCCTATTCCTGATGTTCTAGAGATTCCTGATGTTCTAGAGATTCCTGCTGAACTCATCGAGGAACGCACAAGGCGAAAGCGCTTAAACATATTCAACAAGGACCATGTTGCAATTGATTGGGAGTACTCACCTGAGATTTACTATTATTTTGACAATTACCGCCTGCAGATTGTTCAAGGCGAAAACGTGGCATATGCAGACAGGATAGAGACGATCCACGGAAGAAAAGCGGTAAACATTGCGGCATTGGGACTTGATCATCCATACTTGGAATTATCTGCTGAAGTCGTGCAGCAATTTGAGGACGTGCTTTTTCAAAAAGCCAAATCGGAAGTCTCTCTGGTGCCAATTGGAAAAAGTCTGTTAAACGGAAAAATGTATTTCAAATTAAGTATGGACATTTCGCCTGCAAGATTTGAATATATCAAGAGCAACTTTGAGTTTTTCAATGGTGACGATGATTTCAAGGGATGGCTTACATGCTGCCCTGAAGAGGTTTCTAAAAAATTAGGTTGCACCATAGTAAAGGATCGATAAAACTTTTTTAATTTCCTTTTTTTAGTTACTAAGACAACATCATAATCATATCGACAGCGGTAGCATTTGCCACGCAATCTGCTTGATAAAAAAATGAAAAAAAGATAAGTTTTAAAATATTTTAAAAATAATTCCCAATGGTGTTGCACTGCCGTGTGCGGCTTCCGATGGTCATTTTAGAGCGTTCAACTGCTGCTGAAATTGGGAGTCCTGTCTGTTCCTCAAGTTCTGCGATTTTCGCAGCTGTCAGGGCGGGAGCGGGGTTTATTCCTTTCTTCTGCAGAAGTAAAGCCAATTCACGGTTGATATCTGCTTTGAGATTATCTTGCTCAAGTGCAGCTGCTAAACTTTTATGCGTTTTTGAAGCCTCAAGCATTCTTGCATATAGTTGTGAATCTAACTCGTTAGTCATGGTAAATCAGTCGATCGATTTTAATTTTTGTAATAATATATTACGATTGATTAAATAAATAATTTGCGAAAGAAGACGGTCAGTGGGACCCTATAATAGTTCGACCTAAAGGAGAAATGTTTGAGCTTATTGCGGGTCATCGTCGAGTTCAGGCTGCTAAGGAAATTGGTTGGAGTGAGATAGAAGGGAATGTGGTTAGTGCAAGTGATTCAGAAGCTTTGTTCTTGGCTCGTAAGACTAATCTTATGCGGGATGATATGGATGCAAGGGAGCAGGGTAAAGTACTATCTAAAATGATAACCACGTTTGAGTTTAATATAAATCAACTTGCCAAAAAGATAGGAAAAAACTTTGAATGGGTTAATCGAAGAATTATTCTTGCAATGAATTTAAATAACGAAGTAGCAAAAGCACTATCTGATAAAAAAATAAATCAATCCGTAGCTGAAGTAATAGGTACATTAGATAATTCGTCTCAGACGAATTTTTTATTATATATATTAGAGAATAAAATTACCACAAGAGAAGATGCTTATAGAGCTAAAAAACGTTTCCTCAATAACACAATTTACACTATCGGATATGAAGGGAGAGACCTTCAAACGTTCATTCAAATTTTAAAATATAATGGTATTACCAGAACTTGTACCACGGCTTCTTCTGTCCAGGTACTTCGATTGCCTTCTGATTCAGTAAGTTGTTTCAATCTTTCATTTCTTTTTGCTTGAAACATTGTTCAGAAAAAATTCTTCTATGGTTTTAATAGGAGAATAAGTCGTATTTAAATTGTACATACAATAAACAAAGTCGTAGATGTGAAGGGAGCTTTTGGGGGAGAGCTCCCTGCAACTCTCATTGTACCAAACTAATTCTTACCTTCTGTTGTTTTCTGATTAATCAATGTTTAAACATGCATTATGTTATTCTTTTTCACATCTTCTTCATATTTCAATACTGTTTTTATTGTTATATTATCCAAAATATACTTCCTTGCTTCGGATTCATTTCCAAAGATTCGATCCTCTAGACAATCAATACTGATATCTGCCATGTATTTTTGTTTACAAATTGGGCAGTCACACATTACGAACAAACTTGTCTCACCTTCTTGAAAAAATCACAAATATCCCAACGTATTATCAATTTTTCAATATAATTGAATAAGTAAAAGTTATAAAGATTCTTAAAAGAGTTCAAATAAATAAGATTATATAAGTGTTTTTTAATTTCTATTTAAAAATTGCTTTTTTATGATTTGGACTTTCCTTCATGGTAATATGCAAATTTTCTTATAATCAGTTATCCAGACGGAGTATCACAGATGATCAGAGAATATACCTGATTGGGAAGAGGTATAAAGAAGAGAAAAAAGTAGTTGGAGAGAACCAATATACAGTGCCAAAGGAAAAGGCAAAAAATCAAAGTGGAGTGGAAACAGTTGCCACCCCTAAAAAAACGGAACAAAAAATAGCTGAACAGACAAATGTTAGTCCTCGTACTGTTAGATATGCTGAAAAGTTCGCCGATGCAGTTGATAAAGTCGCAGAGAATACAGGTATAAATCCTCAATAAATTATATCCGGTAAAATAAGTGCATTAAAGAAGGGTATTGAACTTCCAGATGTAAACATCGACTTTCCTTTTTTAATCTTTATAATTAGAAATTTTTAGAAATATTAAAATATCATCGCCTTTGTATCTTTTGAATATCTTTGAATTTTTGTTAAGGAAGGAAGATTCTTAGGAGTCTTTTTTTGCAGAAAAATAGTACGTTCTGGAACGAGTTTATTGAGTGATTGTTATAATATAGGACTTACGTATTTGAAATGAAAAACAGTAGCATTAAATAATCAAATGTATAAAAAATCAAAATTGCGCCGGCACAGATGCTCGTTTATTTTTCTTCTGTTACTGTGCACCTTATACTGTGCACCTTATACTGTGAACCTTATGATGAATTCAGTTCCATTGTTTCTTTTCAGTTCAATTTTCCCATCTAACTGATCTACAAGGGTGGTTATCAGCTGCATACCAAGACTATCAAGATCTTCAATATCAAGATTTTCAGGAATGCCTACACCATTGTCTGAAACGGTCAGAGTAAAACTGGTACTCTTACTGCCTTCACTTTTGCATTCGCCATTTTCTCCTCTATAGAGTTTGATTTGAATTTCTCCCCTGTCTCTGCCTGTAAATGCATGTTTAAGAGAATTGGAAACCATCTCGTTAACAATTATCCCAACTGGAACTGCAGTATCCATGTCAAGGAAAATATTTTCTTCCAAATCCATATTTAAGCTGATATTAGTATTTCCGAGTCTGTATGTCATAAAAAGATTCCTGGTGAGTTCCCTAATATACGGTGAAAAATTAAGTGTATCGAGCCCCTCACTTTTGTGCAGTTCTTCATGGATAAGAGCTATGGATATTACTCTATCTTGGCTTTCCCTGAAGGCTTCCAGAACTTCTGAATCCTTAATATCTCTTCTGTTTTTGAATTTTTCAGCCTGAAGATCAAGAAGAGAAGAGATTACCTGCAAGTTGTTCTTAATCCTGTGGTGGATCTCTTTTTTACGAGCACTCTCAAAATATTTCAGAGCCTCTTCTGCTTCTTTTCTTTTGGTTATATCTCTATAGATAACCGAGATTGCAGTCAACTTTCCATAAGTATCAAAAACCAGAGACAGAGTTATTGAAACATTTATTATTGTACCATCCTTTTTTAATCGTGACGTCTCATATTGCTGAACTCTTTCTCCCCACTTAGCTAGTTCAGCTAATTTTTTTGGTTCGTCAGCCAATATATACGGGGCCAAAATAGATATGGGCTTTCCAAGAACTTCCTCAGCTGAATAACCATAAACTTGCTCTGCTCCTTTATTCCAGCTGGTAATAATATTATCAAGGGACTCAGTTATTATGGCATCATTTGATGATTCCACAATATTTGCCAGGTTTCGGATTTTTTCCTCCGTTTTCTTAAACTCAGTAATGTCCTGAGTTGTCCCCTTCATTCTAATAGGGATATTTTTTTTATCAAAAACAACTTCTCCTTGTTCATGGGCTATATGTTTTTCTCCATTGGCTGAGATAATCCGAAAATCAATGCTATACGGCTTTCCTTTTAAAGCTTCCTTAGTGGCATTATATACATAGTCTCGGTCATCGGGATGTACATGGCTCAAAAATGTATCATAAGTTACTTCAAATTCTTGAGGCTGAAGTCCAAAAATACGGTAGACTTCATCAGACCAGTATTTTTCATCAGTTGCAATATTCCATTCCCAGTTTCCAATATGAGCCATTCTTTGAGCTTCAGCAAGCCCCTTTTCGCTTTCTTTCAACGATATATAAGCCTTCTCAAGCTCTTCTGTACGTTCTTTAACTAAGTTTTCTAAATTGTTGTGTGCTTTTTTAAGAGCTTCTTCTGCTTTTTTGCGTTCGACTGCTTGTGCAATCAAAAAAGCCACTGAATTGAGAAAGTAAGTGTCATCTGATGTAAAATTCTTTTTTTTCGTGGAATTGACAATAAGTACTCCAAAGATTTTTTCCATACTGCCGATTACAACACTTGCTCCACTAGCCACGCCATGAATTTTCAGTATTTTTGGTTTTTCAAAGCGATTTTCTTCCTCAAAGTCTTCCACGATCACAGGCATCATTGAAAGTAAGGTATACCCTGCTTGGGATTCCTTTCCTCCTCCAACAACTTGTTTTCCCACAAACTCAGGTTTCCATCCAATCCCAGCCCTTAATATAAATTTTCCATCGGGCATGAGTTCCATAATTTTGCAGTACTCCAGTTCAAGGATGCTTTCAATCAGCTTTAAGCTCTTATCCATGAAGGTTTGAAGGCTTTTGTTCTCAAGGGCTATTTTTCCTATCTTATGGAGAACATCATTCTGTTTTTCCTTGATACGGAGTATTTTTTCAAGCTCTTTCTGGTCACTTATATCGAACCCATAAATGTTTACATATTCTTCTTTGGGTAAGAAGTGAAATGCGACCAAGTATACTTTATTTCCCACTTTAACTTCTATTTTTCCCGGGATATTCTGGGAAATTACCCTTTGCACTAAATATCCGATATATGAAGGCAATTTTTCTCCGATTTCCACGCCCCATTCATGCAATAAGGGCTCACCTGCCCCATTTGAGTAAAGAACCGTTCCATCTTTTCCCACACTAAGCACTGGATTAGGGTTCTGTTCCGGAAATTGCTCCATCTTCTTCATTTTTTCTTTGGCTCCTTTTCTTTGATAGCAATATGCCTACTTTCAATGAGCAGTAAGAACAGATTAATATTTTAATTGTAACATCACTATTTATTTTGTTCTATCATGTGTAATAGGACTTATATAAAGTACGAGAAATGCGTAATTTTTCCATAAGAACAACTGAGACGTTCCATATGCCATCAAATCAATGGACGATTACTTGGAATACAAATTCCGGAAGATGTGGGGACATGAATTTTATTATTGAAGTTTATAATGCGGATGGGTCTGTAAAGGATACTGCTGCAAATGCCATCGGTGCAAGCAATGATTATACAATAGAAAGAGGAGCTGGAGATTATTATCTCAATATTAACACGGCACAGCCGTATACAATACAAATAGAAGAGTAAATATTATAAGATTTATGTGCTTGAAGCCTAAAACAATAATAGTAAATTAATAATTTTTAAAGTATATTCTTAATTTAACATCTGGAAGGTAAAGTTATCAAGATCTTTATTTGGAACTTTATTCTCGGATGCGTTTATTTTTTTGCTTAATCTAAATTTGAACTTTCGAGTGCAGAAACTATAGGCTGTAGGTTAAGATACATTGGAACAAATTCCCTGTTTTTGTATTTTTCTACAAGTTTGAATTCATTTTTTTGATAGAACCCTATTGAATCTCTTTTAGAATCAACCAGAATATATCTACATCCTACATTTTCACAGACTTCCAATGTTTTACCTATTGCTGCCAAGAGTAGATATGTTCCTATCCCCTTTCTCTCAAATTTTGAATCTACAGCTAATCTTGCAATTTTAACGCTAGAGTATTTGCGATATTCGTAGCGCTCGAGTCCATCAGTCACGGCACTGGCTTCGATTGTATCAGCAATAAGAGTAAAAAATCCTACTAGCTCATCTTTCCAAAAACATAAATGTGTTCTACTGATCATATTGTTTTGAGCAATCAACGCATCATTTTTCAGAAAATCATTCAATTCCTGACTCGAACAACTAAAAGAAGAAAGATCCTTATCTTTACTAAGTAGTATTGTTCGAAGCTCGGAATCTGGAATTACATAATTCAAATTCAAGACCTGTTTTGTGCATTTATTTTCTTAGCACGCTTAAACATTTCAACGAGTTTTTTTGAAACTACAGGGTTTCTTTCATTCCTGAAGAATTCTTTTGCATCTTCTCCTTCAAGAACAAGCCCTAGTTCAATAGGTTTTGCCATTGTGAATACCTTCTCTTGTTTAATTGATTAATCTATGCTAGGATTATATATCTTTATTGCAGGCTCTAATAAATCAATTGTTAAACGCTGGTGTTTTTTTGCTGGGCACAACCGTTATGGTATATGCCAAAAACATAATTTTCAATTTAAAACTATTGAGCATGAGTTTGATTCAAAAGATGATGCTTGTATTTGGATAATTGATAATCAAAAAGGTAGGAGAAACTTACCTCTATTTGTAAAGGTTGAATTAGGGCTTAAAAAAAGTGAATATCTCGCGAATAAAGAAAAAGAAAATCAATCGATTGCTGCTAAACAAAATATTGAAAAAAGACAACATGAAGAACTAAACAACTTTCTAAAACAGGATTGTCTGAATTCAGATAAACCTGATTTAAACAGTTCACCTAAAGTTTGGGTAAACCCTGTTGATACCCTTAAAGAGATAGCTAAAGATACTAAAACATCGCGAGATACCGTAGCTAAAGTCAAAAAAATCGTTGAAAAAGCACCTGAAGAAGTTAAACAAAAACTCAGATCCGGTGATATCAGTATCAATCAGGCTCATAAAGTCGTCAGTATGGTTCAGAATGACGATAAGAAAGACGAAATTCTCAAAAAAGCTATCGAGAAAATAGAAGACCACCCCAAGATAAGTTTGGAAAACGCGGTTAAAGAAGTTAAAAAGGAAATTAAAAAGAGAAACTTAGTTTTGGGATGAGCTCATCAGTGACTAGATTACAATTAATAAGAGCATAAATGTGTAAAAAGAAATGACAATTGAAAGAAACAATGCAAATTGATCTTTTTGGGTGGATGAACTGATATCCATAGTACCATTTAATTTATTATCCAGATACACAATGGGAGGAATAATATGCAATTTCAATGTACTGGCCCCAAAGTGTACAACGCGATGCAACGTATATAAATGTATATATCTGCTTTTATTAAATAGTTAAAAAATATTTATACATATTATTGTTAAATATACAACACAGCGTTGATGAGGATAAATACAAGTTGCACAAACTCTTTTATTTTTTGTTATCTGAATTGTAGTCAGAATGACTAATTCTGCGTTTTTAATAGAAGTGTAGGTCATATTTAGATTATACAATAAACAAAGTCGTCGTCGAATTCAGACTTACGCAGGCTTCGTTGCAGAAAATATCTGCTAAGGATATAATAAAACAAAAAGGAAATAAAAATTAGTAATATGTTTTCTAATTCCTTTAAATGGAAGCACTTTGTAGGTGAAATTATCTTATTGAATGTAAGGGACAGTGTATCTAATTTGCTGTAAATTTAAAGTCAAATTTTTATGTACTGAGCATGATTTAGTTCCTTAATATCGAATTTTCAAGCCATCAACTTTTTAAAATTTATAATTTTACAGAATTTTTGACACACTGCCTTAATTTCACAAAAATAAAATTAAACTAGACAGTTGACAAAGTTTACATAGAATAACTGCCTTAAATATCTTTGTATATTTAATAAAAAATTATTATTAATGAGCTTATCTTAAAATCATTTTAATTTTTTCTAAAAAATTTTAAAAATAGAGTCATAATCAGAAACTCAATTAATCATTCAAAATATGAGACCTAGATAAGCAATTTTAGATTTTGGGATCAACTCATTATATAAATTCAAAAACTGAGGGTTGATATGGAGAGTAATAAAATCTCTAAAAAGCTGATTCTATTAAATGCCTTAGGAATAACGGCGCTGGTATTTTTAATACTGGTTAGTATCGCAGGCGCAGCGTCATCTGGAAATTATGAAAATTCTAAAAATTTAGGTAGGGAAGATGCTTCTAAGGTTAATGGACCTGTTCCCAATCCTTACTTAGCGTCCTCACTGTATGCCATCACCCACTTTGACTCTTCCCAGAGCGACTCTACGCCTTATGGGCCTCCCTACGGTGTTTTCACTATAGATCCAACGAAAGAACCGATTGTTTACGGTGGCCCAATTAACATCATGACTCTTACCTCAACAAACAAGGACTATATGTGGGCAGTCGGCACCGATCGTGTAAGCTACGTTAATACTACAGGCAATAATTGGACTGTGGTGGCAGAATATGAGGCACTTGCCAATGCGACAAACAACCAATTACCGGCTATTCCTGATAAAAATTTAAGCACCTTCGGCAAGTCGTCTGCTGTAGGAATGAACGCAACCTCGATGGATAGTTACTTAAAAAGCCTTTTCAGTGAAAATTACTCAGCTCGCTTCGGGAATGGGGGATATTCGGTAGTCGATAACAAAAACGTACTCTATGTCAATTATGGTAATAACATCTACGCATTTGCACTAAAGAATCCCTGCAAACCATCCGAAGGCATAAAAACGTGCTATATGATAAAAGATGTGGTAACTGCTATTCAGGGTAAGAACCATTTGCCAAGCGCTAGAGTATCTGGTCTTTCCATGACATACGATGGTCATCTTATTATTACATTCAGCAATGGTGTAGCAGTCATCGACCACGACCTCAATACTACTTGTGCATCTTTCTGCCGGTTTAATAACAGTGAATGCGTTAGCAACTCGATTGCAGTAGACGAAAACAACGGTATATATGTAGCTAGTGATAGTGTCATGCACAAGCTCGTTTGGACCGGTACAAAACTTTTAGACAATGAAGCTGACGGTGCGTGGTCGCAAGAATACACAAATTCGGTACAACCTCCTATGATTAAGATGGGCAAGGGCACAGGGTCCACCCCAACACTCATGGGATTCGGCAATGACAGGGATAAACTTGTGGTCATAACCGATGGTGCTAAACGAATGAACCTGGTAGCATTTTGGCGTGACAAAATTCCCAAAGGATCCCAACGCATCGCTGACCAAATTCCAGTAACCTGTGGTTTGCCAAATGATACTGAGTGGATACAGTCAGAGCAATCCGTAGTCGTATATGGATATGGGGCCTTTGTCGTGAATAACATGCCGGAAACTTTTGATTCTAACCTTGAAGGTAAGAACAAGATTCTTCAGGTCTCGCTCATGGGCCCGGCATCTCCTACCTCTTATGGCGCCGAGAGGTTCAAATGGAATATATCAACGCATAAGTGGTCTTCCGTATGGTCACGATCAGATGTCTCATCGACAAGCATGATCCCGATCCACAGCGTGTCAGGGAATATGGCTCTCATCAATGGTTACCAATCTCCAGACGGCTGGGAAATTCTCGGACTTAACTGGGATACTGGCAAAACAGTTCATAAGACCGGCTTTGGCGATTTGAACTTCGGAAACGGCGCATATGCAGTTCTGCAGTATCTGGATAATGACGATCTGGTTTTCAATTCAATATCAGGCCCGATTCGTATCCATTACGACCAGAAATAATTAGAAGGGAATGATCCTTTTTCAAGAAAAATATAGTGTCGCATCAGCAGTAAATGTCGTAAAATTATATTGCTATGACTTACATAGTTGCCTGCTTTGCAGGCAATTTTTTAATGGCACCGTAATTGATGGGTATAACCGTTATGAAATCTGCCAAAAACATAACATTCCTTTTACAACTTCTGAGAAATCATTCGATAACGAACATGAGGTCATCAATTGGATAATTGATAATCAACTATCTCGAAGGAATATTACTGAGGATCAGAGGGCGTACTTGATAGGGAAGAGATATAAGGAAGAGAAAAAGGTAATCGGCGAGAACCAATATACAATTCCTTATAATATTCAGGAAACTGATGGGACGTGCTTATCAGGTGATCAAAGGCAGTACTTGATTGGGAAAAAATATTCTGAAGAAGTGAACGATGCTTCTGAAAATGCAGGGTGGAACAGTCTAAATAGGCTAGATCACTGTGATCTACCCAAAAATACTGCTAAGAAAATAGCAGAACAATCAAAAGTCGGAGAAGCTACAGTTAAACGAGCTGAAAAGTTCGCCGATGCAGTTGATAAAGTCGCAGAGAACACAGGTATAAATCCTCAAGAGATACTGTCAGGTGCAATAAGCGCATCCAGAAAGGACGTTGAAAAGTTATAGAGAAAATAGAAGAGCGGCCTAAGATAAATTTAGAAAACGCGGTTAAGGAAGTTAAACTCTACAACATATTTTTATGTGTTCATGTTCATTCTAAATTGGTGGTAACAAAGTGAGTTTTAATGAAGTATGTGATAAGATGAGGTATGTTTTAATATTTTTACTTTTACTGTTGCTTTATGCAATTATTCATTATCGTCTCGGACCTGCTATCCAGTCATGGTTTAACATGAGCAAATGATTACCAGAATTTATACCACGGTTTCTTCTGCCCAGGAGCCTCAATGGTTTTCTGATTAAGTATATCGTGAATATTTATTGCCTGTGATTGCATCGTGTTAGTAAGATTCTCGATTTGAGTATCCTTCTTCTCTAATTGCTGATCTTTTACCTTTAACTGTTCTTTTAAGTCTTGTATTCTTTCCTGATAATTACCGTCTTTAACTCTCAATTGCTCTTCTAAACTTTCTATTCTTTCTTGAAGGCTAACCACAAGCCCGTTATTAAGTTTTTGTACATTATCCTTTGTGTTTGTACCTTGCTCATTATCCAGAAGTCTCTCAAAGCCTTTTATGATCGCTTCGGTTATTGTCGTGTAACCTTTGCTCATAACCTGCTCATATAGATCTGCTGGGACAAACGCATTAATTCTCTTCTTTTCCTCAGCCATTTGTTTTGTTTATATTCATGACTATACACAAAGTTTTCCATACGACACAAGTATATGCTCATATATGCTCATATATGCTCATGATTTGCTCATGATTTGCTCATGATTTGCTCATGATTTGCTCATGATTTGCTCATGATTTGCTCATGATTTGCTCATGATTTGCTCATTGCTCATATATGCTCATGATTTGCTCATTTGTACGCATTTTTTCACATAATGATTGAGCATAATTAAGTATTTGTTATCGGATGTTTATGAGCAAATCATGAGCATATATACAATTTATATAACTCTTTTATTATATTAATCTCAAAAGTAGGCCTGAAGCTCCATCAGAGATTAAAAGTTCATTATCCATAAAAGATATATACGAACCCAAGATCAAAACGTTCGTGTTTTGAATATTATAAAAATAATTATCTTGGAAAACTACGTCCAAATGAGTATATATACGAACCTTGTACATCATAAAGTTCGTATTTTTTATAAGAGTATTCACCGGGAAGATTAGAAGAATCACCAATTTTTAACTTAGCGTGGGTTTTGTCGTAAATGTTGGCGATGCCTCTTATCGTACTTATTTTATAATATGTATAGTGCCATCCTTGCGTGATGGGATGTTTGATTCTTTATCTATATATCCTACCGCAGCTGCAGAGCAGATAGTGTATTCTTTGGGGATTCCTAACTGAAAAAGATAATTGCGTAATTTGGGATCATTTCGCAACCAGTGTAGAGAATTGATGTAGCAGCTACCCAATCCCAACGACTGTGCCGCTAAAAAGAGGTTTTCAAGTGCAAGCGCACAGTCTGCCATAGCATTTTCATAATTAGGCCGATTAGAAGCAATGATGAGTGTAGGTGCATGGTGAAAAAAATGACTGTCTTCCCTTTGTGCATAAGCTTTGGCTGCGTGTTTACCGGGATAGTCGTCATCAGGAGTCCAATGTTGAAATCCCTCCCGCAGCAATTCGTTGATTTTTGAAAGGATATCTTTGTTCTGGATTGCGGTAAACAGCCAGCTTTGACTGTTACTTCCACTGGGTGCCCATATGGCGGCTTCAAGTATTGCTTCCAGATATTCCTCTTCGATCTGTCTTTCCTGGAAATAACGTGTACTCCTACGTGCAAGAATACAGTCAAGTACTTCATTATGAATCACAATTTTTCCTCCTTTTTACAACTGGAAGATATTGAGCTACAAAACAATTTAATGCAGTTAATTATATAGGACTTACTACTCAATGGGACCATAGCTGCCATCAAGTGCAAGTAATTCCCACATAAAAGAAGTTGTGCTACGAAAAATTTTGCTTCTGACAAAATCATTGAAAACGTTCACAACTGGACAAGTTTATTGTTCTCATTACCCAGAGAATCAACACAGAAAAGTAAGAATTATAGCCTCAAAGTACGAGAAGAAAATTTTTGCAACACAATTCTGTAAATTTTAAATTTCAATACCTAAATACAACCTAACACTTTGATCAAAATGTTAGATTTTTAACTGAAAAACACGGAAAACTCTTATTTTTGACTGGAAAATTAAAGGAAAACACAACAATTTCAATAAAGTGTTAGGTTGTATTTAGGTATTGAAATTTAAAATTTACAGAACTTTCAAGACACTACCCTTTTTTCCGTGCCTGGTGTACTTTATACTTTTCAATATTATACACATGACAGAATTGCAAGGTGTAGTAAGCCACGCCGTCAACTTTAAACTCCTTTGCAAGTTCCAGAATATTATCTATACGCCTGTCGTTTGGCGTCATACAGGAACAGGGTATTTTTATGTAGCGTTCGGCCAGAGCAATCATAGGATTCCTATATTTTCCCTTGGATGATTGTATTTTATCAAAGAGCTCATCTCAATACCATTTTAGCCTCAAATTAGTGAAGTTTCAAATCTATTTTATAAATTCATGATTCAGAGAAGTAATTTTGAGTCTTGGGATGAACTCATTATTATGTTCATTTTTATAGAGCATGGAAATAAATTTCCTCTTTTTTAATCCTCTGATCTTCCTATTGTTGTATAAAGGATTGAGATATTAAAAATCTTGAAATGCGAAATAATTTTGGGGTACAACACAAATTACAAATAGGCAAAGGGGTTTGAGAATGGCAAAAGCAGGACTCTTTTCTCAAGAAGAATATACTCACGGAGTTGTAGATCCTGAGCTTCTCTCCCTAGAGAGAGGTTTTTATGCAGTGAAATGGTCTTTTACAGGACTAATACTCACAGCTCTATTTCAGGTCCTTGTTTTCTCAATTTCGGGAAGCACAGCTCTTCTTACTGATACAATCCATAATTTTGGGAATGCTGCAACCGCAATTCCCCTGGGATTTGCCTTTATTCTATCTAAAAAGAAGCCGAACAAACGTTTCACTTACGGCTACGGCAGAGCAGAAGACCTTGCAGGCTTACTAATTGTCTTTTTAATTCTTCTAAGCGCCGCTGCAGCCTATGAATCTATTTCCAGGCTTTTTTCACCAAAACCCGTGGAATTTCTTGGAGCTGTAGCTATAGCTTCTATTGTTGGTTTTCTAGGGAATGAATTAGTTGCAAAGTTTAGGATCAAAGTGGGAAAGGAAATCGGGAGTGCTGCTCTTGTTGCGGATGGTTACCATGCGCGGGCAGACGGCTTTTCTAGTCTTGCCGTGCTTTTCGGGGCTTTTGTGTCTGGATAGGTTATCCACTTACTGACCCTTTAATAGGGCTTGTTATTACTATTGCAATCCTGCAAATAGTCTGGGAAGCGGGTAAATCCGTATTTTACCGGATGCTTGATGGAGTAGAGCCCGAAATTGTTGATGAGATACTTCAGGTTGTCAACAGGGTAGAAGACGTAAAGGATGTGACTGAGATACGTGTGCGTTGGATTGGGCACAGGCTTTTTGCGGAAGTGAATATTGCAGTGGACCCACGGCTTACCGTTGAAGAAGGGCATGCAATTGCAGTGGAGGTGCGGCAGAGGATGATAAAAAATCTAAGTTACCTCTCGAACGTAGTTGTGCATGTAGACCCAATTAGTTTGTCTGGAGAAGCCTTCCACCAATCTCTGAAATAAGAAAACATATCGTAACGTGCGATCATAAAAGGAGACACAGATAAGAGCATCAAAAAAGTCATATTTGCATGTTTAAAAGTAACAGTAGACAACACTTTTCGGGTAGGTTCTGAACTAAATGTAAAAATATTAACAGCAATTGGTATAATGTTGGTTTTAAACAAAGATCTATTATTATAATTACAGATAATATATGTCTAGGTAATCCATGAAGCGAGACCCTCATATTTTCACGCCTCAACAACCAGTAAAGCATTCCTCTTCCTGGTGGAATGACGTGATAGTATTGATTACTGTAGCTGTTTTGATCTATGTGGGTGCACGCTTGGCGCTCAACACTCCTGCAGTGATTGAAGGACCAACTATTTCTCTTAATCCCAGTGCGCTCCCTTTTTATGCGAGTCTATCTCTTAGAAGAATGCTTATTGCTTACGTACTCTCCTTTCTTTTTACCATAGTCTATGGCTATATAGCAGCCTACAATCGTAGTGCAGAACATATACTTATACCATTACTTGACGTACTGCAAAGCGTTCCAATTCTTTCTTTTTTGCCAGTTGTCTTATTGAGTCTTATTGCTTTTCTTCCGCAGAGACTTGCAGTAGAACTGGCATCTATCATTTTGATTTTCACAAGCCAAGTCTGGAATATGACATTTGCCTGGTATCAATCACTTAAGACTATACCCACAGAGCTGCATGAGGCAAGTACTATCTTCCGTCTCAATGGCTGGATGCGCTTTAAGACGTTGGAACTGCCCTTTGCTGCCATAAGTTTGATCTGGAACAGCATGATGAGCTGGGCAGGTGGATGGTTCTTCCTGATGGCTGCAGAAATATTCACTGCAGGCCAGCGTAATTTCAGCCTGCCTGGACTAGGTAGCTACCTTAAGGAAGCAGCTAACCAGGGTGATTTAACTGCAATGATTTTGGGGATTGTCACCCTTGTTCTTATTATTGTTGTCCTTGATCAATTAGCTTGGAGGCCATTGTTAACATGGGCAGATCGGTTTAAGCTGGAGATGGTTGAAAGCAGGATGTCGCCTACTTCTTGGTTTTATGATGCGCTTCACAGTTCACGAATCATCAACTGGCTTAGTCAAAAAACATTCTATCCAACAATTGAAAAATTTGATGAAATAACTCTCCATCGCTTTCCCATGACTGAACAATCTAGAATGGCGAAAGTCAACCTTAAGTGGATTCTGTACTTCTTAATTATGGCAGGCATTCTGGTATTATTTTATGGAGCCTATCTTACTGGACAGATGCTACTGACAGTGCCTCTTGCTCAATGGAAAAACATATTATCTGGTCTGATAGCTACGCTACTGCGCGTCCTGATAGCTCTGATTATTGCTCTCCTCTGGACTTTGCCCGTGGGCGTATCTATTGGCAGCAATGCACGATTAACTGCTCGATTACAGCCAATAATGCAAATTATAGCCTCTGTGCCGGCAACAGCTCTATTCCCTATCTTTGTAGTTATTTTACTTGGCTTACCAGGTGGTCTTAACTTAGCAGCGATCTTGTTAATGCTAATGGGTACTCAATGGTATCTTCTGTTTAACGTCATTGCAGGTACTACAGCAATTCCGCAAGACTTGAAAGACGCCGCCACAATGCTACAGCTTAATCGATGGACACGCTGGCGTACTCTAATCTTACCCTCTCTATTTCCTTACATAATTACCGGAGCCATCACTTCAGCAGGTGGAGCCTGGAATGCTAGTATTGTAGCAGAATATATAGAGTTTGGCGGGAAAACCTTATCAATTAATGGAATAGGTGCGCTCATTTCAGAGGCTACAGCTAGTGGAGATTATCCTTTGTTACTGGCTTCAACACTGAGCATGATTCTAACAGTTTCTATTATCAACCGTTTTGTGTGGCGTAGACTGTATCGAATAGCTGCAGAAAGATATCGCTTGGAGTGATTTTTCAGATAGGAGTAATCCAGACACATGCCAAAAAATAATCATATCTTGGAACTAAAGAATATTAACCAAGTGTATGGCAGCGGAAATCAGCGCTTTGTAGCCATAAAGGATGCTAATTTGGTCATTAATGAAGGTGAATTTGTCACGTTATTAGGTCCATCTGGATGTGGCAAGAGTACTCTGATGCGTATAGTAGCAGGTTTGCAACAACCAAGTGAAGGTATTGTACTCTACCGAAACAAACCTTTAATTGGAGTTAATCCTCACGCTGCTATTGTTTTTCAGACATTTGCTCTGTTTCCTTGGCTGACTGCACAACAAAACATAGAGGTTGTGCTTAAGACGCGAGGCGTTTCTCTCAAACAGCGAGCTGCACGCGCAATAGAACTTTTGAGCCTAGTTGGCCTGGATGGTTTTGAAAATGCATACCCACGCGAATTATCAGGTGGTATGCGCCAGAAGGTTGGTTTTGTCCGTGCTATGGCTACAGAGCCTGAGTTACTCTGTATGGATGAGCCATTCTCAGCGCTGGATGTACTGAGTGCAGAATCCCTACGTGGCGAGTTACTAGAGCTGTGGCTCAGCGGTAAAATACCCACTCAGGCTATATTGATGGTCACGCACAATATCGAGGAAGCTGTCTTCATGGCAGATCGTATAGTTGTAATGGAGAAAGGACCAGGCAGGATAGTAGCAGATCTAAAAGTAGATTTGCCATATCCACGCCAGCGTAGAGATCCCAATTTTTTAGCTTTAGTGGATCAGGTATATGCCATACTTGTAGGTCAGACTCAGCCTGAGCATATAGAGATGGGGGCAGCTCCTGGCGAACCAGGCCATGTGCGTGCTTTGCCCCATATAATAATTAATGATTTGGCAGGCTTGCTTGAATATCTGAATAATGTCCACGATAATCGTGCTGATATTTACCGCTTAGCTGGAGGACTTAGGGTAGACTCTAATTATTTACTTCACCTAATCGAAGCTGCGGAATTACTTGGCTTTGCCACTGTTACGCAGGGTGATATCTACCTGACTCCACTTGGCAAATCTTTTGCAGAAGCAGACCTTTTGGCTCGCAGGAAGATTTTTGCTACCCGCATTTGTCGCCTGCCTTTATTTAGGTGGTTGCTTGATATGTTACAGGCTGCCCATAAACAGGAGTTGGAGAGGGACATAATTTATATGGCACTAGAACTACAATTTTACCCTGAAGAAGCTAAACGCCAGATTGAGACAGCTATCAATTGGGGTCGTTATGCCAAAGTTATTGCATACGACGACATTAATGAGATGTTCTATTTTCAACCAGGTGATACTACATTATGTAATTCAGAGAACAGCTAAAACAAAATGCACAAACTGTTAATTGTTCCTGATTTAAGTCTCGTTTCTATGCGCATTAGTTATGTAAAGCATTTATTTCGTATAACAACGCTCTTAATGGAAAAGTTAATCAACAGTATATAAGTGTCTGCTTTTGGGAACATATACTTGTTTTACTATGATAACACCTCTCATAGATGGATCAATCGAGCAATAATAATTATAAGCGCCTGCTTTGTTGAACGTATGCTCGTATGAGTCTCCACTTGAGATATTCCCAGACGAAAAATCGGTTCCTACGACTGTATGAGGAGTTGAGTCCAAATTTGTCCATCTTACGGTATCACCGGAAGATATTGTAATTGAATCCGGATAAAAAGCATAATCCTGGATTCTAACGTAAAATGTTTCACCTTTATTTGTGCATCCCGTTGCCAGAAAAAAGAGAAACAAGATCATAAAAATAATGAGTTCTCCTCTCATTCTTTTCCCCTGAAAAATTGACTGAATCCCTTAAAATTCCTTCAAGTAAAAAAGGCACTGTCACTTCTTTGCCAATTAGCTTCACTTAAATGCGCTGCGAATATAATAAATAACCCAGTAGATAAACCAAAGAATGAAAACTAAAACAACAATGCCACCCACAATGAAAAAGAATGACAATAATATATCCATTGAGGACATTACAAACCACTTATTTTTGGAAAATTAAATTCAGACCCCATAAATTGATCATTATATTAAACGTATTTATAATTTGACTGCAAAAATAATTTGCAGTTCGAAATAGTTCCTTGAAATCTTCTTAATTTTTAAACTTCTTCACACAGGTTAGTCTGTCCTTTCTTTTATTGATCTGCCTAAAGACTTTCTATATATTCATTCAACAGAGAAGCAAAAAAAAGCGTGATTGTTAGCAGCTCCCAAACTAATTTTGAACTTGTGAATTCGAAATATACCAGTACTCCCAAGAAAACCAAGCTGCTAAGGAGTGAAATCTGAATCATCCAGCGTTTTGCTTCAGTTTCTTTCAAGAGGCGCAGGTGGGAAGCATTAACAGCTATGTAGATAATGACTAGAGAAGTACTTACGAGCATCCCGATTCCTTCTCGAGGGAGTTAGATATTAGGATGACAAGACCTGATGTAATAAAGAGCCCCTCTGTACCTTTTTTCCAGACATTTTTCTCAAAAAACATTGTCAAGCTTCCTTCTTTTGCAAGCAAATAACTTATATTTGCTCCGCCATAAAGGGCAGCATTTATTGCAGAAGAAGTTGAAATAAGGGCAGCAAGAGCCCTAATTTTAAACCTATAACCCCCAGAAAAGGCTTGGTTACAGCTGCAAGCACATAATCCTTTGAGTTTTCAATCTCTGAGAGGCTGTCTTAAAATTAAAAATCCTTGTACCCTAATAAAAACTTCTTGCTAATATAACTATACTAAATTATAAATACTGTTAATGATGTATTTATCCCATGGGGTCGCAAGGAATGAATTTTCAAGGAAACTGTAAGTATTACTACAGATATCGCAGGTTCGTAATTTGGAGCTGATTTTCACTGATAAATTGAGCTTTGTGGATTTTCTGACTTTAGTTACTGAGTTTATAGGAATGACTGATGCTCTAAAGATATTTGGCGTATCGCCTGCCTGTATTAACAGTAATTGCACATGGAGATAAGAGGGAGGTAGATATAAGATGAACCATTCCAATAATATCCAACCTGAAAGCATCTTTTTTCTGAGTGATGTGACGAATGCACATGTTTTCTTCAACGGTAAAGAAATAGGGCACCTCTTAGATTTTATCATAATAAGTAAGGAAAAGGTGGCGGAGGTAACACATATCGTGATAAGTCGACCTTTTGGCTATCCTTCTTTGATGGTGCCATGGAATAATGTAAGTTCATTTAATGTAAAGGAAATAACTGTAGACCTCGATGATGTAGAAAAGTAGGTTCCGTTGCAAAAAATCTTAGAATAAGGATGTAAATCTATAAACAATGAACAAAAGTCAAAATATTCGAGATCCAAAGTCATTTCTGAAAATTAATTTTTCGATTTTTAATCCTATTTTTGTGTTCATAACCACATCCACCCACTTTTAACATAGCGGTTTAACTTATGAGATTGAGTTAAAAAGTATCCATAAATTACATGCCCGTTCTGATTTTTATTGCAACAAAACTGTAATTATAAAATAAAATAGTATTATGTTTAAACTAACATAATAAAATATTTATTATACATGGAAGTTGACCTTGTTTTTATTTATTGATAAAATGGAGTTTCTTTCTACTTGTGCCAAAGATTATAAATGCCTCCACTGAAGTAATAAGAGAATCTTAACATAATTAACCAAAATGAAGGATAGAAGACACTGTCAAAAAAAAGTGTTTGCAGGCGGATGATTAATATTTTCAGTAATTTGGTTAACTATTGGATTTTGAGATATTGGTTATGTCAGCCTGCAAAACAAAATTGATTTAAAAGTTAAAAAATGTTGTGATCTTTTCTTCTTTTGTGTCCTTTTCCAGGATGCAGGGAAAAGGAATATCCCTTAAACCTGTTGACATTGAAGTACTAGTTCATAAAAATGATATAGTGCTGTGAAATTATTGTGCACTGCCCATTCAGTATGAAATGAGCTACAATACAGTGCACAAAACGATGTTGAGAGGTTAATAAAGTGCAAGATGAGGCGTTACTATTTACTATTTCCAAAAAGTGTACTGAAAATACAATATCAATATTTTATACCGGAGAGCAATGAGTATGATTTACAAAAACATAGTCTGTCCTGTCTGTGGGGCTGCCTGCGACGATATTCAGGTTGAAATCAGGAATGGAAAGATTGAAGCTAAAAATGTATGTAAGATGGGAATTTCCAGATTTAATGAGATTACAAGTCCCCAAAGGTTTAAACAACCTCTTCTAAAGTTTAGAGAAAAATTAAGACCGGTTTCCTGGGACGGAGCTCTTCAAATAGCCGCAGATATCCTGACTTCGGCAAAACGTCCCCTGATTTCTATAGGTAGCGAAACTTCTTGTGAAGCACATGAAGTAGGGCTTATGATAGGGGAATATCTGGGTGCAATTGTTGATACTATTGGCAACGGGGCCACAGTAATGGGAACTCAGGAAGCTGGAAAAATCGGTGCAACTGAAGGGCAAAAGAAAAACAGGGGAGATCTCATTGTTTACTGGGGAACAAATCCACTTGAATCCATGCCCAGACAGATGTCTAGATATGGAGTTTTCCCTAGAGGTTATTGGACAAAACGTGGGCGTTTTGACAGGACAATCATTACTATAGATCCAAGAAAAACTCCAACTGCTAAAGCTTCTGACCTACATGTGCAGCTTAAACCCGACTCTGACTATGAACTAATAAGTGCTCTCTTGACGCTTTTACATGGAAAAATTCCTCACCCTTCGGTAGTAGAAATTACAGGAGTGCCTATCCCTGTTATGAAAGAGATGCTCGATATGATGAAGAATTGCAACTTTGGGACTATCTCGATAGGAGTTGGACTGTCTTTATCTCTTGGGAAGTACAGAAACACTGAAATTGCTATGAACTTTGTAAAAGAACTGAACAATTACTCCAAGTTTACCATTGGAGTTATCCGCAATCAATGCAATGCAGCAGGCTTTAACCAGGTTGCTTCTTACATGTATGGATATCCTTTTGGGCTTGACTTCATGCGTGGGCACCCACGTTACAACCCTGGAGAATTCACAACCGTGGATTTGCTTCGAGAAAAGGATGTGGATGCAGCTTTTGTAATAGGTTCTGATCTTTTGAGTCAGATTCCCCCTGATTGTGCAGCTTACCTTTCAGAAATTCCTTTGATCTGTCTAAATACAATTCCTTGTCCAACTACATCTATTGCAGATATTGTGCTTCCAGGAATCATTGACTCTATGGAATGCGATGGGACATTCTACAGGCTTGACGACGTGTCTATTTACTTTGAACCGTTCCTTAAGTCTCCATTTAAATTCACTCAGAGTAATGAGGATACTTTAAGACAACTTTTTACGAAAATAAAAGGGATAAAGAATCAGGACAATATTTTTCCGTTTACATATATTGATAATAATAAAACTCAAAGTTGCTCTTCAAGGTTTCAGATTTCAAATGGTCAATTAAGTTTCTGATGATAGAAAAAAAGGAATTCGGTTATTACTATATGTAATTGTCGGACAGCCTGTTTAGGGTGGGGTAGCTGCACGCAATTTGATTTTGATTGTATGCAACAAAGGTGTTTTGGGAAATTATTCCAAAACACTTTGCTTCTATTACATAAGAGTTAATGTGTTTCCAACTGAAACAGTTCTTTCGGCTCCACGCAATTCTTTTTAGCTGTCATTTCTTGTACAGCTATACAATAAACTGAAACCTTATTTCCATCAAGTGAAGAGCGATAATTTTCAATCAAGGTGCTGGTTAAAGGGTGATTGTAATATTTAGGCATATATTTGTCAAGTAATTTCTGGAGAACCACAGTTGCTTCTTTAGAATCAATCACCTTTTTAACTTTTCCAAAAATCATTACACTCATATATGCAGTATCTGCATGACAAGGCATAGGGTCAGTTACGGTACCATACTCCTCATAGATTATGAAACAAACAAGAGGCTCTTGGGAAAGAATATTTTCCTTCTTACCTGAACCCATGCCATGAAAATAAACAAAACCATTGTGCCAAATGTAATTTACTGGAACAGCATATGGAAAAATTCCATTCATCATTCCAAGAACACCGGTTCTTGCTCTTAAAAGAAATTCTTCAATATTTTCTTTATCTGTAAAGTTTCTTTGCGTATAACTAACCTGATTCATTAGAAAACACCTTTTTGTACACTTTTAATTTGAGTCTGTTTCAAAAATTAAAATTAGATTTCATAATCTCAAATTTTAAACTCTCAATTAAGTTTCTGATTACTGAAAAATGACTCTGAAAACTAATTTTCTTCTAAAATTAGTTTTCAGATGAGTGTTGTGTAAAGGTTCTGTTTATTTTTCGGGAAATGAGATAAATTCTTAAAATTTTAAAGTTAGCTATGCTACTAATAACTTAAGAATGCATAGAACAACTGGCAGAGTTAAATAACCCCAGTTATATTTTACAGCATTAATTGCTTAGACCATTCATGGGCTGAATAAGCTTACCATACGTTTAGTAACCATTCCCTATCTTTTTTGTACTCCATATCGGCAAAAAGCGTGTTTGCCATCTGTTCAGCAAGCCATATAGCACCTTCATATCCAACAACTGGATGGCGGTACATACCTGCACGATCAAAAGTGGGGAAACCCACACGTACCATAGGGATATTGTTGTCGATAGCAGTCCATCGACCCTTGGAATGCCCCATAATCAAATCAAGTTCAATTTCCTTATCCTTGATCCTTCTTTCAAGTTCCCATAGATCTGCATTCATAATGATTTCCATATCGAAATCGACTTTTTCCTTCAATTCTTTGATGCGTGGATCATCCGGATAAGTTTTGTTGTCATCGCCAAGAAGAAGAACCATAGGTTTCATCTCCATATCAAGACAGAATTCCGCAAGACCGATAACAAGGTCTGGATTTCCGTAAATAGCAACCTTCTTGTCTGCGAAGAACATGTGAGTAAGGTCAGTAATTGCATCGATTGCAATTCCTCTTTCACGAACAAGTGCTTCTGAAATTGGTTTTCCTGTCATTTTCTTCAAATTTTGCAGGAAAGTGTCCGTATTACGGATTCCGATTGGAGTTGGTCCTATGATTGCAGGAACATCAAATTTGCTTTCAAGATATTTAGCGGCTTGTGCACCTTCGTATCTGTTCAGTGCAATTGTTCCCATTGCGTCTGCAGTTCCGGTCAGATCTTCTATTGTCGTACTGCCATGAGCAACTCCACTTTTATCCGGCATTAAAGGAGAATCAAAGCTTTCGATTTCGAAGAGGACTGTTGCATCTATGTCCATTGCTGACAAAAGGTGCTTGAGTGCTGTAACATCTCCAGGATTGACCCATCCAGTAATTAGATTGATTTTTCCATTTGGTTTATCTTTTTTGGCAAATTCCTTTACTATATCATGGACTGCCACATCATAGCCAGTTACCATACTCCCTTTAAAACTTGGAGTATGGATAGGAATAAGGTGTACTTCCCGATCTGCATATTTATCTTTCAGAAGCTTTTTATTTAGTTTCCGAATAAGGCCGTCAATATCATCGCCAATAACTTCCGTTGAACACGTCGTAATGATTGGTACGACCTTCACATGTGGGTACCTCATCAAAAGCACATCAACAGCTTCTTCAACTCTATTAAGTGCTCCAAAAACTGCGCCGTCTTCGTGAAGAGACGAAGATGCAAGCTCAAAACTATCCTTGAAATGCTGTGCAAGCAACATACGGACAAACATTACACATCCTTGTCCTCCATGAACGATTGCGATACAATCCTTTATTCCTATGCTGGCATACTGTGCTCCGCAAGGCTGGCATGTGAATATAGGGTTGATAATTCCCGGACGTTCTCGTTCTTTTAGTTCACAAGACATGGTATTTCCTTTTCCTTAATAAAGTGGGTTAGTGAGTTCTTGATTAAGTGACCCATTAATGGTTAAGTAATCTATACGTTCTTTGAGCCCCTGCATAAGTATCTTGAGATCTTTTTTGTCCATTGTGTTTAACCATGGGCACGTCTTTTTGAGTCCATTTGCTAAATACACAGCATCTACCCAATAGCATTTATCTGAAGGCGTGCTGAGATCAACAGGTTCGTCGCACAGCAATTGTATGGTTTTTGTAAGGATCCCTTCGTTTTGCCTCTCTCTGTCCCAGGAACGTGAGTGAAATTGCCACAGGCACCATTTCATAATGAAATCTACAAGTTGCTCTATCCTGTCTTTCATAACATCATCCATTTATGACCTCACCTTCATTATGCCGTACCAAGCTGTTGTGATTCAAGCTTTGGATACTTTTTTCCACGTAGTCTTGTAACAATATCCCAGTCACCAGTATACGGTCTTTCCTCAGCTGGAATATTTCCATCATCAACAATATTTACATCAGAAATCATTTGTCTGGTCATGAATCCTTTATCAGTAGGAATCTCATCCTTACTTATGTCCAATCCAGAAAGCTGGTGAATTGGTGAATATATTGCATTGTAGATATCTCTAGCAAGCCTGACCCATCCTTCAAATCCTTTATACGGACCATTATCATATGCATGAATATTGAGGTATGGAATCCTCATCTTCTTGGAAACTTCACCCGGACGGACACCTGTAAGGACACAATCGGGTTGTAACATTTCCATAGCTTCCAGCCCTTCAAGCTCATTAGGATCGTCAATTGCAAGTGCTCCTTCACTGCACCGAGCAACACCTTTTTCGAAGTCTCCTTGGTGACCGAATTTTGAATACACTGAGACAACCTTAACTCCCATTTCTTCCTCAATTACATGTGCCCAATGCCACAGTTTTGAGCCGCCAGGCCAGAGACAGATCTTTTTTCCTTTCAGACGTTTAGCATACCAATTGAGCTCTGGTCTCCATCTGGCAGTTTCTTCGTCTATTATAGCCTGTGCTTCTTTTTCAAGTCCAAAAAACATGGCTACTTTCATTAATGATGCTGAGAGCGGTTCAAAACCAAAACCATCAATATCAAGACGTGGAATCCCGTACCGTTTTCTAAGTTCATTACAGATGTATTCGGAAGAACGCGCACATTCAAGCACATTAAGGTGAGCACGATGCATACCTCTGAGGTCATCGTAGGTACAATTTCCAGTAAAGGTGGAGAGAACCTGAATTCCCATTCTCTTGAAAAAATCTACCATAATTTCCGCATCACCCTGGATGTTGTAATCACCAACGTAATTGATTACATATTTACTTTTTATTTCAGGTTCATATGTTCCAACTTTTTGATCTATCCAGGCAATATTGATTTTGTGATGTCCTCCAGACTGGCTAGGTCCTCCAAAACCAGGAGCATTGCAGACGAAAATGTCTACATCTGGTATTTCTTCCATCACTTTTTTCGCAACTGCAGCGATATCGTCTCCAATAAGTGCCGAAGCGCAAGTTTGGTAGATAGTCATCCTTTTGATGTGGGGAAAAGCCTTGAAACTATCAATAATATTCTGCTTAAGCATTTTTTCTGCGCCGAATACGACGTGTTTTTCCTTCATATCAGTTGCAAAGGTATATTTAAGCTGAAAATTGTCGTTATCGCTGATGTAACGCTTAGTATGCCAAGTATCATAGGTGCATCCAACTGGACCATGGCTCATATGAATGACATCCTTCATAGGTGAGCCTATAACATGTTTTGCGCCACAGTAAGCGCATCCTCTTTCTGAAATCGTCCCCGGAATAGTGTTAAGGTATCCAAGGGGAAGGCAGGAACTCAAGTCTTCACCTGGACCTTTTATAACAGCATGCATTTCCCTTGCGGGAATACATTCGCTACATTTAAATGTATGATATGGCATCTATTTTGTTCTCCTTATTTTTATAGAAGGGCACTGTCTCCTTGTTCGTCTGTCCTTACTCTAATGGCATCATCAACAGGACAAATGAAAAGTCTCCCGTCACCGATTTCACCAGTTTGGTTTACCTTAATTATTGTTTCAACTATTGTGTCAACATCTTCATTACGGGCAATTATGGAAAATAGGCGCTTGGGAATATATTCCATCCTTCTTCCAGCCTTTACGCTCTGATCCAAAATATCAGGTCGCTCAACCTCAATTTCAGTTGCAATACCTTTTTGTTTGCCTCTCCCAAACACTGGAATTGCCGTTAAACTTGGAATACCAAGTTTCTCGAGAGCTTCTTTTGTAGGAATAACCTTTTTTGGGCGGATTATTGCAATTATTTCTTTCATAATTGCACCCTCCTCAAAGACCTGCCTCCCCGGTGCGTATTGTATATGCATTGTCAACGGGGATAACGAAAATTTTACCGTCTCCTTGGTGGCCGGTGTATGCTTTGTATTTGATGAGTTTAACAACTTCTTCGACACATTCGTCTTCTACAACTAGAATAAGCATGGTTTTAGGAAGTTCGTCGTAATGTATTGTTCCAATCGTGATTCCTTTTTGTTTCCCACGTCCAAATGCATTTATTTTTGTAAGTGAAACAAATCCCCCCTCTGCAAGCCCTTCTGTAACGTCATTGGCGATTTCAGGGCGTATTAAAGCTTTGATCATCTTCATGGTAATCCTCCCTTCACCGCCGAACAAAATTTATAATACAAAACTTCATTCGGCGGTAAATGAAGTTTTATGCTGTTTTTTGCAAATGAAATTACATGAGTAGTATTTGCAAATCAGTCCATAAGACCATATTTTTCGACCATTTTTTCCAATTGATCCATGCTCAGGGGTTTTGGAATCACAAACATATCATTTTCAAGAATTTTCTTGGCAAGTTTACAGTATTCAAGCGCTTGATTGCATTTTGGGTCGTATTCTACAACTGTTTTTTTATTGAACTCCGCCTTTTGAACAATATTGTCACGTGGTACAAAATGTATCAGCTGTGTTCCAAGTTCAGATACGAATTCTTCCATCATTTCTAACTCATTATCGACCTTACGACTATTGCAAATAATTCCTCCAAGCCTCACACCACTTTGTTCGGCATACTTAAGCAAGCCTTTACAGATGTTATTTGCTGCATAAGTTGCCATCATTTCTCCAGAAGCAACTATATATACCTCCTGAGCTTTTCCTTCACGAATTGGCATTGCAAAACCACCGCAGACAACGTCACCCAATACATCGAAGTGGACAAAGTCTAAATCTTCAGAATAAGTTCCCAAATCTTCCATTAGATTAATTGCGGTGATAACTCCTCTACCAGCACAGCCAACACCAGGTTCTGGGCCCCCAGATTCAACACATTTAATTCCTTTGAAACCAGTATTGACCACATTTTCAGTTGTTACAGATTCCTCTCCAAGCTCCCTAAGTGTGTCCATTATCGTGGTCTGAGGTACACCACCAAGTACTAACCTGGTACAGTCCGCTTTTGGATCGCAGCCGTGAATAAAAACTTTTTTTCCATGGTAATATGCCATAGCTGCTGCAGTATTTTGTTGGGTGGTGGACTTTCCAATTCCACCTTTTCCATAAAATGCAATCTTTCGGGTCATTTATGCTCCTCAACTATTTTTCAATAAGTTTTACTAGAAACTTACAATATGCGTCTTTGAAGTTCGTATTTTAAACATCTAATCGGGGTTCTAAACAAAACTGTAATATTTTTCATATATTGTTCATCCCATTTTCTGCATTCCATATTTTTTTTATTCGATATGTTCACTCATACATAACCCCCATTGAGTTTACGGTATACAGAATCCTAGTTCCGTCTTAATTATATATATAGTTTTCCATTCAGTGCAGGTTAACAATTTTATTGGGGAATCTACGACAAAAAATAATTAAAAAATTCCACTGAAAAAACAATATCTGATAATAGCTTAATCTTTTATAATGGATAAATGCCTAAACTTATGAGAAATTAATGTTATGTTTGTGTGGGTATAACGTACGGAAACTAGTAATTCTATCCAGGAAGCGGTTCCGTTGCAAAAAATCAGAGCATTTTACAAAATTGTTGAAAACCTTCACAATAAGGTAATTTGAGTGATCCAATAGAGGTTAAAATAAGATTTGA
>Ga0207800_1000086_pt1 | contig 34550 bp, 33 predicted proteins | sample LuqExpMetageno11_FD_187769 | JGI IMG/M metagenome (GOLD analysis project Ga0207800, IMG submission 187769) | Tropical forest soil microbial communities from Luquillo Experimental Forest, Puerto Rico - Sample 11 (SPAdes) | ecosystem: Environmental > Terrestrial > Soil > Tropical forest ... | reverse complement strand
ATATCCGAAACGAATCCGAGCGCATTTTCCTGGAACATTCCGTCCTCGTCGTAAAGATCCGCTTCATCGCCTATATTCCCCAGGCTGCCGCTATATTCCGCTCCTCCGCCTGAATTATTCTGAACTGTGCCGCCCATTCCACCGGGTCCCAAAAACTCCTCATCTTCCTGTTCGAAGCTGGCGGTCGGCTTTTTTGAAAATGAGGGAAGATCATTTTTCAATATCCCGGCCGCCTCATAATTGACATCCTCAAGGAGCTTCTCTGTGATGAATTTTTTTACGGCATCCGCCTTACCATCCCTGGGATCCTGCTTATTTCCTTCCTTAGCCGGTCTCGAATAATCATAGGCGATCCTGGAATACCCCTTTATTGTGTCGATCAAGCCGGAAGGCAGGATTGTCCCGTAAATGCCTCCCGAACACTGTATGGCTGAATCAAACTGTGACGCCACATCCTTCAGAAGTGAACTATTGGCCTTTACAGCTTCCAACATTTCATCTGCTTTCTTACCGTCCAGTATCAATTGCTTCAGCTTGTCAAGCTCATCCTGCGTCTGTTCCCTGAAATCAACAGAAAATGTCCCGGCTTCGCCGGTAAAGTTCTCATTTAGATATCCTTCGAGGCCTTTGATTGCTTCCTGCGCCTTTTTCCCTTTCTCTGCTATCTGTTCGATTTCTTTGACCGCATCTTCGTTTTTACTAATAAAATCCTGTGTCAATGAGTAGCGCAATTCGTAAAATATGCCGTTCATTTCATCTTCAGTCTCGTTGATACTGTCCTGAAGTGACGAACGTTCATCCAGCAGACTTTCCAGCGCGCTTTCCAGTGTATCGAGCCCGCTTCCGCCATCCTCTCCTGAAGCCGATCCTGTATCTCCGCTTGCCGGACCGGCGCTTCTCAATTGTGATATCTGCCCCACAAGCTCACTGATGCTGCTGTCCAGCGAGCTTAGACTATCCTGTGCCGAATACAGGGACCCCGAAAGCGAATTGAAGCTATTGAAGGCTGACTCCCAGCTGCCGTTCATATTGAAACCGTTAATGAACTTATCAACGTCGCTTCCCATGCCGTCAACCAGCTTTTTAAGCTTTTGCTGCGACTTGTCCATCCTGCCGAGCAGCTTGTCTATGCCGACCTTTTGCTTGTACGCCCCGGCCATTTTCCCGACATCCTTTACTGCAGTGAGTTTTTCGGCAAACCCTTCGACCAATTCCGCAGGCGCCCTGTACTTCATATATTCCAATATCTGCTTCTTTGTGACGTCATTTTCACTGAGATTGAATACAGGAGTCACACTTATCCTCTCTATCCTGAATCCGAAAAGGTCCGCGCTGCCCTTGTAGAAATCCTCTCCTGCAGGTATCGACAGATTGCAGGCCAGGTTTTCTTCAAAACGATCCTGAAGATCAGCCTGGTCATTTTCCGTTACCGCAAAGATGCCATAGTCGTCTTTCAGACTGCTGCCGTAATTCGCGAGCAGTGACTTTGCAGCCGTATCCGCGGCTCTTTTTACTATTGCCCTGCCGGTACTGATGCGGGATACGTCGACCAGCACACCTGCAAGTATCAGAAGAGCCGGAAGCAAAATTGCTGCAAACACAGTGACCTGGCCTGATGACTTGTTCTTCAAAAAAATGACCTCCTATGTTACTCCATAAATTGGGAAAGCTTATTCTTCATTTCATCCATAGTATTTCTGGTCTTGTCAGCAAGATTTTTCAAACCGGGGAATTTGTTTTCCAGCTTTTTTTCAATATCAAGTATGAAATCGGTCGTCCTGATCAATTCGGCAGGTTCGTCCACCGTGGTAACAGCCATTGCCGTAATTTCGATGGTTTTACTTTTGCCAAAAAGTCCGAACAAGCCTCCCAACGGATTTTTATAACTTTTTCTTACGCTGACTACCAGCTTTTTATAGATCACATAATCTTTCAGCTCAGCTGTAACAGATGTATCGACCGGTTTGATCAATTCATTGTGCGCTGCAAGCTCCAGGGCGTACTCCTCGATATCGCCGAGCCTCTTTTCCTTACCGCCTTCAAAAAGTCTTCTATATATTTCCGGCTTTTTGAAATCATCCTTAGACGGTTTCCCCGCCCATGACACATCTGTGCCTGACGACCATGCCAAAGCGCCTGCTTCCGCCGCACTTTCGGCAGCGGATTGGATCGCGGCCTTCTGCTGCAGCAGCAGCCCCATATAAACAACTGCAGCAATGCATAAAATGATGACCGGTACGATGATCGACGCCTCGACAGTAATATACCCCCTGCTTTTTCTGCCTTCGACAATAACCTGCATTCGCTAAGTCTCCATATAATTGCTATTTATCCCATATTTATACATTCAATGACTATTATACACCAATATTTGGTAAATAAGAAGAAAATATTAAGAAAATTACCAGATTATCGGATCTGTTTTATGAAAGCCTTATATTTGTAATATAGAACGGATATCTCCCTGTAACTTTATCACGGGAAATATAGTTGAAAAGAAGTACGGTATCGGCTGCGTGATCGTATGAGAAAGAATTGTCGGAACCGGATGCAGCCAAATGAAAGCATTCGAAATGTACTTTTTTGATCAATTGTTTAGGCGTCATGCCTGAAGCTTCAGGAATCACGGCTTCTATTTTCCTGCTGTCCCGCAGGAATTCAAAGCATCTGTCCTGCAGCCTGCCGGTACTCCTGTTTTCAAAAAAGGCAGGCAATGTGCCCGTATTATCGGATGCAAGAAAATCTAGCCGCAGCAGCTCGCAAAACATACGCCGGCCACCCTCATCAAGCCTTCCGGCAGCAAATCTGTCAAGCACCGCATAATATTCACGCAACGCAGCCGGATTTGTGAGAAAACCACTTTGCTCGTAAAATCTCAAAAAGCTTTCAAAAAAAGCAAAGGGAGATCCGAAACCGTTATTTATCATATAGTCAAGGGAATAGGCAAAACGGCCGCTGTTATAGTATTTATCAACAAGACCGGCCATGCCTTTCAATGTCGTAAGCTCCTTATAATCCAGATATTCGCCCGAAAGTATCTCATATGGCGGCATATCCCTGTATATATAGCCCCGGTTGTCAGCTGTACCGGGATTTGCGCCGGCTTTCGAGTCGGCTTCATGGTAGGTCCCCCGGCTGGTTTTCGAGTCGGCTTCACGGCGCAGCCGCGTTCCCTTGAGAAACTTCAGGAAACCCAGCTGCAGTTGATGAGGGCCCGCCGCATATACGCTGTCGAAAGAGCGGGCAAACGAGCCGTAATCCTCATACGGCAGCCCTGCGATCAGATCTGCATGGATATGTACATTTCCTGCGGACACAAGCCTCCTGATATTATCGAGCAGCCTTGCAGTATCGGTCTTCCTGCATACCGCAGCCAGGGCTTTTTCGTTGGTTGACTGCACTCCCGCCTCTATCTGGATAAGGCCTTTGGGTGCGTTTTCAAGGATGGCCATGATTTCATCGTCAAAAAGGTCTGCGCCGACCTCAAAGTGGAAATTGCAGGCAGATGAACCATACCTTTCGGTTATATGTTTCAGGATCAGTTTGGCTCTTTCCCTGCTTGCGTTGAATGTCCTGTCGACGAATTTAACCTGCGAAACGCCCGAGCCGACAAGCTTCTCCAGATCGGAAAAGATCCGCTCAGTCGAAAAAGTCCTGACTCCTTCCGAAACTGAAGAAAGACAGTAGCTGCATGAAAAAGGACAGCCCCTCGAAGCCTCGAAATAGGCTATCCTGTTTTTGAGTGAAGAAAGCATTTCGTCCGTATACGGTGAAGGGATGCTATCCAGATCTGTCACAAATGCGGGAGGATTACTGACTATCCCTGATGCCGACCTAAAGTTGAGTCCTTCTATTGAGTCGAGTCCTTCTATTGAGTCGAGTCCCTCTATTGACCTGAGTCCCTCTAATGACCTGGGTCCCTCTGATTTGCAGCCGTCGCGTGGCTCTCCCATCGAAGTTTTGTTTTCAGCCAGACAGGCTAAAAGCTTCGGAAACGACTTCTCTCCCTCTCCGGCGATGATATAATCTATTTGCTCATGCTCTTTCAGCAATTCCCCGGCATCGTACGATACTTCGGGACCGCCGAGGACTATTACCGACTGCGGCAGCAGCTTCTTCAGGTCCGAGGCGAGCTCAAGGGCCATCCTGATATTCCATATATAGCAGGAAAAGGCCGTTACATCAGGCTTGTATCTATATATTGCCGCAAGGATATCTTCGGCGTATTCATTTATTGTACGTTCCAATACATGGACTGTTCCACATTCAAGGCCGCACGACGCCTTAAGATACCAAGGTGCAAGAGCCGAATGGATATATTTTGAATTCAGAGCAACTATCAGTGTTTCCATAATACCCCCATAATGAGGCTATTATATACGACCTTCGGACTGTATTCAAGTTGATGACGGAACGTCTGCAAAAATGCCCTCCCTCATCATTTTGCTCCACGACCCGAATACCGATTTCAGATAGTCGAAATATGTCTTCCTCCTTACATTGTCTGCGACAGTCAGCGCGCTTCTGCCGATCACCTCTCCGTCGAGCCTGTATTCTATGAATCCTGTTTCTGCGCCTGCGTATACCGGCGCCTTGAGCATTTCAGGCGTTACCTTCCTGATCTGCATCCGGGTCTTCTCCTGCTCATTGAGCGGAAGCATGATGCCATCGTCCGCTATAAGGTTAACCCTTTCGGAAACACCGCGGTATATCGATACGCTGGCCATTATATCTCCCCGATCAAGTATTCTGGTCATTTCATAGTTTTCAAATGCGTAATCGAGTATTTCCCTGCTTGCATACGCCCTCGCATTTCTGGTCGGCGACCCCAGTACCACAGAGATCACGCGCATGCCGTTCCTCTTCGCAGTTGTGACAAGGCACCTGCCCGCCTTACCGGTATATCCGGTTTTTACGCCATCCAGCCCGGGATATACTCCAAGCAGTTCATTTGTATTATACAGGCTGTGTCCGGGAATATTTGAGGAGTAGGTGGACACGATCCCCGCAAACACTGGATTGCGTAAAGCTTCTCTCGTTACTAGGGCGACGTCGTATGCAGTCGAATACTGGTCCGCACAGTCGAGGCCATGTGGAGTTACAAAATTCGAATTATCTGCACCGACCGATTTCGCTTTTTTATTCATCATAACTGCGAAATCTTCCAGACTGCCTCCCACATGCTCTGCGATCGCTATCGCCGCATCGTTGGCCGATACCATAAGCATTGCGTAAAGCAACTCCCTGACCGTATATCTATCCCCGGTCCTCAGTCCCATAACCGAGCCTCCGATGCTTGCCGCCCTTTTACTTATGATTACAGGTTCATCCAGATCCGCATGTTCCAATGCCACCAGGGCCGTCATTATTTTTGTAGTACTCGCAATGGAACGCTTCTGTGTCGCATTCTTGTTATACAGGATACGCCCTGATGATTCCTCTATAACGACGGCAGTTATGGCATTTATGGAAGGAGGGTTCTCCTCACAGAACGCAGACTGCCCTGCCGTAAAAAATACTGCAATTAGAATCAATATTGAACAAAGTAGCTTTCGTATCAAGCTCAGATAGATCATCTCCCGATATATTGTTCAACAAACACATTAAGTTTAGAGTTAACAGAGTGCTTTAATAATATGTATAGGCCATCGGCAAATATTGGCGCCTGCTATTTGTACTGTTCCTCTGAGCCGGTTTTTCCGATATTAATATTAAAAGGAGAGGAGGTTTTTATGGGCGCAAATATCATTTATAAAGATGAATATCTTGCAGTCATCGCTGAAAACAGCGATGTTTTTGTCGAAACCTTCAAAAAGGGTTTTCCGATAGACAAGATATCGTCCATTTTGTCTGCTCACCCTGAAATAACCATTACAAGTCTCAGCGTTTTGCGCAATTCGATCATGTCCGCGCCTGCAAAATCCCAGAAAATCGGCCAGTTAAAGGAACGCTTGCATTCTGAGGTCATGCCGGATGGGCTTACCACTACCATTACCTTCAATATCCCACAGGACGAATTGAGTTCCTATGATAATATTAGGTCAGAAATATTAAAATTGCTGGATCAGAATGGTATAATATATGGGATCAGTCTGGATTTCCTCAATAAAGAGCTCAGACCGGGAGTGCCCTATACTGTGGCGCAGGGGATTCCGGCTGAAGACGGTGCTGACGCAAGAATCACGATGTATGAGCTTAAGGAGTCAAAACCGGAGATCCGAAAAGACGGCAAAGTCGATTATTACGAAATGCAGCTGATAAACAGGGTCAACCCGGGTGATTGGCTCGGAGAAAGGATAGAGGCGACCGACGGAAAACCTGGGAAAACAGTCAAGGGGGAAGAAATAAGGCCTGTCAAAGGTAAAACTGCGGCATTGAACTACGACAGGAATTCGGTAGCCGAGGTTTACGCTGAAGGTAAAACGACGCTTCAATCCCGGTTAAGCGGCGCCGTTAACTATACCTCCGGCAGGATAAGCATTTCCAACCACCTTGAAATAAACGGCGATGTAGGTGTATCCACAGGCAACATAAAATTTGACGGTTATCTTACGATTAAGGGCACCATACTTGACGGCTTTACAGTAGAAGCGACAAGGGATATCGAAATCAACAGCGATATTGGGCTCGGCAATGTAAAAGGGCTCATCAGCACCAACGGCAGTATATACATCAAGGGTGGAATATCCGCTAAAGAAAGGGTCGAAGTGCATGCAGCCAGAAATGTATTCGTAAAATTTGCAGACAATGTCCGGATCATTTGCGGCGAAACCGCACATATCGGTTATTACAGCCTGAATTGCGATATAAATGCCAGGGACGTCATATTCGATTCCTCAAACGGTCAGGTCATAGGAGGGCATATCAGGTCTGAGATCCATGTAACGGTACCGTTATGCGGATCCAATATGGAAAGGAAGACTACGATAGAGGTCACCGGCTTCAACCGTCAAGAGTTAGTAACACGTCTGGATGAAGTTTTTCATGAAATAGGAATGAAAAAAACAGAACAGCAGAAATTAAAGCAGTCAGGCATGGAAGCCGGCAAGAGCGGAACTGATCCGGCAAGCCTGACGGACAGGGTTTATTTGCTCAGGGAAGAAATAAAATCCCTGGAGGAAGAAAGAAAGTTTATTGCCGGGTATCTTAAAGCCAAGGGCGACGGCGAAATATCCGTAACGAGGCGTTTATTCCCCAACTGTACCATCATTTTGGGCGGCATGTATGCAGAACTTCCGCCTGATACTATAACAGCGACATTTTACCTAAAGGATGGACAAATAAAACAGGCATAGAAAAGGAACGACATATGTTTAAAAACATTTTGATCATATCTTCCGACGTAACAGGGCACGGTCATAAAAGCATTACGGAATCCCTGCAGGAGCAGTTCAAAAATTATCCAGGCACAAATGTGAACGTGGTTGACGGTTTTGCACTTGGCGGAAATATTGGGCTTCGCGCGGGAAAAATGTACGGTTCAATTACGCGTACATCGAAGGATATCTGGAGAAGGATTTGGGAAATAACCGAAAAACGGCCGTCTCTGATTACAGAACTGAGCGAGCTTGCCATTTATGACCGTTTCGTCAAGCTGCTGCAGGAAATGCAGCCCGATGTAATCATTACAACGCACCCAAATTACAACGCCTCTATAACGAACATACTTGCAAGGATCAATTACCATGTACCGTTGATAGCGATAGTTGCAGATCCCGTGACGATAACTCAGCTTTGGTGCAACCCGAATGCGGATTATACCATATGCCCTACCGAGGAGGCAAAGGAAGTATGTATCAGATCCGGAGTCCCCGAGGATCGCATCCGTATGTTTGGCTTCCCTGTCAGGCAGAGGTTTACAGAACACCTCCGCGGCCTGGATAAATCGGCTGTCAATTTGACTGACTCAGGTTATACGCCCCACTACCCCATCAGGTTCATGCTCATGAGCGGCGGCGAAGGCTCCGGCAATATGAGCAGGCTTGCGAAGATTCTGCTCAAAAATTTTGACTGCAGCGTCAGAATACTATGCGGTAGGAACAAACTGATGAAGAAGGCGCTGGAGCACACTCTGGCCGAAAAATACAGGGACAGGGTTGATATTCTGGGATTTACGGAAAATGTGCAGGAAATCATGCTGAATACGGACATTATGTTCACGCGCGCCAGTCCCAATACGATGATCGAGGCAGTGATGTGCAACTTGCCGCTTGTCATAACGGGCGCGCTTCCCGGCCAGGAGGAGGGCAATCCCGATTTTGCCGTGAAACATGGGCTCGGAGTCGTCTGCACCGAACCAAAAGAATTAAAATATACGGTATCGGGACTGCTTGCCGATGACTTCAGGCAATTGATCGAAATAAAGAAATCGCAGGCCAAATACAGGAATCCGTTTGCTGCAAGAGATATCGCCAATTTTATAATGGGTCTTTAAAAACATTCACCAATATAAGTTGAATTTAATTCAACTTATTACAGCTGAAATAGAATGAAGCAAATACCAATGTATAAGAAATTTACTTCATTCTATATAGCTTGGTTATTACTTCAAGTAATAAACATAGTATTTTTAGGCACAATAGTAACTGAGGAGGTGATAAAATGGCAAACAACAGCAGAAATACGACTTCATTCAATCAGATGAAATATGAAATTGCCAACCAGGTCGGAGTAAACCTCAAACAGGGTTACAACGGTGACATTGCATCAAGGGATGCTGGCAAGATCGGCGGTAATATAGTCAAGAAAGTATTTGAATCGTACACCGGAAACAATTACGACGTCAACAAGAAGTAATGATAAAAAACAAAAAGCAGGCGGTTTGACCACCTGCTTTTTTGTTATGGAACATTACCGTCTGTACTTGCCTTAATGTTTTTACATTACATTCATTGACGACTGTATCTTGCTGACTTCCTGCTTTGCAGTGGTGAGTTCCTGCTGGCTCGCCTGCGTAGTTGTATACCAGCCCTTTGACGACATTATGTCGAAAATGTTTTTCTGATGCTGGAAAGTCCTGTTTAGTATTCCCGAACAGTCGTTTCTGAGGTTCTGGTCCGAACTCTCGAGGATAAGATTCGTCAATGAAGAAGCGCAAAGCTTATGCTCGTTCAATAATGTGTGCATTATCTCTTTATCGGTTAATTTGTTCATTTTCTACCTCCTATTGGACCGATGTAGTGTTGATGTGTTTGATCAGCGTTGTCAGATCCTGCTGATGCTCTTTCGCCATGCTCTGGCACAAGCCCTTGACCTGCGCATCCATTGCCATTTCGGCACAGGTGTTAAGGAACTTGATGGAATTTTCGGCCATTTTGATATTGTCCTGTACCAGCATCAATTCTTTTGTTGTCAAAGACATAATATCCCTCCCTTGTTTTGTTTCCAGAATAGCTTTTACATTAATCCGCTTATTATTCAATAATAGAAATATTTATACTTTTTTTAGAGTTTGTATTATAATAGTGGTTATTGAATTGAGGTAATGATATGAGACTTGAGGCGTTGAAAACAAGAGTAAAAAACATAATCAATTTCAGACCGACAGTGCTGATCGTACTTAGCTTTTTCCTGCTCATATGTGTTGGAACGTTGCTGCTCATGCTGCCTGTTTCAGCCAGGGACGGAAAGAGCACTGATCTTATCGACGCATTGTTTACGTCTACATCCGCATCCTGTGTTACAGGCCTGATCGTAGAGGATACATACCAGCACTGGACGTTATTCGGCCAGATCGTGATAATATCTCTCATACAGGTGGGCGGACTTGGCATTATAACCTTCGCTACTTTTTTCTATTCCCTGCTCGGCAAGAAATTCAGGATCAGGAGCATGGTACTGGCGCAGGAATCCATCAGTTATTACTCGTTTCAGGGGATCACCAAGCTGGTAAAAAACGTTATTCTGGTAACCGTAAGCGCAGAATTGCTGGGCGCGCTGCTTTTATCGACCCGCTTCGTTCCGGAATACGGCCTGAAAGGCATCTATATGGGCGTCTTTCATTCAATCGCGGCCTTCTGTAACGCGGGCTTCGATTTGATGAGCATCTCCGGGAAGGGCAATTTTACAAGCCTATTATATTACAATAATGATCCTGTCGTTATTTATACGATAGGTTCGTTAATAATTATGGGCGGCCTCGGCTTTGTCGTATGGAAGGATATATACGATTACAGGAAGAACAAGAGCCTGTTACTGCATACCAAACTGGTCATTACAATAACTCCCGTATTGATATTCGGCGGCGCTTTGATATTCTTCCTGCTTGAATACAACAACCCCGCTACATTGGGACAGCTTGACCTGCCGGGGAAAATCAACGCGGCGATGTTCCAATCGATAACACCAAGGACGGCGGGCTTCAATTCAATAAACCAGAATGCGATGAGCGGCCTCTCAAAGCTGACGACGATCATCCTTATGTTTATAGGCGCTGCGCCGGGATCGACCGGAGGCGGAGTAAAAGTAACGACGTTTGGCATAGTTATGATAGCTATACTTTCGCAGCTTAAGGGGTCGGATGAAATTGTGATATTTAAAAGGCGCTTAACATTCCCGACAATAATAAAAGCGCTGGCAATTATTGGCTTCAGCGCACTGCTTGTGTTGATCGTAACGGTAGTCATGACTCTAATAGAAGGCCGTCCGATTATAAACATCCTTTTTGAAGCCGTCTCAGCCTTCGGCACGGTAGGCCTGACAACAGGCATGACCCCATACCTGCATCCGATCAGCAAGCTGCTGCTTATAATGCTGATGTTTCTGGGCAGGGTCGGACCTGTTACCTTTGCGCTTGCGCTTACGATGATATCACACAAAAACAATACCGATATCGTGTATCCCGAAGGCAAGGTAATAGTAGGCTAATTAAAAATCGTTAACTGGAAAAGTCAAGAGCACCCGGATCAAAACCAGGTGCTCTTTTTTACTTGAGAGTTATTAGAGGAAGAATTCCTTGAGCCTTTCCTGATCTTCGCTCGAAGAAGCTGCTATGATATAGTCGCCTTTTTGCAGCACCGTCTGCCCGTTTGGAATAAATACGTCATCGTCCCTGATGATGGAGATCAGGAGGCTGTTGTTCGGCAGTTTTAGATCCATGAGCTTCTTTCCGCACGCGATCGAATTCTCATGCAATTCTATTTCATTCAGTGTGATCTTCCCATTTCTCAGCTTTATCAACGTTTTGATGCCGCTGTAGTCGATCTCCTGTTCGATAAGCTCAGCCATCATAGACGTGCTGCTTACTGCCATATCTACGCCAAGTTTTTTGAAAACCTCGATATTCTTGGGATTGTTTACCCTGGCTATGGTTCTTTTTATATGGAAGTTATTTTTTGCGAGCTGGCAGGCGATCAGGTTGTCCTCATCCCTTCCCGTTGTGGCAACGAATATGTCCGCCCTCGACGCATCAACTTCCTCGAGCTTGTCTATCGTAGTACCGTCGCCGTTGCACGCCCTGATATAAAGTTGATTGGCCAGTTTTTCGCAGAGTTCCGCCTGCGGTTCTATAACTACGACCTCATGCTTGTATGATAAAAGCGTCTTTGCAAGATAGTAACCTACTTTTCCTCCGCCTGCTATGACAATATACATAAATAACCTCCCTTATGCATCGTTTTTCTTAGCCGAGCCTTAGCGTGTCAGATACGCAACAATTATGCTGTCGCCCGTATTCAGCCTGATGACCGGGTTCGGGAAGCTGAATGATCCGTTATGCACTACGCCGAAAATATAACTGTCCTTTTTGAGTTTTACCGCACTCAGCTTCTTACCATTATATTCAGATTTTACAGGTTCCCTTTTAAATGTGAACGCTTCCCCGGAAATTGCATAGTGCGATGTATTTTCGGATTCGCCGAGTATTTTTGACCTCAGTACGTCGACTGTCAGGTTCGTAGGGCAGATAGTGTTCAGTCCGAACGTATGGAATACGTGTTCGCGCTCCGGATTATAGATCCTGGCTATAACTCTCGGCACTTTGAAGATTTCCTTCGCTACCTGGCAAGCCATGATATTTACATTATCATCGGGGGTCACTGCGGCAAAAGCATCAGCGTTCTCGATGCCCGCCTGCTTAAGTACATCCTGGTCTATCGGGACGCCCGTGACCGTTATGCCCTTGAAGTCGTGCCGCAATGCCTTGAATTCATTCCTGTCGTTTGACACAACGACCACGTCATGCCCATCGTCGGCAAGAGCATGTGCGAATTTCGAGCCAACCTTGCCGCAACCGATTATAATAATATTCATATATTCAGCCTCTCAAACAAAGTGTTACGCACTTTAGCGTCGAAAGGGGATATACCTTGTAATAGTATTTGAAGGTGTGTCCCCTCTCCTATTATACCCGCTTCAACTAATTTTGCAATGTAATCATTCAGAATCTGGAAGTCGGTAAAAAAACACTTTGAATAACTGCATACCATGCGGCAAAGAATAAGTTATTGTAAAAATAACTGACAGGAGAAAGAATATGTTGGTAGTATTTATAAGGGCTCTCATTTTGTATCTGCTGGTGGTAATAGTAATGAGAGTTATGGGTAAAAGGCAGATAGGCCAGCTGCAGCCTTACGAGCTCGCTATAGCGATCATGATATCTGAGCTTGCAGCCGTTCCGATGCAGAATACAGGTATCCCTCTCGTAAACGGGATCATTCCGATCCTCACGCTTCTTATCACACAGCTCCTCATGTCCTTCCTGACTTTGAAAAGCATACGGGCAAGGGCGATAATCTGCGGCAAGCCGACCATACTTATTGAAAAAGGCAGGATCAAGGAAGATGCGTTAAGAAAAGAACTCTACACTTTGAACGATCTGCTTGAACAGTTAAGGATAAAGGATTACCCCAACGTTACGGACATAGAGTATGCCATACTTGAAACAAACGGCCAGCTGAGCGTGATACCGAAGTCGCAGAAAAGGCCTCTGAATCCCGCCGATATGAATATAAAGACGGACTACGAAGGTATAACGGTCGATGTTGTTATTGACGGTCATATCATGACAAATAACCTTAAAACTATCGGAAAAGACAGGCAGTGGCTTATTCAGGAGATGAGGAAGCAGAACTACAGCGATCCCTCCGAGATACTACTGGCCTGCGTCGACCCGGCGGGCAAACTCTCCATCCAGGCTAAAGCCAAAGGAGGTGACCGGTGATATGAGACACAGTGCTACTGTCAGGATACTTGGCGCTATCACCGCTCTGACCTTGATAATAATCTTATTGAGTGTATTCTCACAGAGGTTTCTGTATAACGGCTCACAAAATATGAAGCAGTCCATCGATGCTGTCGAAACCAGTATCGGTTCCAGCAAATGGAATCAGGCCGATGCTCAGCTTACTCAGATGATAAACTCCTGGTCGGGGGTGAAAGGTTACTGGTCCGCCCTGATAGACCATCAGGAGATAGATAATATCGACGAGACCCTTGCCAAATTACAGATGTTCATAAAGGGAAAGGACAATGCAAGCGCACTTGCAGAAGCAGCCGCGCTGAGACTATTTATTATCCATATACCGGAAAGGGAAAAACCGAGCCTTGTGAATATATTCTGATACCTGCTTGACATGACATGGTTGTGAATTGGAGTATCCGCTTCCATATACGTGTTATCTTGTATGCTCTTATCGTTTATGCTCTTATCTTGTATGCTCTTATCTTGTACGTCTTTGCCTCATCGCCTCAAACATCATCACACCTGCGGCAACAGATGCATTCAACGATTCAGCACGGCCTGCCATGGGTATTTTTATGAGAAGGTCGGCGTTCCTTGCTGTTTCAACGCTTATCCCCTCTGCCTCGCTGCCGATTATCAATGCGGTATTACCTGACAGATCGGCATCGTATATGCTTACCGAACCCTCGAGGTGCGATGCGCAAAGCAGGAAACCCCTCTGCTTTATGAGTTGCATCATTTCCGATATGCTGCCTCCGTAACAGACCGGTAAATGGAAGACAGAACCCATGGTCGAACGCAGTACCTTGGGGTTGTAAATATCGGCACAGCCGTCCGATACTACTACTCCCGCACACCCTGCCGCATCTGCAGTCCTTATGATAGTGCCCATATTGCCGGGATCCCTGATATTATCAAGAAGTATCAGCAGTCCTTCACTGATGGCCGTATCCCGAAGCAGTTTCCTTTTCAGTTCAAGTACCGCCAGTATACCCTGCGGGTTCTGAGTATCCGAGATCGAGCCAAAGAGGCTGTCCGGGACTTCGTAGCAGATAATTCCCTTCCCTTTCACATCGTTGATAATTTCCGCTGATGCGCCGCCTGACAGAAATGCTTCTGAAAATACTATGCAGCGTATACCTGCATTTTCCTTCAGCGCTTCCGAAACAAACCTTGTCCCCTCGATAAAGAAAAGGCCTTTTTCTTCCCTGTCGCTTTTGTTTTTCAGCGAACGTATTTCTTTTATAACGGGATTACTGCTCCCTGTCAGCCTTGTCATAACTACTCCTCGAAATAAATAAGGGGCTTTTCAGCCCCCTATCTCTAAATCAAACGATCATTAAGCATTCTTTACGCTGTTGACGAGCTGTGCAAAGCCCTGCGCATCGTTTACAGCCATGTCGGCCAGAACTTTCCTGTTAAGGCCGACGCCGGCCTTTTTGAGACCGTTCATGAACCTACTGTAGCTCATGCCGTTTATTCTTGCAGCTGCATTGATCCTTGCGATCCAAAGCTGCCTGAAGTTCCTCTTCTTGGCTTTCCTGTCCCTGTATGCGTATGAGAGCGATTTCATGACTGCCTGATTGGCGATCCTGAAAAGCTTGCTCTTGCCTCCGAAATAACCCTTGGCTAGTTTCAATATTTTTTTGTGCCTGGCACGTGTCCTTACTGCACCTTTGACTCTTGACATATTATTCTTCCTCCTTCTTCTTACTTGTACGGTACAAGCATTTTAACTGTTGCTTCATTGGCAGAAGAAGCATAAGCTCCGAGCCTGTGGTGTTTCTTTGCCTTTTTTGCCTTCGACACGAGTCTATGGCTTCTGAATGCATGATTCATCTTAACCTTGCCGGTGGCGGTTATTCTAAATCTTTTTTTAGACGCGCTGTGTGTTTTAACCTTTGGCATATTTACTCCTCCTATTTTGTACTGTATCGCACCCGTAAATACCTGAAGGCATCCCGGGATGCTATGAAAGGTCCTATTGCTGCTTGGGATTGAGTATCATTGTCATACTCCTGCCTTCGAGCTTCGGCTTTCTCTCCAATGTTCCCACTTCTGCAACCGCATCCGCGAATTTATTAAGTACCTGCTCGCCCAGAGATGTGTAATTCATTTCCCTGCCCCTGAAACGTACGCTTACCTTCACCTTGTCGCCATCCTGCAGGAATTTATACGCATTTTTTGCCTTGAAGCCGAAATCGTGGTCTTCGATAGTAGGCTTGATCCAAACTTCCTTAATGCTTATAACCTTTTGATTCTTCCTTGCTTCCTTTTCCTTCTTCGCAAGTTCGAACATGTACTTTCCATAGTCCATGATCTTGCAGACTGGCGGCGCTGCTTGCGGGGCGATCTTAACAAGGTCCAGATCCTTGGTAACTGCGAGCTTCTGAGCATCCGTTAGAGGCATCACGCCCAGCATCGATCCGTCCGAATCGATAACACGCACTTCCTTATCCCTGATTTCCTCGTTAATCATCAATTCATTTTTACTACTTATATTAAAACACCTCCGGGCAAAATAAAAGTGGATTGCAGAAGTCTGTCAATCCACCACATAGCTAAGTTACACCTTGAACCTTCACTATTTACCTTACCGGACATTTCCGTAAGGTGAGAAGCGGATGACTTCTTCTTTGTTTTACTGAATAATAATAACAGAAAGAAAACGCACTGTCAAGGAATTGTTGGTCAATGGACCCATAAAATAAGCCGAGGCTAACACCAGTCAAAATATGTGAAAGAAGACTCGGGCAGGCTTTTTAAAAACTCAGGAAGTTCTTTTACACAATAAAAATGCAGCATGTGAAGCGCTCTTGAACAGACTGTATATAATAGCCCCTTCGCTTCATCCCCCTGATTATTATCGCCGTCCGGGCAGATCACAAGTACGGCGTCAAATTCCAGACCTTTAGAAAGATAGGACGGTATGACCACTGTGCCGCTGAAAAATTCCTGGCGTTCACCGGTAATAAGGCTAAGCTCCGTGTATTTACAGAGTGCATTGTATGCGTCGGTACATTCACGTTCAGTTTTCATTATGACAGCAATGGACTTCATCCCACTGCTCTCTAGTTTTTCGATATCGTTGGCAGCCGCGCGATACAATTCCTGCATGTCAGCGCAGCGATGAGCTTCCGGCAGTTCGCCCTCTCTGTTTATACTTTCGGCGTCCATATTCCCTCCTATTATTCCGCTGCAGAAATCAGCTATCTGCCTTGTGGAACGATAGCTTTTTACAAGCCTTGCAGAAATATAGGAGCCGTACCCCAGGGCGCCTGCCAGACGCTCCGTATCAATAGGCGGAACATACGGGTTCAAGGCCTGGTTCGGATCGCCCAGCAATGTAAGATTGCTGTTACCGAACAGCTCTCTCAGTATCTCAAGCTGGACAGGGGTATAGTCCTGAACTTCATCTATTAATACATATTTGATAGCGTTCATATTTGGGAAGCCGTTCAGCAGCCCATTCAGAAGCACCATCGGGGCGATGTCCTCATGATTTATTTTCCGTTTTCCCGATGCCCGATCGAAACCGCCGGTTTTGCCGACATATATATCCCTGTCGTTCAGAAACCCTTCATAGCAGCCGACTATATCCAGGGCTGTCATTCCAGCGATCAGCCGTCTTGCCTCCGAAGCCTCCTCATGGACAATCGCGATGCTGCGCCCACGTATTTCTGCGGCATTGATGTATTCGCCGGTTTTTGCGACCTCTGTGACCACTTCCTCTATCCTCTTCCTTACCGGTATATCGAGTTTTGACGTCAGCCTGCTCCGTATCTTATCGAGCCTTCTGGCGACAGGCAGGAACTTCAGGCCTTCATGAAAATATTCAGATATCTCGTCCGCAGTCTCCAGCACTTCTCCCCGGAAAACCACATCATGGAATACCCTGCTTTTTTCGAGCTGCCGCACATGCTCGCGAAGATGTTCAATGATTTCAAACGACGCTTTATATCTGATGCCTTCGACTCTTTGACGCCGGTTCGCGAAGTACCCTAACTCAGAACAATCGTCCGCATTATCCCCGCCGCATCCTGTATCGCATCTATCGACGTTGCCGTCCTCCGCAAGCAGAAACTCCATCAGCTGCGCAGCGTTTTCCGGATATACTCCGGGCCCCAGCGTCCTTACTGCATATTCATACAATGTGCTTCTGTTTATATCCTCTTCTCCGAGTTCGGGCAGGACGTCTGAAATATAGTCGCTGAAAATATCATTGGGCGAGAATATGACTATATTCTTCGACGTTATGGTGTCCTTGTGCCTGTACAAAAGGAATGCGGCCCTGTGGAGCGCTATTGAAGTTTTACCGCTGCCGGCAGGTCCGGTCACTATAATCAGCTTGTGGGTGTCGTTTCGGATGATGCTGTTTTGTTCGCGCTGTATGGTACCGACGATCGTTTTCATTCTGCTGTCGGCGCTTCTGCCGAGAATTTCCTGAAGTATCTCGTCATTTATTGCCAGACTTGAATCGAACATCAGCTGCATCACACCGTTCCATATTCTGAATTGCCTCTTTAGGAGCAGCTCGCCTTCGATCCTTCCGGCCGGACATACATACGCTACATTACCCGGCTCATAGTCGTAAAACATGCTGGAGACAGGCGCTCTCCAGTCGTAGATCAAGAACAGCCCGGTCCTTTCATCCTTTAAATTTGAAATCCCGATATAGATTTTCTCTGCAAGGTCATCGCCTGCCTCCATGAAATCTATCCGGGCAAAATACGGATTGTTGGCCATTCTCTCGAGCTTCCGCGCCTGGTTGGTCAAAAAGATCGCCTTTGTTCCCTCGCGTACGATCTCGGTCTGGAACTGCCATATGCCGGCCAGGTCATCCAGTCCATCCGGCGTTGGCTTGACATGCTCCCACATCGATTTCTGCATCCCGGTCAGATCCTTTTTCACTTTGCCGGCAATATTCCGGGCAGCTTCCAATTGGGTCAGTATATGCCCTTCGACTTCCCTGAGCCTTTCATTTTCAAGAGTAAATTCCGGATTATTCTGTCCCATTTAAAGTCCTCCTTTGATAATTGTACTGATACCATATCCATCCGTAAAAAAACTGTTGACATCTTGTTATAAGTGTGATAGTATATAATTGGGTTTTTATATTTTTCAGCTATAAACAATAGTCTTTTTAGTGTATTACAAAAAGGTGTATTTGTCAATACAAAAACAGGCCGGACCGATCATAGTCCGGTTTTTTTATGCAATTGTCTATCTTTCCTGCAAGTGATATACTAAAATCCTTATCAGATATTTCTGATGATAATAAATCCGCTTAAGGAGTGTTCCGGTTGCCATTTGACGGTATTGTAGCAAAAAGCATAGTTGATGAATTAACTGAAAAACTGGTCGGCGGGCGCGTGGAAAAAGTGTTTCAGCCTGAAGCCGACGAAATCGTCCTGCTCGTCAGAGCCTGGAACAAAAACTGCAAGCTGGTGCTGAGCGCGAGCCCCAATTACCCGCGTATCCATCTGACTGAAGCCGTCAAGGAAAACCCCTCGACTCCCCCCGTTTTTTGCATGCTTCTCAGGAAACATCTATCGGGAGGCAAAATACTGTCGTTCGAATTCAATGACTATGAGAGGATAATTGGCGTCGTCATAGAATCGGCCAACGAACTCGGCGACATATCGCAAAAGCGACTTATTATAGAGATAATGGGACGCTACAGCAATATCATACTTGTAAACAGAGAAGATAAAATCATAGATTCGATAAAGCACGTGGATTCCGATATCAGCAGCGTCCGTGAAGTCATGCCGGCAAGGCCTTATATACTGCCGCCAGCGCAGGATAAGCTTTCACCTGATGCCTTGGATACGGAACTGCTGCTCGATGGATTGAAGTCCTCCGCGCAGGCCGTCGACAAATACCTGCTTGAACATATCAAGGGTTTCAGTCCGCTGCTATGCCGGGAGATCTGTTTCAGGGCAGGGATAGAAAACAGAACCACAGCTTCTTCGCTTGCCGAAGAAGGCCGCCATAACCTGAAAACAGCGCTTGTATCAGTACTCGATGAGATCAGTGACAGCAGCTACAAGCCCTGTGTCATATTTGAAGACGAAGCGCACCAGAAACCACTGGATTTTCACTGTCTCGGTATCAGGCAATACCCGTATTCCGCGACGCCAGGTTCGATAAGCGAAGTACTGGACGCTTTTTACTCATCCCGGGATAATGCGGAAAGGATGAGGCAAAAAAAATCCGACCTCTACAAAGTATTGAACAACTCCATCGACAGATGCTCCAAAAAGCTGGCCATACAGGAAGAAACGCTCAGGGACGTGGCTGACAGGGATAAGCTGAAGCTCTGTGGAGAGCTTATAACCGCGAATATCTACAGGATCCCGCGCAATACCAAAAGCGTGTCGCTTCAAAACTATTACTCGGAAAATGGCGATGAATATATGGAAGTCTCCCTTGACCCGAACCTTTCTCCGCAGGATAATGCGCAGCGTTACTTCAGAAAATATTCCAAAGCCAAGAGCACATTTACATATACCACCCGCCAGCTCGAGGATTCGAGGCAGGAACTCGATTATCTGGAAAGCGTGCTCCAGCTGCTCGACAATTGTACAGCCCTTAAGGAAATGGACGAAGTGAGGCAGGAACTGGCGGAGCAGGGCTATATGCAGCTTCACCGCAAGACTTCGACAAAAAAGCAGCCGGCGTTATCTGAACCGCTCCATTTTATCTCGTCCGACGGGTTTGATATCTATGTCGGAAAAAACAACAAGCAAAACGATCAATTGACGTTGAAGCTCGCGCAATCGAACGATATCTGGCTCCACACAAAAAACATACCCGGGTCGCATGTTATAATCAGAAAAGGCGGCCGCGAGATACCCGACAGGACTGTTGAAGAAGCCGCCGTACTGGCCGCATGGCACAGCAAGGCCAAAATGTCGGCAAACGTACAGGTCGATTATACGGCGGTGAAAAATGTGAACAAACCGTCCGGAGCAAAGCCCGGAAAGGTCATCTACGTAAATTATACGACGGCCGTAGTAACTCCTGACAAAAACCTGATAGAGAAGCTTAAGAAATAATAAGAGCAATAAGACGGAGGTCTGATATGAACGCAGAAAAATACATCAAAAAAGCGCTCCAAATGGGAGCAGACGATGCAGTTGAATTCAAAATCGAAGACATAGAATTTGATCCGCGTACCTTGCTCAAATGCATGTATGGCTGCGGCGACTGGGGCAAAGGCAACACCTGCCCGTCAAGGCCCGGTTCCCTGTCTCCCTGGGAATATGAAAAGCTGTTTAAAAAATACCGCTGGGGAGTAATAATACACTCAAAGGACAAGAGGATATCGCAGGACGTTTCATTTGCCATAGAAAGCGAAGCTTTTACGGATGGTTACTATTTTGCATTCTCACTGAGCGACTGTGCCCTGTGCAAAGAGTGCGCGGGTTTCAAGGGCTGCGGCTGCGTTAATCCGAGAAAGGCAAGACCGGCGTTCCACAGCGTAGGAATAGACGTTTTTAAAACAGTCCGGAAATTCGGGCTGCCTCTCGATACGCTGAAAGACGTAACTGATGAGCAGAACTGGTATTCCGCCGTATTTATAGAATAACGAGTATTAATTGTACTTTCTCAGGTTTTAGTATATCATATATAACAATACTAAAGAGGTAAAGCTACCTGCATTAGAAGGTATAAACTATTTCTGGCAGCATGAAAATACTGATTGGGAGTGAAACATATGGTTTCTGAAAAAATAACGGCCAACCTCAGCAGAGCATCCTGGATCAGGGCGATGTTCGAACAGGGTGAAAAGCTTCGCAAGGAATACGGAGCAGAAAATGTATTTGATTTTTCTCTCGGAAATCCGGATATAGAACCGCCGGCAGTAGTAAAAGAAGCGCTTAAAAAGGCCATATTGTCCGACGCACCCGGGATGCATGGATATATGAGCAATGCCGGTTATCTGAATGTAAGGGCTGCAATTGCCGCCAGGCTTCAACGAACTACAGGCATACCTGTCGGCGCAGAGCACGTCGTCATGGGGTGCGGAGCCGGCGGAGCAATGAATGTCGTACTTAGAACTATTTTGAATCCGGGCGAGGAAGTAATCGTTCTGGCGCCCTATTTTGCCGAGTATCTTTTCTATATTGACAATCACGGCGGACAAGCTGTCATCGTGGACACCGACCGCGATACTTTCCAGCCCGATCCTTCAAAAGTATATGCTGCAATTACGCCAAAGACCAAGGCTATAATTATAAATTCGCCCAACAATCCTACAGGCGTAGTGTATACGCGCGATATGCTTGAAAAGCTTGCGGAAAGGGTACATGCCAGAGAGAAGGAATTCGGAACGCAGATCTGTGTCATATCCGATGAGCCGTACGATAAGATCATATATGACGGCGCTGTTGTAACTCCGCTGTTCAATGTTTTCAAAAACGCGATCTCTGTCAATTCCTTCAGCAAATCAATGTCGCTGCCGGGCGAGCGCATAGGCTTCATCGCAGTAAACCCTCTGATGGGCGATACTTCCGAACTTATAGACGGTTTGATCTTCTCGACCAGGACATTGGGCTTTGTAAACGCTCCGGCACTTTTCCAGAGGATACTGCCCGAATCACTGGACGCTGTAGTGGACACGGATGCTTATAAGAAGAGGCGCGATATGCTCTATGACATCATCACCGGCGCAGGTTTCAACTGTCTTAAGCCTCAGGGTGCATTCTACCTGTTCCCCCAGGCTCCTGTCGAGGATGATGTGGCATTCTGCAATGCCGCACTGAAATATAACCTTGTGATCGTGCCCGGAACCGGTTTCGGCTGCAAAGGTTTCTTCCGCCTGGCCTATTGTGTGGATGAAAAAGCTATCAGAAATTCGAAGAAGGCGTTTGAAGCGCTAGCCGCGGAGTATTAATTAAGGCTAGTCCCTTGAAACGATTACAAGCAGGTAGCCTTTCTTCACTGTCACCATCGCCGTATCTTCGGAGAATTCATTGCTGACGCCCCAGGAAGATCCTGCTTCGAGGGTCGCATCATGCAGAGGATACCGGAGACCTTTTGTTGATACCCCCACTGCATTCCCTGCCATGGGCAGGAGCGTTACGACAGCATCAACTTCTCTTTTCAGTTCGATGCTGTCCCTGATAAGCCTGATCTCATTCTTTTCGTCGGCTATTACACCTTCACAGTTACGATCGGTCAGTTTCTTCAATAAAAAAACATTTGAAAGAGAATGGTCGAGTCTTGAACCAACGGCCCCAAGCAGTATGACCTTGTCGCAGCCGCGTTCCAGCGCTATATCAATTGCAAGCTCGCTGTCGGTCATGTCCTTTTCCGAAGGGAACTTCAGTATCTCGGTTTCGTTATCGTTCAGCGCATCCCAGTCGCTTTTGCTGATGGAATCAAAATCGCCAAGCAAAATGCCGGGTTTGAGGCCCAGTTTCCTGCAGTGCCGCGCTCCGCTGTCGGCGGCTATTATCAGGCCTGCCCCGCCGGTATATTTTCTTATGCATTCATAATCGTTGATCCTGCCTCCGCAGAATATGACACAGGTCATACTATCCCACCATACGCCCTTTGTCTCAAGCTGTGGATGATCTCTGCCGCATCAGGCGCATTGTATATGGTGGAACCCGCCACGATTATATTCGCACCCGCTTCGGTGATCATATGTATATTTTCAGTACCTATACCGCCGTCTACTTCTATGTCGAGCTTCATGCCTCTTTGAATAGCCATCTGTCTCAGCTCACGTACTTTTTCAGTCATGCTTTCTATATACTGCTGTCCTCCGAAGCCCGGATTTACAGTCATTATAAGGACCATATCCACATCGGCCAATATCGAGTCGAGAGCACATAACGGAGTCGCCGGGTTCAACGCTAATCCCGGTCTTGCCCCGCCGTTGCTTATCAGCTGCAGCGTTCGGTGGAGGTTGCAGTTGCCTTCGGCATGTACAGTTATTATATTTGCTCCGGCTTCTAAAAACTGGTCTATGTACCTGTCGGGATTCTCTATCATCAGGTGCACATCGAAAGGAAGCTTTGTCACTTTCCTCAGGCTCTGAACAACGACAGGCCCGACCGTTATATTTGGCACGAAATGGCCGTCCATTACATCGATATGTATAATATCAGCACCTGCTTTTTCGACCCTGACTATTTCCTCACCAAGCTTTGAAAAGTCGGAAGCTAATATAGAAGGAGCAATTTTTATCATGGTTTGGTTCCTTTCCGGTTTCCTTTTTTGTATTTCATATCATCTTCCTGCTTTAGTACCGCAAATAATTCCTTGTATCTTTCGTACCTGCCGACGCTTACAGCACCCGATCCCACAGCATTCTTCACGCCGCAGTCCGGTTCGTTTATATGGCTGCAGCCAATAAATCTGCACCCACTTATATAATCGGCAAATTCCGGAAAATAATTTTGTAATTCATCATACCTGATACCAGCTAGTTCATATGAACTGAAACCCGGAGTATCGACGATATATCCGCCCCTGGCAAGTTCCATCAGTTCGGCATGTCTTGTAGTGTGTTTACCTCTGTCCAGCTTGTCGCTGAGCTCTCCGGTCTTCATAGCCATCGTGTTCATGACTCTGTTCAGAAGCGTGGATTTTCCAACGCCCGATTGCCCGGCGAATACGGAAATGTGCGCTGTCAGAGCGCTGTCGAGTTCCTCGAAGCCATTATTCTCTTTTGAACTGGTCTCTATAACACGATATCCGGCTTTACTGTAAGCTTCATGCAGCCCAGTCCTGCTGTCTTCCTGATCAAGATCCGTTTTGTTTATACACAAAACGGCGCTGATATTTTGTTTTTCAGCAGATATGAGAAGCTTATCGAGAAGGAGCATATCCGGTTCAGGCGACCTGGCTGCAATGACCACAATCAGTTGATCGACATTGGCTACCGCAGGCCTGACCAGTATAGAGCTGCGCTCTTGAATTTCATCTATGTTACCCTTTTTCCGGGCAGCGTCTGTAACAGAGAAGGTTACCCTGTCCCCTGTAAGCGGTGTCAGATCATTTTTGCGGAAAATACCCCTTGCTTTGCATTCGTGGATTCCGTCATCCGACGACACGTAATAAAAACCGCCTATTCCCTTTATGATAGTGCCTGTCGGCAAAACCGCAGACCTCCTCCGCTTGTGTGGTTTTTCCTAAAAATCGCCTTCCTGGACGATCACGTTATTAAGCTTCACTATGATGTGGGTCGTTCCCTGTTTCGCAAGCGGCACCTTTACGCTGAACGGGAAGTTGCTTTTCGCCATAGGTTGGTTGAAAACGACATTCAGCTGGTTGGTATCCGAAGGCGTTGCTTCAACATATACATTGACCTCGTCTCCATAAGCCATGGTCGGATCAAGTTCGATTTGTTGAAGCCTGAATTTGGGCTGGCCTGCCGGTGAACCGGGCTGGTCTCCGGAACTATCGCCGGTTCCGGGCTGCCCTGGCTGTGCAGCGCCGTCAGTCTGGAAGGTCAACTCGACTGGGGTCTGCTCATCGACCTCGGTTTCTGCCAGAGGATATTGTTTTATTATCTTGGCCACATCACTGACCTGGTCGGACGGAAACGTTGCGCCGAGCGTAAGTCCGCTGGAGAGGATCAGATCTTCAGCTTCCTTTCTGGTAAGTCCCACTACATTGGGAACCTTGACTTTTTCAAGCTTTGGGCCGCTGCTGACAAAAACATTCACGGTTTCGCCGGGTTTTACTTTTTCGAACGCCGCAGGTTCAGTCCTGATAATTACGCCTGTCGCAACTGTATCGTTGAATTCCGTGACTTCTTTAGGATTGAGGCCCTCATTCTGAATGAGCTGTTCTCCCACCCTTGCTTCCTTGTTCGCTACATCGGGTACCTGGACAAGTTCCGGTCCGATGCTTACCGTAAACTTGATCTCGCTGCCCGGCTTGAGTTTGTTGCCCACTTCGATGTTCTGCGACATTATTATGTCCTGATCCACCGTATCACTATTTTTTCTTTCATCCTCGACGGCGGTTATGTTGTATTTGCTCAATTCATCCCTGACTTCGATGAAATCCTTGCCGACATAATTCTGGACTACATATACGTCCGTATTGTCCGGCATAATTGCGTCCAGTAAAGGTTTCAACCCGATAAAGAATAAAACGCCTGCCACTATAAGGCCTGTTGCTATGCCAAGCCATATGCTCAGTTTATCTTTTTTGCTCTTTCCCTTTTTCATTTTCTTATTTTCTTCGGAATCGGGTCCGATGTTTTCCTCATCTGTATCCGCATCCTCGTCTTCATATTCTTCTGGCATTTCGACATCCCTGCCGATAGCCTGCATCTTCCTTGTGGGAAGTTCATAATCCTCTGCATGGTTTCCCGAGATTTTGACGTTGGGCTCGTTGAGAGTCCTCTGAAGATCGTTGAGCATATCCGTCGCGCTCTGGTAGCGCAGATTCTGATCCTTTTTCATCGCCTTCAGTATAACATCGTTCAGACCCTTCGGGATCGCAGGATTTATGTCGACAGGCCGTTCGGCTTTTTCCTGGATATGCTTCAAAGCGACAGCTACAGGCGTCTCACCATCAAATGGCACTTTTCCCGTTACCATCTCATAAATCGTTACTCCAAGCGAGTACAGGTCTGATTTCTCATCCGTAAAGCCGCCCCTGGCCTGTTCCGGCGAAAAATAGTGGACAGAGCCTATCGTGCTTCCGACCATTGTAATTGTAGCGGAAGTGACTGCCCGCGCAATGCCGAAGTCTGTGACCTTTGCAATACCTTCCTTGGTTATCAGTATGTTATGGGGCTTTATATCGCGATGTATTATGTGGTTTTTATGCGCCTGTTCGAGCGCAGAACAGATCTGAACTGCAATACTTACGGCTTCCTTCCACGGAAGGGCGCCCATCTGCCCGATATATTCCTTTAAAGTGATACCGTTTATATATTCCATGACAATATACTGCATGTCATCATGTTTTCCGACGTCGTAAATGGATACTATATTCGGATGATTTAAGCTTGCAGCCGCCTGCGCTTCGACCCGGAAACGCTTTACGAATTCCTCGTCGTCGGTGAATTCGCCTCTCAATATCTTTACAGCCACAAAACGGTTCAGCAGCAGGTCCTTGGCCTTATAAACGACAGCCATGCCGCCTCCGCCTATTCTTTCAATCAATTGATATCTATTTCCAAGTATTTTACTCTCCATAAAAACACCTTCACTCACATTTAATTACTATAACAGTTATGTTGTCCTCTCCGCCCTTCGTTTTGGCGGTTTCTATCAATTCGGAGCAAGCCTTTTCCGGTTCGTATCTGACGATCACATCATATATTTCGTCTTCTTCGAGCATATTTGTAAGGCCATCAGTACACAGCAAAAAAATATCTTTCTTCTCGATCTCACGCGTCAGTGTGTCAACTTCAAGATCGGGCGAAGAGCCGATCGCGCGTGTTATTATGTTCTTGCCGGGGTGATGCTCCGCTTCCTCTCTGGTCAACGAACCGTTTTTGACGAGCTCGCCTATGTATGAATGATCCTCGGTAAGCTGCAGCATTTTACCGTTCCTGATAAGATATAATCTGCTGTCGCCAACATGAGCGACAGTGATCGTCTTTCCATTTACTACGGCCGCAGTAAGCGTAGTTCCCATGCCGTTCACTTCAGGCCGTTCAAGCGATTTATCAAAAACGGCTCGGTTCGTTTCTTCGAAAAATTTTCTAAGCTCGGTTCCGACATCATCGGTAGAACTATTGCCGACTCCTTCATTGGCGATGGATTCGCTAAGATGATCCACTGCCATCCTGCTTGCCACTTCACCGCAATTATGTCCGCCCATACCGTCGGCAATAATAAAGACGCAGGAGGACTGTGAACTGCCAGGCAATATCCTGTAGCTGTCCTCGTTAATTTCTCTGATCAGTCCTCTGTCTGTTCCCGCGGCGAATTTCAAGTTATCGACTTCCTTTGTTTTTTCACATACGCTCGACACGTCTGTGATTTCTTATTGGAGTTCATCGCACATTTCACTTCTTCTGAGCTGTCCGCAAGCTGCATTTATATCGGAGCCCAGTTCACGGCGGATCGTCGTTTCCAGGCCCCTTTTGAGAAGCAGTCTGGAAAACTCTTCAATATGCCTGCGCCCGCTTTGCTGGTATCCGGTACCCTTTACGGTATTGACCGGGATCAGGTTTATGTGGCACAGCATACCTCTCAGCCGCGACGCGAGTTCAGCGGCATTTTCGGGCGAGTCGTTCACGCCCTCAATCAGCGCATATTCGAAAGTTATCCTGCGCTTGGTTTTCTCTGTATATATCTTACATGCTTCAATTATTTTGTCAATACTGTACTTCCTGCCTACAGGCATGATCCCGGCCCGAATTTCGTCATTCGGAGCATGCAGTGAAATGGCCAGGTTTACCTGTGTATTTTCGTCCGTAAACTGCAATATCCTGGGTACCAGACCGCACGTGGAAACGGTCATATGCCTCTGTCCTATATTGAGTCCTTCTGGATCGTTTGCCAGCCGTAAAAATTTCATAACATTGTCATAATTGTCGAATGGCTCGCCGATACCCATTATTACCACATTGCCGATCTTGACGCCGTTATCGCGCTGTATCGCCAGTATCTGTTCAAGCATTTCGCCTGCCGACAGATCCCTGCGAAAACCGGCTATCGTCGAAGCGCAGAAGCTGCAGCCCATCTTGCAGCCTATTTGGGACGATATGCACGCCGTAAAGCCATGCACATATTCCATCAACACGCTCTCGATGATGTTGCCGTCCTGTAGTTCGAACAGGTATTTGGCTGTTCCGTCGACAGCCGATACAAGTTTCCTCCTGATATTTAGACCGGATACGGTGGCAGAAAGTTTCAATTCTTCGCGAAGCTGTTTCGACAGGTCGGTCATTTCATCAAAATTTTGTGCGCCTCTGGCGATCCAGCTGAAGATCTGTTTTGCCCTGAACTTCTGCTGCCCCATGGCTTTGAGAAATTTTTCAAGCTCTTTTATATCCATGTCCGGAAGGTAAGTTTTTTCCATAGTGTTCCTCTCACTTTTTTCTCATCCTGGCAACGAAGAACCCGTCTATGCCATCGCGGTTCGGGAACAGCTGCACCATACAGCCCTTTGCATACTGCGCAAGCCGGGCCGGCAAAAACGGCGCTATTTCGTCTTCTGCAAATTCGGGGTGGCATGACAGAAAATCCTTCACCATATATTCATTTTCCTCGGGCAGTACCGTACAGGTGCTGTAAACCAGTACACCTCCGGGTTTTACAGTCATTGCGGCGTTATGGAGCAGCTTCTTCTGCAGCTCCTTAATAGCATTTATGTCTTTGGTTTCCCGCGCCCATTTGATGTCGGGCTTTCTTCTGATGATCCCGAGCCCGGTGCAGGGCGCATCGAGCAGTACCCTATCGAACGCTCCCCCGTTTTCTTCATCGGGCAGCGCCGCGTCGTACAATTCCGTATGTATGATACTTATCCCGAGCCGCGCCGCGTTGTCTTCGACCAGCTTCAGCTTATGTCCGAATACATCTCTGGCGACGATCTTTCCGGTATTGTGCATCATCTGCGCCAGATGCGTCGTTTTTCCGCCTGGAGCGCTGCACGCGTCGAGTACGGTCTCACCCGGCTCCGGCGCCAGTACCCTCGCAGGGAGCATCGAGCTTTCATCCTGAACCTGGAAAAGGCCGGCTCTGAAAGAGTCCAGCCTGGCAAGCGAAACCGTACTTTTGATAACTACCGCTTCATCCGCATACTTCCCCTGTTCTGCTTCCAGTCCTTCATTCTTAAGTTTTTCCAGAAGTTCCGCTGCCGATACCTTCAAAGTATTTGCTCTAACCGTCAGTTCTGGGGTTCCGTTTCCGGCGGCCAGCAAAGCTTCCGTAAATTCGCTTCCGAACAATCCGGTATATTTTTCGACCAGCCACTTTGGGTAGGAATAGCTGACGGATAGATATCCCGTCATATCGGCATCCTTTGACGGTATGGCTGTACCCGCTCCGTTTCTGGCAATATTGCGCAAGACCGCATTGACAAATCCCGCAGAAGCCTTGTGCCCGTATCTTCCCGCCAGACTTACGCTTTCGTTGCATGCGGCCGATGGCGGGACCCTGTTCATGTATAGCAGCTGATACGCGCCCATTCTTAATATGTTCAGTATCCAGGGCGACAACTTTTGCATTTTGATGTTGGAATAGGCTGAAATGACCCTGTCAAGCGTGAGCTTCCATTTGACCGTGCCATAAACCAGTTCGGTGGCGAATGCCCTGTCAATATCCCTGAGTTCTTCGGTCGAAAAGTATTTGTTCAGCGCTATATTTGAATATGCGCCTTTTTCATTTATTTCATAAAGTATCTTCAACGCAGCTTCTCTTGCCTGGTCCAGTCTGATTACCTTCTTCCTGTGATATGATGCTGTCGAGCTTTTCCCTGAGAAGCTCCACATCTACTGTGGTATTGACGCAGGGGCCGTTGGGCCTGCGGTTCAGCACTCCGATCACCGGTATTTTGCTGACATCCGATATCCCTATGGCCAGATCCCGTTCGCAGGCAACGGATAAGACCATCTCCGGTTTTTCTCCGGCAATGGCGTTCCTGGCTGCGGTTCCGCCTGTTACAACGATAGCGCGGACTCCCTTTTCCTCGGCAAGTTCGCGTATCGCTCCGATGGTGCATTTACCACATTTTTTACAATTGGATATATTGTTTGTGATCTTAACGCTGCATTCTGAGTTCTGCAGGCAATGCGGAAGCAAAAGCATTATTTTGTCAGGGCTTTTGCGAATTTTTCCGGATTGTACGAAAAGGTTGTTGATATCGATGAAAAGGCTGCGGATCATGTCCTTGTCCTTCTTGAACAGGTCCGTTACAAAAAGTGCGAATGGTATGACAAGCTTCAGACCAAGCCTTACGGGTACCAGCATGAAAGAATGCACCCTCCTGCTTTTGACCGTCGCGAAGACTGCGATAATGGCGAGAAGCACAAGAACCATGATGATAAACGACAGAAGTATTAATACGGAAATTATCCTGCTATACAGGTCGATCGAAAAAAAGCGGTATACATATGAAAACAGAGCAGCAACTGCTCCTATAACAGCCAACAGCAGGAATGAATATCCCATGAAGCTGTTCAGCCTTTTATCCAAGTACTTCACCTTCATCCATATTATGTCCGCATTCGCAGGCGTTCATCCTTCTGCAACTGTCAAACTGGAGCTCTATGATATGCAGGCAGCCGTCGCCGGTCGCAACTATCAGGCTGTCCTTCTCGACCTTCATTATAGTGCCCGGCTTTCCCGCCTTTACTGAAGGACAGCTCTCAAGCAACGCCGTCTTCCATATCTTCATCCTGGAGCAATTGTAGTATGTAAATGCTCCGGGCCACGGGTTTGTCCCCCTTACAAGGTTGTGTATCTCGACAGCTTTCCTGTTCCAGTCGACCAGTCCGATCTCTTTTGTTATCATGGGCACGCTGACAGCCTTCGAATTATCCTGAGGCGTTCTTGCAAGCGAGCCGTTTTCAAGAGCTTTCAGCGTATCCAGCAGTACTTCGGCGCCAAGAGTCTTGAGTCCGTCAAAAAGTTCGCCGCTCGTCATATCCGGCAGGATCGGAATTTCCCGAGTCAGCAGTATGTCGCCGGTGTCCATGCCCTCATCCATGAACATGGTCGTGATCCCGGTTTTCTCATCGCCATTCATAATGGCCCATTGGATCGGGGCCGCTCCCCTGTATTTGGGCAGCAGCGAAGCATGTACATTTATACAGCCCAGTTTCGGCACGTCGAGTACATTCTTTGTCAATATCCTTCCATAGGCGGCAGTAACGATAAGATCAGGCTCCAGCGCGCGTATGGCTTCAAGGAATTCCGGCGTGCGCACCTTTGTCGGCTGTAAAATGGTTCCGATCCCGCACCTTATCGCCGCCTCCTTGATCGGGGGCGCTTTCAGTTCGCTCTGTTTTCTGCCGAAAGGTTTATCAGGCTGGGTCACTATTCCCACGACATCATATTTATTTTTAACAAGGGCTTCCAGACATGGTACGGCAAAATCCGGAGTGCCCATGAATACAATTCTCATCCTATCCTACTCCGATCTTTTCAGTTCGTCCTTGTCCAGGTAACGGACCACCTTGTCCTTGAACAGAATACCGTCCAGATGATCTATTTCATGGCTCAACGCCTGTGCAAGAAGGCCTTCGCCTTCGATCCTGAATTTTTCTCCATTGCCGTTGAGCGCTTCAATAGCAATAAAAGACGGACGGTTGACCTCTCCCCAGACCCCGGGGATGCTGAGGCAGCCTTCCGGTACAAGCTGTTGGCCGGATTGGCTGACTATGACAGGGTTTACGAGCTCAATAAGCCCGTCGCCCGCATCGATAACGACAACTCTTTTGAGCACGCCGACCTGCGGCGCCGCAAGTCCCACTCCATCGGCCTTGTATAGCGTGTCTGCCATATCCTTGAGCAATATCCTTACTTTATCCGTTACCGCGTCGACTTCCCTGCATTTCTTCCTTAATATTTCATCGCCGTCTTTTCTGATATTCCTTATTGCCATATATTAATCTCCCTTGGATGTTTTAAATGAAATCCGCGCCTTCAGGGTGCTAAACATCCTTCCTAATAGATTTGGCATATAAACGCCAAAACATTCCTGTACAATCTGAAATATCCAACAATAGCTATATTTCAGTTCATCACTTATTATATCAAATTGGTGCGCTTTGCTGCAATTGAATTCCTTACATCATGCTTACGGGGTTGATATCCATGTTCAGGTCCACGTCCGAGCTGCCTTTGCTTTTCCAGAACGTGTCCGAGGCGGCGGAAAGCATCGCAGCGAGCCGGTCTTCTGAGTCGCACTTGATCAGCAGCCTCCATCTGTAGCGGTTGCGAAGCCTTGCTGCCGGAGCTCTCGCAGGCCCGGGCATCAGCTCGTCGCCACAGGAAGTATCAATGACGGAAGAAAGCAGTGCGGCTGTTTCCCTGGCTTTTGCAAAAGCCACCTTGTCAAACGGCGAGCTTACAACAAGGCAGGCGATGTTTGTGAACGGCGGATACCTGAGGCGCCTCCGTATATCCGTCTCCTGCCTGTAGAATGCTTCGTAATCGTGCGAACACGATGATATTATACTATAATCGTCGGTATTATACGTCTGTATGACAACGCGTCCCGGAAGCTCTCCCCTGCCCGCCCTGCCGGAGACCTGCGTCAGCAGCTGGAAGGTTCTCTCGGATGCTCTGTAATCGTCCATACCGAGCAGGCTGTCGGCCGCGAGGACCCCGACGAGCGTAACATTAGGAAAATCATGGCCCTTCGCTATCATCTGAGTCCCGACAAGTATATTGATATTCTTCTCCCGGAAAGCATCGAGTATCTCTTCATGGGAATGCTTCCCCGTAGTAGTATCCATGTCCATCCTTATAACGGAGCAGCCCGGAAAATGCTTCTGAATATCTTCCTCCACCTTCTGCGTGCCTGCCCCGAACTGACGAATATGATTGCTCCCGCATTCGGGACATGAGGAAGGCATTTTAATCGTGTAGCCGCAGTAATGGCATATCAGTCGGTCCTCCGCCGCGTGATAAGTCATTGTCACGCTGCAGTACCTGCATTTAAGCCTTATCCCGCAATTCCTGCATAAAACGAAAGTGGAATAGCCTCTTCTATTCAGGAATAATATGGTCTGCTGTCCCGTGCTTATATTCTTCTCGATTTCAGCGGAAAGCACAGAGCTGAACATGGTACGGTTGCCCGCCTCCAGTTCCTTTCTCATGTCTACCAGTCTGACTTCAGGCATTACAAGTGAATTTGTCCTTTCCTTCATGGTGACGAGCCCTATTTCCCCCTCCAAGGCTCTTCGATAAGTTTCCAATGATGGCGTGGCAGAGCCGTACAGCAGCAATGCACCGTCCTCCCGGCACCTGCAGGCAGCGACCTGTGCAGCACTATACTTGGGAGTGGTTTCAGACTTGTATGTGTTTTCGTGCTCCTCGTCAATGATGATCAGCCCCAGGTTCTCAAAAGGTGCAAATACCGCGGAACGCGCACCCACGACCACCCGCACTTCGCTATTCCTTACAAGGCGCCATTGGTCGTAACGCTCACCAAGCGACAGCCTGCTGTGCAGCACTGCTACCAGGTTGCCAAATCTGCCCCTGAACCTGTCGGTCATCTGGGGTGTGAGTGATATTTCCGGTACCAGTACTATGGCTTGTCTGCCCTTTTCGAGCGCGTATTGTATAAGCTGCAGGTATACTTCGGTTTTACCGCTCCCTGTAACTCCATGCAGCAGCATCTCACTGAAAAGACCGCTGTCCATCAGCGAACGCGCGTATTCGAGCGCCTCTGCCTGTTCCCTGGTGGGTTCAAGAGGCGTTGTGCTTTCTACGTCCCTGTGCTTCAGAGGATCGCGTTTCACCTCGATATCCCTGTAATTTATGTAACTGTTTCTTCGGAGCGTATCAATTACAGCGGTCGAAACCGAGGCGAAGCGGGCAAGATCGGTCACCGCAATATATTCATTCTCAAGCAGCATCTCCAGTATGCGGATCTGCTGTATTTTTTTTATCGCGCCATTCTGTATATCCGTTTCTACATCTTCACGGGACATTGCAAGTTCCGCCGCGCGGATTGTTTTTTCCTTTACGGCTGCCGAATACTGCTCGTCGATCCTTATTGCACCGTCTTTTTCGAGCGTGCTTATATGCTTGTTGAAAGCTGTTTTGACACTACTGAGCTTTTTCAATTCTTCCATTTCCAGAACGCCGTCATTCGACTCCAATGCCGAAATGATGGCCTTCTGAGAAGGTGACAGCTTTAAGGCCGCACCTGATGCGGGTTCGACCGCCTCTGCCACATCCTCCGGACATGCCGATATGGCGGTCTCATCCCAGCCCGTCTGCTTTGCCGACCTCGCTGAACACGGGGTACCGGTCAGTCTGGCTATTTTCAGCGTCTTTACGTCGATCCCCGCAGGCAGCATGCACTTTATCGCCGACGCATACGTGCAGAAATACCTCTGCTTCATCCAGCCTGCCAGCTCTATCTGTGAAGCGGTCAATACAGGCTTTTTATCAATTATTTTTTTTATATTCTTCATGCGGCCATATTCGGAATTTTCGGCGAAGCCCAAAACATAGCCTTCCTTAAGGCTGTTACCGTTCCCGAACGGTACGATTACCCTCATTCCGGGAAGCAGCTTATCCGAAAGCTCTTCCGGAACAAAATAGTGATACGGTTTGTCAAACTCGCGCATAGTGCCGTTTATGGCTACAACAGCGATTTTATCCATTGCAATTCCTTTCAATCAGGAAGACATAATAATTAAGTGAGTCGGGCGCATATCAATTATACATCAACATAAAACATTGAAACAGTGGGACGGTTC
>Ga0207800_1000083_pt1 | contig 35052 bp, 33 predicted proteins | sample LuqExpMetageno11_FD_187769 | JGI IMG/M metagenome (GOLD analysis project Ga0207800, IMG submission 187769) | Tropical forest soil microbial communities from Luquillo Experimental Forest, Puerto Rico - Sample 11 (SPAdes) | ecosystem: Environmental > Terrestrial > Soil > Tropical forest ... | reverse complement strand
CCGCCATATTGTCCGGATGCAGGGTTCTGCCGGTGCCGCCGCCCGAAGCGACCGAGAAGTACTTCTTGCCCATTTCGTAGCATTCCTTCTTGTAAGTACCTGCTACGGGGTGCTGGAACCTTGTCGGGTTTGTTGAGTTACCTGTGATGGAAACGTCTACGCCTTCAAGATGCATAATAGCAACGCCTTCTCTTACGTCATCTGCGCCGTAGCATCTTACTTTAGCTCTTTCTCCGTCGGAGTACTTGAACTCCTTTACGATATTGAGCTTGCCGGTATAGTAATCAAACTTGGTCTGTACGTATGAAAAACCGTTGATCCTCGAAATGATCTGAGCTGCGTCCTTTCCAAGTCCGTTCAGTATTACCTTGAGCGGTGTGGTCCTGACCTTGTTGGCGGACCTTGCGATACCGATGGCGCCTTCAGCAGCTGCAAAGGATTCGTGTCCTGCCAGGAATGCGAAGCACTTTGTATCTTCGCGGAGCAGCATTGCGCCGAGGTTACCATGGCCGATCCCGACTTTTCTGTCTTCAGCAACGGAGCCCGGAATACAGAATGCCTGCAGACCTTCTCCTATTACCTCTGCAGCGTCGGCAGCCTTTTTGCAGCCTCTCTTTATTGCCAGAGCGGCGCCTACGACATACGCCCACGCGGCATTTTCAAAGCATATCGGCTGGATGCCCTTTACGATCGTATATGGATCTATTCCCTTGTCGTCGCATATTTTCTTCGCTTCTTCTATAGATGCAATGCCGTTTTTGTTCAATACCGCATTGATCTGGTTGATTCTTCTTTCATAGCTTTCAAACAGTGCCATGTCTTTGACCCTCCCCCTTATTATTCTTCTCTCGGATCGATTACCTTGACTGCTTCATCGAACCGACCATACTTGCTGGTTGCCTTCTTAATGGCTTCATTGGCATCCACACCCTTTTTGATCATTTCCATCATTTTGCCAAGGTGTATGAATTCGTAGCCAATGATCTCATTGTCAGCGTCCAGCGCTGTATGAGTGACATAGCCTTCAGCCATTTCGAGGTATCTGGGTCCCTTTGCGAGTGTGCCGAACATGGTGCCCACCTGGCTCCTGAGTCCTTTGCCGAGATCCTCAAGGCCTGCACCGATAGGAAGTCCGCCTTCAGAGAATGCTGTCTGTGTTCTGCCGTATGCGATCTGGAGGAACAATTCCCTCATCGCTGTATTGATAGCATCACACACCAGGTCGGTGTTCAATGCTTCTAGAATCGTCTTGCCGGGCAGTATCTCGGCCGACATTGCTGCAGAATGCGTCATTCCAGAGCAGCCGATCGTTTCGACCAATGCTTCCTGGATCACGCCGTCCTTAACATTGAGTGTAAGCTTGCAGGCCCCCTGTTGAGGTGCGCACCAGCCGATACCATGCGTAAGACCCGATATATCCTTGATTTCCTTCGCCTGTATCCATTTCCCTTCTTCAGGGATTGGCGCCGACCCGTGATTGGGTCCCTTTGCCACACACGTCATTCTTTCAACTTCATGTGAATAAATCATTCTATGACCCCTTTCCATGTGCGTATTAGATATAGATTATCTATGTTCTGGCTTTTGCCGGACTTGCATTTTGTGCAAAGCATGGCATTAATGCCAACAACTATTTTACTATAATACTTCCTAAAAGTATATGTGAATTTTTTATCACACGGTCGATCCATACATGGTTGATTTTGTCACAAATCCTTGAAATAAGGCCCTCTATTTGTTACGATGTATTTACATTATCTAACGATCCCATAGGAGCAGAATATGAATACCGAAAGCAACAGGGAAACACCGGGTGCGATACGTTTGAACCAGACCGGTTATCGGCCTGACGATGAAAAACTGGCGTTTGTGGTCTCAAAAACCGGCGCCTTTACCATATGCAATACAGCGAACGAACCTGTGTATACAGGGCAGATACAGCCTGCTTCAGACAATACCGGCAAGCCTCCTTCCATTGACAAAAAAAGCGGAGATGCTTTGGGCATTGCGGACTTTTCCACCCTCACAAAAGATGGCAGCTATTATCTGGTTGCAGGTACTGAAAAATCGCCTGTCTTCAGGATCGGGCCCAATATATACCGCGAGTTGATGGCAGCGGTCCTGAAGGTTTTCTATTACCAGCGCTGCGGAGGAGAGGGCATACAGGAGAAATATGTCGGTTCGATCTTTGCACACGAGCCCTGTCATAATGGTCCTGCCAGATATTTCAACGAGGCCGATCCTGTCCTGGGCAGTTATACTGCCGACGTATCAGGCGGCTGGCATGACGCCGGAGATTACGGGCGTTATGTAACACCTGCCGCCAAGGCGATCATCGATCTGCTGATGGCTTATGAGTATTTTCCTTCAGTTGCAGACGCTGATTTCGGCGGCCCGTGCAAATTACTCGATGAAGTGCGGTATGAGCTCGAATGGATGCTCAGGATGCAGGATCCGGGGACGGGAGGAGTTTTCCATAAGGTCACGACTCAGATCCATGCAAACATGGCATGCCTTCCTGAGAACGACCATGCGCAGCTTTACCTCTCCCCCATATCCGCACAGGCAACAGGCGGGTTTGCAGCTGCGACGGCTCATGTGTCACGCATTTATCGTATGCTGGACGCGGTGCTTGCCGACGCCTGTCTATCGGCTTCAATAAAAGCGTGGAAATGGCTCGAAAACAATCCGGGTGCAAACGAATACAAAGACCCTGCCTTCTTCCGCACCGGCGCCTACAATGATACAAACGCTGATGATGAACGTTGGTGGGCGGCCGCGGAACTGTACGAAGCAACGGGAGACGCGGCATATCTCCGGTATTTGTCGGCAGCCCCTCTGCCTGTGCCCGGTTTTGGGTGGGCTGATATGGGTTCGTACGCCATGGTTTCGTTCCTGATGGCCAAAAGTGCGGATCACGGCAGCGAACTGTATGGAAAAGTCAGGGAAAATTACCTCAAGGAAGCGGACAAGCTGGTCAGCGTTGCCTGCAAGGATGGCTACAGAGTCGGTATCGAACAGTATGTCTGGGGGAGCAACATGGATGTTGCCAACAGCGCGATGGCACTGATAATTGCCGACAGGCTAAGCCCGGACAAAAAGTACAGGCAGGCTGCTTTGGACCATTTTCACTATCTGATGGGCAGGAATGCAACCGGCATGAGTTATGTGACGGGCTTCGGCGAAAAGGCGGCGCGGCATCCCCATCACAGGCCGTCGATGATACTTGGTCAGACTGTACCCGGAATGCTGGTCGGAGGTCCCTTCGAACGTATCTGGGCACTTGAAAGGGATCCTGCGTCGCAGCTGTTCAACGAAAACACACCGCCTGCAAAATGCTACGCAGATATTTGGGAAAGCTTTTCGACCAACGAGATCTGCATCTACTGGAATTCTCCGCTGGTTTTTATACTGGGCTGGTTGAACGAAGACAAATGACCGGTAACCATCAGTGGATGGAAACAGACTTGGTTTCAAGGATGTAAACGGCGATATGGATCTGTATCTATAATCTTACAGGGATCATATCCATCGAGATGTACCAGGCTGATAAAATATCTGCTTACCGGAATAGACTATTAGATTGCAGTGAACGTATTATGATATAGAAAAAGAAATGTTTTCTTTTGGTACGATAATTAAAGAGGCTAAAGGGAGATCAGTGTTGATACAGCTAAAAGAGATAACGGCAGAGAACTTCTGGGACATTATTGATTTAGAAGTCTCCGAAGACCAAAACGGCCTGGTAACATCCAATGCAGTGTCGATAGCACAGGCCAAAGTACAGCCCGAATGCAGGCCATTGGCTGTCTATAATGACGATATCCCCGTAGGATTCGTTATGTATTGCATCGACCGTGATGACGGCGAATATTGGATCTATCGCCTTATGATCGATAAAAGATACCAGTCAAAGGGCTACGGCCGTGCAGCGATGAACCTTATGTTGGACGAGATAAAAAAAGATACCGGCAGGCACAGGGTATTCCTCGGTGTCGACCCATTAGGTATCGCATCGGTAAAATTATATGAATCATTGGGTTTCAGTTACAATGGCCAGATTTTTGGGAAAGAACACATTATGGTATTGGAGTACTGATTTTACCGATTATTAATTGCTGAAGTACATATTGTTTGATACAATCTTGGTAAATGTAAAAGTATACCAATATAATACAGCAACCAATAAAGGAGAGATCGTTATGATGGCAAGCGGTATATTGATAGTTCTTTTATACCTCGTATTCCTGGTACTTGGGTTAGGATGGATCGTTTTTCTGATCGTGCTCGGGATGAAGGCCATGAGAGCATTGGATATCTATATCAGAAAGAATCAGTAGAAAACGCGGGGTGAGGTCATGTCAAAGATATCAAAAGAACGCAAGGCCACTTACTACATTGGACTAGGCATGATGGTCGTTGGGTTCATACTCTTTTTTTCCGTATTCATATCAGTAGCCTTTACTATGTCCAATCCATCAGGCTTTAATATTCCGCCCTTTCAGAACGGCATTTTCGGGTTCATCCTCATAGCTGCCGGCGCTGTAGTTATGAATATCGGCGCCAGGGGCGCCGCGGGTTCCGGACTCCTGCTGGATCCCGAAAAGGCAAGAGAGGATCTGAAACCGTTCAATGAAGCGAAGGGCGGAATGATCAACGATGTGATCAGCAATATTGATGTGATCGAAGAGATCGTCAAGCCGCACGGACACGAGGAAAAAGAAGTGATAAGGATCAAATGCCGGGGCTGCGGGACTCTTAACGATGAAGATGCAAAGTTCTGCAAGGGCTGCGGAGGCGAGCTGTAATACAGGAAGCCGATGTTAAGGCGAACCGGATATATAAGGATACAAGGCAGGATTTCTGAATGACAACGGACGAAATCATAAAATATTGTCTTGCAAAAAATGGCGCATACATTGATTTTCCGTTCGGGGATATACCGATGTGCATCAAGGTTTCAAAAAGGCTTTTTGCACAGATATATCCAAAACCGGAGGACCGTAAGCTCACTCTTAATTGCGACAGAGCGGCGGGCGAATTCTACAGGAATGCCTATCCGGGAGCAGTCGTACGCGGTTATCACTGTCCCCCGGCACAGCAGCCATACTTCAATACTGTCTATTTGGATAAGGCAATTTCAGATGATGAGCTGAAAGCAATGATAGACCATTCATATTCCACAGTAGTCGGCAAACTGCCGAAGAAACAGAGGGTAGCCCTGTTATCCGGTAAGTCGACGATATAAAATTCGCCTGAAAATGTCTGTGCTGCGCCGGTATTACTGCAAAGAAGGTTATAAGCCAGCAGTCGTGGTATTTTACGGAAAATGGATGGTACTCCGGTACGGAAAGTAATATAATTAGGAAAATAGTCATAACTGAGGAGCCGCAAATGAGCCAAAAAAACCACGAAGCTGAACCCCAACCCCAGTTTATAACCGGTTATGACCTGCACCTTTTCAACGAGGGCAGTCACCATAAAGTATACGAAAAGCTCGGGGCGCACCTGACGATCCAGGACGGCCAAAGCGGGACGCACTTCGCTGTCTGGGCTCCGTCGGCGCAAAGCGTCAGCCTCGTATGCAACCGGAACCACTGGGACGGCAGGGCGGATCCGATGAACAGGATAGCTGACTCGGGGGTCTGGGAAGTATTTATTCCGGCTATTGCTCCGGGCGAGGTATACAAGTACGAAATCAGGGCCTCCTCGGGCGAACTGCTTCTCAAAGCCGATCCATACGCCTTTTTCAGCGAACTCAGGCCCGGTACGGCATCGATAGTGTATGACCTGGACGACTACGAATGGCATGACAATGAATGGATTGGCGCAAGAGATTCCGGCAATACCTTTGGCAAGCCCGTTTCAATATATGAAGTGCATCTTGGTTCATGGGCGCGGTCGGACGACGGCGGCTTTTTATCTTACAGGGATTATGCCGCAAGGCTTGTTGATTATGCCGCGGATATGGGCTATACGCATATCGAACTTCTTCCTGTAGCGGAACATCCTCTCGACGATTCGTGGGGCTACCAGGTGACCGGATACTATTCCGTCACAAGCCGATACGGACGCCCTGAGGATTTCATGTATTTCGTGGACGTATGCCACAGGCGCGGGATCGGCGTCATAATAGACTGGGTGCCTGCACATTTTCCAAAGGACGGTCATGGGCTCGCGTGTTTTGACGGCACCGCGCTGTATGAACACAGTGATCCCCGTCAGGGCGAGCATCCCGACTGGGGAACGCTGATCTTCAATTATACTCGCCATGAAGTCCGTAATTTCCTTATCGCCAACGCTGTATTCTGGTTCGAAAAATACCATATAGACGGTATCCGCGTAGATGCCGTCGCATCCATGCTTTACCTGGATTACGGCAGGAAAAAAGGCCAGTGGATCCCGAACAAATACGGCGGCAATCAGAACCTGGGCGCCGTAGAATTCCTCAAGCAGCTCAATACGACAGTATATGAATATTTCCCGGGAATAATGATGATCGCAGAGGAGTCCACTTCCTGGCCGATGATCACAAAGCCTCCTTATACCGGTGGTTTGGGATTTTCGTACAAATGGAACATGGGTTGGATGAACGATTATCTGCGATATGTCAGTATGGATCCGGTATATCGCAAATACCACCAGAACCTGATCACTTTTTCCATTATGTATGCCATGTCGGAAAACTTTGTGCTCGTGTTGTCGCATGACGAAGTGGTACACGGCAAGCGTTCGATGATCGAAAAAATGCCGGGAGACTACTGGCAGAAGTTCGCAGGGCTGAGAGTTACCTATGGTTACATGTACGGCCACCCGGGCAAGAAACTGCTCTTTATGGGCAGCGATTTCGGCCAGTTTATAGAATGGGACTTCCACAAAGGCCTGGACTGGAACCTGCTCGATTTCGATAAGCACGCCGGTCTGAAAGACTATATACGTGATCTTAACAGGCTTTATACCTCTGAAAAGGCAATGCATGAGGTAGATTTCAGCTATGACGGTTTCGAATGGATAGACTGCAACGACAGCGACCACAGTGTGATATCCTTTATCCGCAAGGGCCGCGATCCCGGGGATATCCTGGTTTTCATATGCAACTTCACTCCGGTGGTATATGACAAATACAGGGTCGGAGTGCCCTTTGAAGCGTTTTACAGGGAAATTCTAAACAGTGATTCCGAGCTTTATGGCGGCAGCAACGTGGGCAACCTCGGCGGCGTTCAGGCAGACAGGATACCAAACATGCAGAAGCCGTATTCCCTGAACGTGAGGATCCCGCCGCTGGCAATGGTCGTTCTCAAGCCGGAGCAAACCGCCTGAGTCAGCCGTTTGTTTGACGCCACTCGGCTATTTTCCGGGCCTGTTCAACGTTCCAGTTGTATACCTCGTTATAACCGAGGCTCTTGGCTTTTATGACCATTTCATTATAAAGCGAGTCAAATTCCGCCTGATCCTTCGCGAATACCATCCTCCAGGAGTAATTCCGTATAACGGTGGAAACCTGGCCCTTTTTCTGTTCGAGCGATTTGCTCATGTTTTCGGGCGCCTTTCCAGTAAACACAGGGTCGACTACAGCAAGCAGGTCATTTTTTTCAAAGTATTCCCGCGCCGTGAGGACGCCCGTCGTCTCTCTCCACTCAGTAACCAGCTTCGAAGGGCTGGCGTTGAGGTATGAAGTCCAAAGGTGGAAATCATACGCTTCGCCTGTCACAGGGTTTATTGAGGTCATTTGTACGGGATCGATGTTCATTTGGTTCTGGCCGTCCTTGAAAGTTCCGCCGCCAAATTCGGCCGGTACGGGTTCAGGGTTGTTCGGAAGCGCCTTAATACCGTATTCTGTCAAGTAGGGCTTCCCGTCATTATTAATATCCCAGGTGAGACCTCTGGGTCCGGCCTTGACCGTCTGGAAGCCCTCGGGGGAATACATCCAGTTGATCAGCTGCATTATCCTCTCGGGATACTCTGCGTTTGCTCCGATCGAGATAAGCCTGTCGCCGCCGTACGGGTTGTAACCCAGCGAATACATCTTCTCCTCCGCGAACGGCACGAGCCTGAAGCCTTTACCCTGCGCCTGACGTTCCTGCGTGTTGTAGATATTGTCCATCCACGGGAACCATGAAAACAGGATCTGTCCGTCTTTTATCTTATTCGTGACGTCTTCATACTTCTGTGATATGGAATCGGGATCGAGAAGCCCCATCTGGTTGGCAGTGAAATAAAGCCTGAGACATTTGATATAGTAACTGTCCGGATCCAGAAGGCTCTGGTACTTGTCGGCCTTGGCCGATACCAGAGCGTACCCTATCGGGTTAAATCCGTCTGTCTCATCAAAGCCATAAACATTGCAGTATTGCTTGGCAAGACACATCTTATCGCCGTCCCAATCGCTCCAGAGCGAAAATCCATATGTCGGCCATCCGGATTCGCTCTTCGGTTCCAGCTGCTGCATCTGCTTAAGGATCGGCAGATAATCCTCGATCGTATTTATCGTAGGGTATCCCATCTTCGCATAGAGATCCCAGCGGAGGTCAGGCCCCCAGGTCATGTCCTCTCCTTCGGAAGGTCCGCCCGGCATGTTTGCCGCGTTGTAACCGAGTCCGTATACGGCGGTGCCTCCGCCCGAATTGACTCTGGCTTTTTCCAGTACTTTAGGGTAGTTGGTCACGATCTCCCTGCCATATTTGTTGAGCAGCCCATTTTGGGCCATATCCAGGAGAAAGCCACCCGAAATGGAATCCAGGTATTTTGAATCGTTATTGCCGAATATCACGATATCCCCAAGATTCCCGGAGGCGAGCAGCGTTGAGAATTTAGCTTCACCGCCGTCAACATTTGAAGCGATCAAATTCATCCTGATGTTGAACTTGTCCCTGACGATCTTTCCGAACCAGCCCGACTGTATGCCCGAATAGTTGCCCAGCATGGTAAAGACATTGATGTTATATAATTCCATACCTGAAGCGCTTTCCTGCACAGATTGCCCCGCGGTACCGCCGGAGGCTGTTTCTCCGACATTGGCCATCTTTCCTCCGTTTTTGCCGGATACGCATGCAGCAAGACTCATAGTCATTAAAAAAGCAAGTAAGCTGGCAAAAACCCTCTTCATCAAATGCCCCCCAAATAACTGGTATTATTGCCGGTCAAAAAATGGAGTCACTTAAAAAGTTCCAATTACATAATATCAAAAAACCGGATATTTTAACACACATTTTAATTACAAAAGGGGCTGCCACGCCGGGCAGCCCCCTGTATAAAGGAAAAGTTATTTTACTGCTATTGCCGCATCGCGCGCTGCCCTTGTTTCGTCCGAGATCTTCTGGTCGAAGGCCAGGACATTGTCATAGCCAAGACCTTTTACAGTATCCTGCATGTCTTTGAGGTACTTATCGAATTGAGCCTGATTTTTTGCAAATACCATCTTCCATGAATCCTGAATTATTATAGCTTTGCACTGTGTGCGCGCCGCATCTATCTCTGCAGGTGCTGCCTGCGGGATATAGCTGTTGCCCGGCGCGACCACATACATTCCGTGCTGTGTAAGGTAATCAAGCGTTGTAGTAGCCTTCATGAAATCCTGCCAGGACTTGTCGAGCGGAGTTACGTTGTCCTTGAGTACTGAAGGCCAGAGAGTATAGTTATACGGCAGGTTGTTTACGGGATTTGTGTTCAACGTCGAAACAGCCTGGAAATTCAGCTGGGAGATACCGTCCTTGTAAGTACCGCTTCCCCAGCCTTCGGGCATGGTAAGCTTGTCGTCGCCTGTGAATACCTTTTTGCCGAAATCAGTCAGGACTGCTTCCCCGTCCTTCATTTCCCAGGTCAGGCCTTGAGGGCCGCAGGTGCCTGACGTCTGTGCACAGGAGAACATGACGCCTTCGGGAGAATACAGCCAGTCGATGAAGTCGACCATCCTCTGTGGATCCTGAGCTTGTGAACCGACGCCTATGACATATTTGTCACCGGGCTTGCAGCCGTAAGAGAATATCTTCATATCCTGCACCGGGGCATACATGAAGCCTTTACCTGCGGCTTTCCTGTCGACGGTATTGTAAGCGGACTGCCCGAGCCACGGCCACGGGGAGAACAATACGGCGCCGTCCTGGTACTTGCTGAAGAGCGTATCCCAGTTCTGCGTGGATGAATCCGGATCGAGGATACCCATCTGGTTTGCGTCAAAGTAGAACTTGAGGGATCTTACATAAAGAGAATTACTGTCTATAATGCTCTGGGCAGTCTTTCCGTCGGCTGAAAGCAGCTGGAAGCCGTTCTCATCGACTCCGTACATACACGCGGGCTGTTTCGCCAGACACATCATATTGCCGTCCCAATCCTTGAACAGCGAAATACCGTATGTCTTCTTTCCTGAATCGCTGGTCGGGCATTTTTCCTGCATCTGCTTCAATACGGGGAGAAGGTCCTCAAGCGTATTCAAAGCGGGACTTCCTAGCGCGGTATACAGATCCCAGCGGATATAAGGACCATATGTCAGGTCAAGGCCTTCAGATGGCTTCGTGGGCGGGTTGGTGGATGCCTGTGAAGCTATGGCGTATACCTTGTCAGTGCCAACGAGATCCTGTATCATCTTGATGGCTGCCGGAAATTGCGGCAGGTTCTGGCTCGCTTTGACCATATCCGTTATATCGGCAATAAGGTTAGCTTTGATCGTATCAGCAAGCCTGCCGTTTTCCGAACCTATCATTATGAGATCGCCAAGGTTCCCTGCTGCCGAGCGGGTCTGGAACAAGGTGTCTCCGCCGCCTGCAACGTTCGGGGCGATTATGTTCATTTCCATGTTGAATTTCTTTTTGACATATTCGGCAAACCAACCGGTGGCCATGCCCTGGTAGTTTGCCTGACTGTCGAATACGTCGATCGTGATGAATTTGTCATAAGTTTTTGCCGCGGGCGCCGTGCTGGCTTCCGCCGAGGCAGCCGTCGTTTCTGCAACCGCCGTATCGGCAGTCGTGGTCGCCGCAGTATCTCCGGCATTCTGTGTGCCGCACCCTGTCGCCATAACGCCTGTCAGCAGGACAGCCATCAGCAGGCACAGGATCCTGACCAAAATTTTTTTCATTTTAAATTACCTCCTTTTTATTTCTCCAATAATAACGGAGGGATCACTCCGCTCCGAATCAATGGCTGAATCTGCCGCAGCCCCTTTGAACGAGGCGTGGCTAACCTTTTATCGAGCCTATCATTATGCCCTTTACGAAATATCTCTGGAACATCGGATAAACCAATATGATAGGAACGACAACGATGACCGAGACGGTCATTCTTACCGAAGTCGGCGTCTGCCTGGTAGCAAGCGCCGCCATGGCCTCGTTGCTGATCCCTGGACTGGTTCGTATCAGTTGTGCAAGCGAATTTGACTGGTTGATATATTGATAGAGGACGTATTGCAGCGAATAAAGCTTTTGATCGGTTATGTAAATCAGTGTATCCTGGAATGAGTTCCACTGACCCACAGCTGAGAATATTGCTATCGTAGCAAGTATGGGCAGCGAAAGGGGCAGCATTATCTGGGCAAATATCCTGAGAATGCCCGCCCCATCGATCTCCGCCGCTTGTTGGAGGGAATCGGGTATCGACTCAAGGTAGGTCTTGACCAAAATTATATTAAACGGCTGCACTATCGCAGGGATAATATATACGAGGAAGTTGTTCGTCAAGTGGAGTATGTGCATGGTTATGAAAACGGGGATAAGACCGGCGTTGAAGTACATGGTAATAACGAGGTAACGGTACCATAGCTTACGCTTCCACATCTTCTTCTGGATAAACATGAAACCCAGAAAAGCGGATGCAAAGACAGTCAGCGCAGTCCCGACGCCGGTCCTGACAAATGATATTACAGCAGCCCGGCCAAGGCCTTTGAGCTTCAATACATCTACATAATTCTGCAGATGTATCAATTTGGGGAGAAAATTGATAAGTCCGTTTTCACTCAGATCATTTGCGCTGATCGTGTTGATTATCAGGTAATAAAAAGGGTAAATGCACAGCAGTGTGAATATTGTAAAGGCCGTATAGTTCAATACATCGAATACGGCGCTGCCCGCGGTTTTACGGATCTTCTTTTTTTGCAGCCCGGGCAATCCATGCACCCTGTTGATTTCGTTTTTTGCCGGTTCCATTAATGATCCTCTCCTTATACGGCCGTTAAATGTTCAAACGATAGTTTCGCCGCGTGTGATTTTTGACAGCCTGTTGACGACGAACAACAGCACGACGCTTGTCAGGCTTTTGAGCATACTGAGGGCAGTCGCGAAAGAATACATGTTTTGTCCGCCGACGCTTATATTGAAGACATAAAGGTCAAGAACCTGGATATGGTCTCTGTTGAAGGCATTCTGGAAAACATAATACTGGTCCAGGCCGTTATTCAGAAAACCTGCTACCGAGAGCAAAAGCAATACGGAATAGGTGGGCAGAAGTCCCGGAAGAGTGATGTGCCACATAAGTCCGAACCTTCCCGCCCCGTCAACTGTTGCCGCCTCGTACAGCTCCTGGTCGATGCCGGATATCGCGGCGATATACATGATAGCGCTCCAGCCGAGCCCCTTCCAGATGCCCCAGAGGCACATCTTGATCCATGTCAGATCATCCGAATCGAGTATTTTGACGGGCTGGCTGATCAGCCCGATGGACTGTGCAAAGTTATTGAACATTCCGCTGCTCGAGAAGAGCGAGAATGCAACGGAATATACAAGGACCCAGCTTATGAAGTTAGGAAGGGTCGTAAAGGTCTGGACAAACTTTTTATATTTAACAATTTTCATTTCAGACAGGAAAATGGCGAAGATGACAGGCAATCCGGAGGTGAGGATCCCCAGGCCGCTCATTGCAAATGTATTGCGCAATATCACAAGTATCTGCTTGATTTGTCCTGAACCGTTGAAAAGCATCCTGAACCACTGAAATCCGACAAATTCACACTGTGAAAGGTTCAGCGGCGGTTTGTAGTTGAAAAATGCATAGACCCAGCCATATAACGGGAAATAGGAAAAAATGAAAGTAAGTATGAGAAAAGGCAAAATCATCAGGAACAGCCTGAAGCCCTGTAACTTCCTTCGGCCCTTTCCCGGCGCCTTTAACGCGATTGCTCCGGTCTTGTTCTGCATTATTAAAGCCTCCGTATAGTTTCTTCAATTCAATTCTAAAATACGGAGACTTAGCAGGTATATATAAAAAACCAATTCCAATTACAAAAATCAATACAGTTTATTTATTTCCTGATATTCGCCGGGGGCGATCCCGTATGTTTCTCTGAATACCTGGCAGAAGTAAGAAACATTGGGTATTCCTACCTCTTTTGCGACCTTTGAAACCTTGTTTTTAGGCGAGAGCAACAATTCCTTCGCCTTCTCCATCCGGAACTGGCAGAGATAATCATTCAGCTGCATGGTGGTACACTTTTTGAAGATACTACCCAGATAATTCGGTGACAGGTAAACTTCCGCCGCGATGGTTTTGATACTGATGTCTGTATTGTATCTTTCCGTTATTATCTGTACTACCTTCTTAACAATGTACTCTTCCTTGTTGTTTTTTTTATCCCAGATGGTTTCCGACGACTTCCCGAAAAAGCCGTATACCTGTTCCTTCATCGAATTATAATCCGTCAGGTTCAATAGAGCTGCGCCCGCGGCTCCCTCCTCCTGGCCCTGCAGATTGGCGGTGCGGATAAGGAGCGAGGTTTCATTGAGCAGCCCGTATAAAAAATTGGTAATCATATTTTTATCCAGCCACTTGTTATCCTCTGCCAGCTTGAACATTTCATCCAGCAGGCTGCCTGTTTTTTCACTGTCCGCCGCCCTGAGCGAGTTCATGAGCTGTTTGGTGAACTCATTCCCTTTGGCAAGGAATTCACCGGTTTTTGCGGCATTGTCCTGCTGCAGTGAAGCCAGTTCGGAATAATCGACGACCTGGGATCCCCGCCAGAAAAGCGCAAAATCCAGCGCTTCTCTGGCCTGCCGGCTGGTGCGGTGCAATTCTCCCGTGCCTTCTGCAGGTGACCCGATTCCTTGTACGACCGATATGCCTCTATCAACATAGTAATCAAAAATCGTCTCAGCCGCATGATACAGGGCTTCAGCCGGCACATCCCTCTGAACGGCTAAAACAAAAAGTGTCCTGTCGTCTTCACTGACAGCAGTAGCGAAATTGATACCGACTTTAACAAGGCTGGACCTGAGCTCTGTGTCAGCCCCTTCCAGATCGACGGCAAGGATCGCTTTCCCCGCTGCGTCGTCAGCCGAAGACGCCGTACCGCCTTTTAAGGCTCCGACGGCAATAACCAGATAATTTCCGGCCGAAGGAAGTATGCCGAGGGACGACGCCTGTTTTACAGTTTCTTTAGAAGCCCCATCGCCGAGAAGTTCCAGCAGCAGCTCTCTCCTGGCAGTAACGAAGCTCTCGTCCAGCAGTTCCTTCAGCAGCCTGTGTTCTTCCCTCTTTTTTGCATCGCTCACGCATTCGTCCGTGACTTTTTTCAGTGCCTCCAGTAGTTCCTTTTCCTCAACGGGCTTCAGTATATATGCATTTGCGTTCATATTTATAGCTTCCCTGGCCAGTTTGAAATCGTCATATCCTGTCAGTATGATTATTTTGACCTCCGGTATGAATTCTCTGATGCTTTGGCTCATTTTCAACCCGTCCATGCCGGGCATTTTTATATCTGTAATTACTATGTCCGGACGGAGTATGCGGGCTTTATCGATTCCTTCAAAGCCGTCGCAGGCAGCTCCCGACAGGTCGATCCCAAGGCTGCCCCAGTCAAGGAAACCCATCAGTCCTTCTCTTTCCCACTTCTCATCCTCAACGATCAGTAACTTAAGCAACTTAAAAACCCCCTGCTCTGATGGTTATGGTAAACTCGGCCCCTATCCCCGGTCTGCTGAAAACTTCGAAGGCATGGCCCTTGTCATAATATGCATGCAGCCTTTCAATTACGTTCTTGACGGCGTAACCGCCGCCGGTCCTTTCAACCTTGCCCGCCGAAACATCGGCCAGCGTCCGGCTGTCCATACCGACGCCGTCATCGATCACCTGTAAAACCAGATCGCCGTTCCTTGATTCGACCCTGACGATCAGCGTTCCGTGCGCACGTTTCGGTTCGATGCCGTGATTCAGGGCATTTTCGACAAGCGGCTGCAGAAGGTTTTTCATTATCATGCAGCCCATAACCTCTTCATCAAGTCTGTATTCCACATCGAACATATCGCCGAACCTTATTTTCTGTATCTGAAGATAGGCTTTGACCATTTCTATCTCATCCTTGACGGCTATGGCAGTACTGCCCTTGCTCAGTACCAGTCTGTAATACTTTGCCAGCGAGTTCGAAATACGTATGACCTCGTCCTGTATCCCTCTCCTGCCTACCCACGATATGGTCGCCAGCGTATTGTAGAGGAAATGAGGATTTATTTGGGCTTCCAGGGCTTTCAGTTCCGCGTCGCGTTCAAGCAGCTGTATCTTGTAGACAGTTTCCACAAGTTCGTGGATCCTTCCTGTCATGTGGTTGAAATTCAATGCCAGTTCACCGAATTCATCCATCGCATTGACAGGCACGGAAACGTCCAGGTTGTTCTCCTTTACCTGTTTCATGGCCTTGACAAGTATTTTCAGCCTCCTGAGCAGCGCATTGGTTATAAAGTAGATAATAAAACCAAGAAGTACCGATAATACGGATAATACAATGAGCAGGTTCACTATCGATGACCTGGCGTCGCTGTTGAAATTCTCAACCGGGAAAGTTCCCACTATGCTGCAGCCTATATCCTCCACCGGCGTGGTGATGACTATGGACCGCCTTCCATTGAGATCTTCCAGTTTGTTGACTGCATTTTCGCTGTCGAAGCCGGTCAGACCCAAGGCAGATACGTTTTTGAGATATAGACCCGGAATGTTGTTCGATACTATGCAGCCTTCCGAATTCACGACAAATATCTGGCCCCACTTGCTCATGACAGTGTCTCTGAGCATGTCGAACAACAGATTTTCCCTGACCTCTATCTCAACAGTGCCAATACTTGTTTCCGAAGCGGAAACCGGTGAAAGGATGGATCCGGAATATGAAAATACCTGCTCCGGTTCGTCTGCACCGACCCTCAGTACATTCCCTATGGAGCCGTGGGCAGTGGCCCATCCGCCCTTCGTGTGAATGGAGCTCCCGACCTCCATGAACTTTTCGGGAGAGTCATTCTTTCTTATGCTGTAATAACTGCCGGTCATTTCGGTAAAAATCGTCCTGGGCGTATATATCCTTATGGAGTAGATAAGGTTGTTCTGGCTATGTACATTTTCGAGCATGGGAGAGATATCGAACTGAAAATCCTTGACCCTGTCATTTTCCTTCTCATATTCGTAATAAAAGACCGACTGTACGGAATCGTTCGTCGTGATGATCTGGGTGATGTTCTCGATAAGATTGACCTTTTGCATGATGCTCGCGCGGGTCTGCAGCAGGTTCCTCTCCATGACCATTTTAGCCTGCGAGATCGAATCGTCCGAGGATTTCATATAGAAATATACGCCGAAAAAGGCCATAGGAATAATAAGGACTAAATAATAGGCAAGTATGAACTTCCAGCTGACACTCAGGTTCCTTAAGAAAATAGGGATCCTTTTCACATCTTTCTCCTATACTTCAGCTGTAAATTTATTATGTTTATCTATAAGTATATCAGAGAAGATAAATATGAACAAGAAAATCCAGTTAGCCATGGAAAAAGGTAGTATAACAAAAAAGCCTTCGAATGAAGGCTAACCAAACAGGTTCGACAATTCTTCGTACTTGTCGCGCGTCAGAAGCGCATCCTTATCAATACCCTCAAGCTTCACGATGTAGGTCCACCGGCCGTAAGGGAAGATTTTGCTGACCGCGCCGAGGTTTATTATGTAAGACTTATGGCACCTGAAGAACAGGTCCCTGTCCAGCTTCTCCTCGATCTCGCTCAAGCCCTCCGAAGTCGAAAAACGGTCGCTTCCGGTATATATGACCGTGCTCCTGTCTTCACGCTGGATGAGTATTATGTCCTTGACGTCGACAAGGCTTATGCTGTCCCTGTTGCGGATCATAAGCTTTTGAGGCGCCCCGGCATTGCCGCGCGGCCTGCTGACAACTGCCAGGTCAGGCTTGGCTGCGCTTATGTTCCTGATACGGTCCAGCGTCTGGTTAAGCCTTTCCACCCTGAAGGGTTTGATCAGGTAATCGAAGGCATAGACCTCAAAGGCTTCAGGCATATATTCGTCATGCGCCGTCGCAAAAATTATGATGGTTTTTGGTTCTATATCGGAAATCCTTTTTGCACATTCCACGCCACTGAGCATGGGCATTTCTACGTCGAGGAATACCACATCGGGGCGCAGAGCTTCAAAAAGGCGGAGAGCGGCCTCGCCGTCCTCCGCTTCACCCGCTGTTTCAAAATCTCCGGCCTTTTCAACTGCTTTTTTGATCACAAGCCGCATACCCGGCTCATCATCGGCAATCAGTACTCTGATGCGCAAGTATCACCACCGGCCCCTTCTGAGACATTTGGGCCTGCCGAGCACCTCCGCCATTACGATGCCGGATAAAAGGTTCTCTTCATTGAAATTGACCTTCAGCGGTTTCTCATAATTGTCCGGCGCCTTCCTGTGGACCGGCACTGAAGCTGTCGCCGCCGGGCCGGCATTTGAACCGGCATCGGCGGTACGGGCAGCTTCTGCAGCATCCGTCCGTGAGGCGCCGGCAGCATTCCTGTATCCTGCAGCTGCAGAGCCCCGCCCCGGAACCGGATCGGCAGGTCCTTCCCTGTAAACCTCCGAATCCGACTGTGAGTCAGACCTGGCCGGCGAAACACCGGCTCCGGCCTGCTGTTGGACTCTCCCTGCCACCGGAGCGGCACTGCTGGGAGCGACCCGGAATATCTGCTCATTTCTCTGCTGTAACTGCATTGGATTCAGCCGTCCGGACTGCATTGCCTGTTCCGCCTGTATTAGCGCTCCCTGCACGATTTGTCCCAACATGCTATAGTTTTGATTTGGAAAACGCATAGTAATTTCCCTTCCTGCCTGTTACACGACTACTTCTTGGCGATACTCTCGCTCGACTCGGGTTTGTTGACTTTTGAAATGGAATCCCTCATCTGTGTATCTGCGATCATGTTCTGCATACTGTAATAATCCATTACGCCAAGTTTGCCATTGCTGAGTGCATTCGCCATGGCTTTCGGCACCTCTGCCTCCGATTCGACGACTTTGGCGCGCATTTCCTGTACAAGAGCCTTCATTTCCTGCTCCTTTGCAACTGCCATGGCACGCCTTTCCTCGGCCTTTGCCTGTGCTATGTTTTTGTCAGCTTCAGCCTGCAGGGTCAGAAGCTGTGCGCCTATGTTCCTGCCGACGTCGACGTCTGCAATATCTATCGAAAGAATTTCATAAGCAGTTCCGGCATCAAGACCTTTGCTGAGTACGGTCCGTGAAATGGAATCGGGGTTTTCGAGCACATCCTTGTGTGACTTCGAACTACCGACCGTCGTTACGATACCTTCGCCGACCCTGGCGATGATCGTCGCTTCGCCTGCGCCGCCTATGAGCCTGTCGAGGTTGGTCCTTACCGTTACCCTTGCTTTTACGAGAAGCTCGATACCGTCTTTTGCAACCGCTGAAATATTCGGCGTCTCTATGACCTTCGGGTTAACGCTCATCTTAACGGCTTCCAGTACGTCCCTGCCTGCCAGGTCGATAGCTGCCGCCCTTACGAACTGCAGGTTCATTTCGGCCCTGTGCGCCGCAATCAGCGCATTGACCACCTTGTCAACGTTACCTCCGGCGAGGTAGTGTGCTTCAAGCTGGTTGACGTTGATATCGAGTCCGGCTTTGGATGCCTTTATGAGAGGCAGTATGATCTTGGCCGGGCTCACCCTTCTCAGACGCATGCCTACGAGCGTGAATATCCCGACCCTTACACCGGCTGCAAAAGCCGAGATCCAGAGCCCCACCGGGATGAACGTAAAGAAGATCGCCAGAAAAATGAATACGATGATTACTATCAAAGCAATGAAAAAGTATTCCATATATTTACCCCTTTCAAATATTATTTCCTGTTTTACGAAACGCTTGATTTCTGCGCGACTACGATCCTGTTGCCTTCGACCTTCGTGATGATAACTGTGGAGCCCTTGGGGATAAATTCGCCTTCCGATACCACGTCCAGCTTGACCCCGCTGAAATCAGCCGTACCCGATGGTCTTAAAACTGTAAGCGTCTTTCCTTCGCTGCCTATGAAATACTTAAGATCGTCCGATCCCGTGAATCCCAATTCGTCATCCAGCGATGCGTTCAGTACAAGATGCCTTGCAAGGTGGCCCCTGGTTGCCGACTGCAGCACTATCATAAAAGCTACTCCTAGTATCGCAAGAAGTATCGCTATCATGATAAGCGCCTGAAGCGGGGTCTTAGCGGTCAATATGACACCGGCCACGAGCAGTATGGCGCCTATGATGCCGGGAGCTCCGATTCCCGGGTGCATCATCTCGATTATTATAAAAACAAGTCCTGCAATTATACACACCCACGGAAGCCAGGCCAATCCGGCAATCGCTAACGAAAAATCCATATTAACACCTCCTGATAATCCTATTATATAGCCGGTATCTTATACATTTAATATATGTTTCACAAATGATACGGTTGGGATGCTGAAATGTCTCTTTGTTTGATTTTCGATATCAAATGCTCTACTATCTTGGAATACACCCTGAAAATACGGTGCCTTTATCGTCGCTCGCAACGCTGATTGTACCTCCGCAGTTCTCCAGGATCTCCCTGCAAATTGCCAATCCCATGCCCTCGCCATTATCTCCCTTTGTCGTGAACCCAGGCTCGAAAATTTTTACCAGGTGCTGCGGCAGGACGGGAGCCCCGTTATCGATCACCTTAAAGCAGTGACTCCTAAGGTCTTCCGACAGCTCTATCCCTATATTCTTTTCACCCTGTTTATCCGAAAGCGCGTAGATTGCATTATCGATAAGGTTGCCGAGTATCCTGCAAAACTGCCATGACTCGATTTTAAGATCCTTGAGCTGCGTCGTCACATTGAGGCCGACAGTGATTCCATGCTTCTCACAGGTCAGGAGCTTTGCATGCAAAAGCGCGTTTACCGCCGCATTGGAAGTCTTCATGACCCTGCTGACCTTTTGGATATCCGTATATACCTTTTCTATATATTCGGATGCAGACTTGTATTCGTCCATTTCCATCAGTGAGTGAACGACCTGGAGATGGTTCATAAAATCGTGCCTCTGGGCACGCAGTGAATTGTTCAGCTTTTCGAGTCTCTCAAGCGTATCCTCGAGCAGCTGGAATTGATATACCGAACGGAGAAGAGTGCTCCTGTTCTTGAATGCGGCAAGGCTGTTTATTATAACCGCCGCCAGTGTAACAGTCAGAAGAACTATGATCCAGGGGTTCGTGAGCAGACCGGGGCCGCCGCCGTTATCGACCAGATAAAGCAGAACAGCTGCGATCAGCGCGATCTGGGTAAGGTTGATGATTATGATCGTGATTATCGTTGTTCGCGGATCGACCTTTTTGTTCATGTCTTTACCCCCGAATACATGTGTTCAGCCCTTCCCGAGAGCTATACCCCGCCCAGAGAAAGCAGAGTACCTGCCATATTCAGTATATCCTGTATGAACAATACATTCAATAGTGCCGACACGACTGTGCGAACAGAAATAAAAAAAGCAGATAAAAAAAGCTTCACTGCGTGAAGCCTTAAAATGTTGATTATACCGCTATGGCGGATAATCTTTGGTGACCCATAGGGGACTCGAACCCCTGTTATCGCCGTGAAAGGGCGGTGTCTTAACCACTTGACCAATGGGCCTTGAACAATATTTTTGCATGCGTCGTTTGAATTATGCCGCATGCAAAAGTAGTTGGTAGCGGCGGTCGGATTTGAACCAACGACACTGCGGGTATGAACCGCATGCTCTAGCCAACTGAGCTACGCCGCCATATTTTCGCGGGGATGCCCCCACGCGCTTTACTATTGTAGCAGATGAAGGAACATAAAGTCAATAGAAAAGTTTCGGCCATTATATGCCATTGCTATCCGCTATATCCCACGAAACAGGCATAATTACTCGAGCTTGATCCAGTGTATCCTCCTGTCCTTCCTGAAGCCGGCTTTGGCGGCGAGGTCAATGGACGCGGCGTTGGACTCCTCTATATGCACGAACGGTACTTCACCTGCCGCAAGAAGCCTGCTTACCATAGCCTCCGTTATCCGTGCAGCATATCCCCTTCTTCTGTGATCCTCAAGCACATGCAGGAACCCTACTGCTCCGTCATCATGCGTGAGCGCCCATGCAACGAGCCTGCCGTTTCTGCGTATTCCGACGCCGATGCCGTTCAATATCCTCTCTTGGATATAATCTATCGAAATATATTCCCTATAATCGGAATTATTATATATAACGGCAGCGTCAGGTATAGTCAGCTCCGTTACTTCATGGTCTGTCGCACGAAGGTCTGTCGCACGAGGCCCTTTCAATGCCGCTATGGCCGGTTCCGCACATTCAGCCTTCGCACATTTCTCTCCGCGGTTCGTCAGCCCCACGCCTGATTTGTCATAGATCAGCTTCATACTGGTCAGCCGCGATCTTACCTCCCTGTCGTGGGTGATCGCAGGCAGCATCCAGTCCTCAAGCACGGCAAAGCATTTGTCCTCTTCGTCCAAGCCTTCGATCAGGCGGCCAAATTCCTCCTCCGATCCGCTGCTGATGTAGATCCAATCCTCGTCGCTCGTTCCCCTTATCAGCACGGAATCGCCTACCCTGTCAAAAGAGTATGCCGGGTACGACTTCAAAAATTGAGTAATGTTGACGTTGCGAAACGGATCACTACTCAGAAGCTTTATATACTTGTCGGTCAGGTAATCTGCGACCCTCCGGAAAAGCTGCGGAAAAATTTCAGGGTAGGTCAGTTCGCCCGGCAATCGCTTAAACAGCTTTATCCCACCTATCTCACTTTCCGGCAGCGGACCGGTCTCCCTTACGTCCGCATAAAACAAAGCTCCGTAATCTGTTGTACCGTTATCTGTTGTACCGTTATCAGTCACCGAGTACACGCAGACCGGTTCAAGCTCGTACACTGTCGCGCCGCTTTCTTCGTAGAGCTCCCTTTTCGCAGCTTCCGTGATATCCTCGTTTTGTTCGCGGTGACCGCCCGGCGTCTCCCATGTTGATCTTTCCCTGTGTTTTCCAAAAATCCATCTGCCTTTTTGGGAAGCACATATAACTGCATATTTCAATTTATCGTCTTCAATTTTTTCGAATCCGTAAAAATGTATTTCCATAAACCGCTCCGTTCACCTCGGTATTTGTTGGATTTGGAACCGGCCCACACATTATATCATAACGGATGAATAAAATAGCCGGTATTACTCATAATATTTAACCGAAATAAATCTGATATTGGAGGGTTCGTATGGCAGATAAGCAGGAGATGTTCAACAGGATAAATGAATTATTGGAAAGCACCGGGCTTACATTTGAGATCAACGATATCTCAGGCCTTGAAGAATTCCTGGAAAACGAAGACAACCAGCAGTACGAAGAGTATGAAGAAATCGAAGGCCTGTACAATGAGCTGATGGATTATTCTTATTATGACGACGATGGTGAAACATAAAAGTGCCTGCAGGCAGAATAATATCATTGTAATTAGTCCGGCAGGATTGTATAATAAAGTGATTAAGATTCCATAACACCCCTTCAGCATCGAAGGGGTGTTTTACGCAATGGAACATAAAGAAATTGCTGCGCAGCATAATAACGATGCTTATATGCTGGCGCAATAAGCTTTGCGAAGTCTTGTTCAAAATCGCAGGCGCTCGATGCGCCGATGATTTCTTTATTGCACTAATGGAGGTCCTGCCCATGTTGAGCATATACAAAACCATTAACGACGAACTGACCAGCCTGGATAATTTCGAAGAAGGTGTTTGGATCAGTCTGGTAAACCCCGACGAGGAAGAACTGCAAAGAGTAGGCAGACAGTTGAACATAGACAATGAGTACCTTCGCGCAGCCCTTGACGAAGAGGAACGCGCCAGGATCGAACATGACAACGACCAGTTCCTTATCCTCGTGGACATTCCGGTCATAGACAGCGATGGCAATACGAATCTATATTCGACCATTCCGCTTGGCATCATACTGCTAAAGGATGCGATCTTAACGATCTGCCTGAAAGAAAATACAGTCATAAAGGATTTTGAAAAAAAGAGGGTCAAGTCATTCCTGACGCACTTCAAGACCCGTTTCGTATTTCAGATACTTTACAGGAATTCGGCACAGTACCTGCAATACCTCAAATTCATAGACAAAGCCAGCAGCCGTATCGAAAACGAGCTGCATAAATCGATGAAGAACAAGGAGCTCATCCAGCTTTTGAAGCTTGAAAAGTCGCTGGTTTATTTCTCGACATCCCTGAAATCCAACGAAATAGTTCTCGAAAAGCTTCTAAAGCACGATGGCATAAAGAAATACCCGGACGATACCGATCTGCTTGAGGACGTTATAATAGAAAACAAACAGGCCATAGAAATGGCCAATATATACAGCAGCATTCTTACAGGCGTCATGGGGGCCTATGCATCAGTCATTTCAAATAATGTGAGCATAGTAATGAAATTCCTTGCCTCGATTACGATAGTAATGGCAATACCTACCATGGTGGCAAGCTTCTTCGGGATGAATGTGCCCGTGCCGGCCGGACTTGGGGATTTCAGGTTCGCGTTCCTGCTGATACTCGGGGTCGCTGTTCTGTTGTCCGGAATATCAGCCATCATACTGGCGAGGAAAAAGATGTTCTGATGATATGGCGGTGCCTGGCAACCGGCGGTTTGCTTACCACTTTTCCACGAGGTGTTCCCAATAGCGCCGGGGCATCAGCTGCCGTTGGAGCTTCGGATTTGAGCGGCTCTTTATCTCAAGCGTTTTGAAAAGCTCCTTCCAGAGCGCAGAAAACTGCTTCTCCTCTTCAGTTGCGCGAGGTATCTCATTCGCTGAAAACTCTGTTATGATCCATTCCCTGGTATTGTACAGCGCGGCGATCTCCCTTTTTACATCATGGATAATCCAGTTCTGGTCCGAAAGCCTCTCGGCAAAGTGCGGCGCCAGCAGCTCTGCAATATTGTGGTCGGGGCTTATGGAAGAGTAATAGAGCCCGCCCTCGACCTGCCTGAACCTCACGAAGCCCATCATTTTGTGCACTTCATGCTCTACCCTGCGGTTTATGTCCATTATATTGAATACAGTGTCGTCGGACAGATGCATATCTACGCTGCTTCCCATTTTCCATCCGAGCTTCAGATATCGGCAGATCAGCGTACCGGCCCGGGGATCTTCGGAAAGGAAGGTATGATAGATGTTTTTCAGGGCTTCTTCCGAAATGTTTTTCCAGACTGACGCATACACCCTGTCCGATTTTGCCTGGTCAGTGGCTATGAATACGTATCCTGCCGTAATATCCTGCTGTAGCCCCTGTTCCGGGATAACGGCATCAGGGAGCTCCTTTCGGCTGAACGCCTCGAAAACTACCGTCAGTATGCCTTCAAAACTGCCGTCGTAAACATATACAAGCATCACAATTCCCCCGTAATACTGGCGACCACATCCTCATGCGCAGGAAGCGGCGCCGGTCCGGAACCGGACTCTGTACCGCCGTCAGTAATGCCGGTCAACATATTCATTCCCGATAAATGTTTCGATGCAAACGGATCCGTTGCATTCAGCTGATCCCGCGCTTTGGCCAGGTCTGAGAACACAGCCGTATTCCACTGCGCTTCCAGCCTCTGCAGCGGTGAAGGCGCGGGAGGCAGAAAGCTGAGCTGCGTATAGCCCGTATCAATTGCAGGCACGCGTTCTCTCCCAAGCAGCATGTTCGCCCTAATAAACCCCTCACTGGCATCAAGCTTGTCGATATACCCGCCCTTGCAGGTTATGAAGAAACGTGCCCTTTTCAATACGACTCCGAGCTTTTTTATATCATTGAAATCCAGCTTTTGAGTCCTGCGCGCTTTTATGATTCTCTCAGCCGAGCGCACACCGATACCGGGTACCCTCAGCAGCTGATAATAGTCGGCCCTGTTGACTTCGACCGGGAACCGGTCAAGATGCCTGAGAGCCCAGTCGCATTTTGGATCGAGCAGCGTATCGAAATCCGTATGAGTATCATCAAGAAGTTCATCGGCCCTGAATCCATAAAAGCGGAGAAGCCAGTCTGCCTGATAGATGCGGTGCTCTCGCAGGAGCGGCGGTTTTATGTCCTTCGGCAGGGCCGGATGGTTGGAAACAGGAACATAGGCGGAATAAAAAACCCTCCTCATATGATACCGCCTGTACAACCCTTCGGTCAGCTTCAGAATGCCCAGATCATGGTCCGGAGTGGCTCCCACAATAAGCTGCGTGCTCTGCCCTGCAGGGACGAAATTCGGTGCGCTCCTGAAACGCTGCCTGTCTTCGGCTGATTCGCTGATCCTGCCGCTGATGAAGCCCATCGGGCCCAGTATCGCGTCCTTCTTCTTCTGCGGAGCCAGCAGCTTCAAGCCGTCGCTGGTCGGCAGCTCTATATTGACGCTCATCCGGTCTACATAGCCGCCCGCCTTTTCGATCAGCGCATTGTCCGCTCCCGGTATGGCCTTGATATGGATGTAGCCGTTAAAGCGGTATTGCTCGCGTAGCAGCCGGACTGCACGTATGATCAGTTCCATGGTATGATCGGGGGATTTGACGACGGCAGAGCTGAGAAACAGTCCCTCTATATAATTCCTTCTATAGAAATTGATCGTAAGGGCGGCTATCTCCTCGGGAGTGAAAGCCGCGCGGGGGACATCGTTGGACGATCTGTTGACGCAGTAGGCGCAATCGTAGATGCATTGGTTCGACATCAATATTTTCAGGAGTGAAACACAACGTCCATCGCCCGTAAAGGAATGGCAAATACCGGCGGCAAAGCTGCTGCCTATCCCGCCCGGCGTATTTTTACGCGAACTGCCGCTGGAAACACAGGAAACATCATATTTCGCGCTGTCGGCAAGTATCTTGAGCTTATCCATCAATTCCATAACGTCACCCGAAAATAGTTTGATATCCTGATTTAGTTTATCATAAATCGAAGAAAATATCAAACATATGTTCGGTCAACATTTGTCAATTACCTGTGGCATTACCAGCTGCAGCGATTTGATCGTTCAGGACTGTTCCCTTCTTTTGAGACGCTCGCAGCGCCTTTTGGCGGCAGCCTCATTCTCAGCTTTGTCTTCTTCCGTCTCAAGCCTCAGACCGCATACCTCCACAGGTTTTGCCGCCGCATCCACGGCTACCAGGGTCAGATACGCCTTATTTGTGAATTTCCGTTCGCCCATCAGGTTTTCGGAGAATACCTCCACAAGGACTTCCATAGACGTCCTGCCTACCCAGGTAACTCGCGCCTTCAGGATCACTATTTCGCCCTGTTTAACAGGGTGCTTGAATTCCACACTGTCTATCGAAGCCGTCACGACTGCCCTGTTGCAGTGCCTCTGAGCCGCTATTGCGCCCGCAATGTCTACCAGGTGCATAAGCCTTCCGCCGAGCAGGTTGCCGAGAAGATTCGTGTCATTAGGTAAAACCAGTTCGGTCATCTCGACCATGGATTCGCGAGGTGTTTTCAGTACCATATGCAATACCTCTTTCTGCAGGTTCTCTGTCAATTATATACCCTGTTTCTGCCGATTTATTATCGATTATTACTTTTTGCCATCCATTATTGACTGAAGATTGCTAAGGTACTCCGCCGCTACTCCGCCGCTTCCTTCAATGCAGCAATGTCCGTTATCCTGACGGACGACCTGTGAAAGTCAAGAATGCCGTCATCCCTCATCCTGCTCATTTCCCGGGACAGTGAAGGTCTCGTGATGTTCAGGAAGTCCGCCATTTCATTTCTATTCATGGGAAGCATGAATATTGCCTGACCGTTGTTTTTATAGTGTTCGAGCAGGAAATTTGCGATCCTTCCGCGAACGCTCCTGATTGACAGATACTCGAGTTTTTTGCTTAGAGTAAGAGCCTTTTTCGACAATATGCCCAGCATGTTGATTATCAGCCTCCTGTGGCCTGCGCAGGTCTTTTCGCATTGGCCGGTCAGCTTGTCGGCAGGAACATATATAATACTGCAGTCCGTATGTGCAACTACAGTGGCAGGCCATTTCCCGACGCCGGAAAAGGCGGCCATCTCACCGAAAAGGTCGCCGGGCTTGAGCATTGTCATTATCATGCGTTCCCCGGCGTTGTTCTCCTTTATTACATCCGCCTGTCCGGATAAAATCACGCCGACGCCTTCGAAAGGATCGCCCGCTATATTCACAATATCGTTCCGGCTGAACCTGCGCACCCTGAAATCCAGGCAGTCAAGCAGCGCTGAAAGCTCTTGCGAAGCCATTCCCCTGAACAGCATGCACTCCGATAATACCTTTTGATATCTCTGGTCCATTGATTGCACCCCTTTGCTGTTCGTAACCGTGGTTACCGATATGATAAGCAAATTATACTACAATTGCTATGTCAAAGCAAACAGACAGTCTGTAAACCGACCGGCCCAAATGCCGGAATAATTATAAATTCACAACATAGTTAATAACAGGAGGATCAAGAAATGAGTGAAATGTTTTGTTTCCAGTGTGAGCAGACGGCAGGCTGCAAAGGCTGCATAAAGATGGGCGTCTGCGGAAAGAACGCCGAGGTCTCAAATGGACAGGATGAACTGACCGGTGCGCTGATAGGCCTGGCAAGAGCAGCGGAAAACAACGGGAAGCCCGGAAGGAATGCCGCGGTATTGATGATACAGGGGCTTTTTACCACCATCACAAACGTCAATTTCGATATCGACAGCGTTAACGAAATTACTGCAAAAGTCGAGGAAGAAACAAAAAGTCTGGGCGGCGCGCAAAATTTCGCTGCAGACAGGCTCTGGACCGGTGATCCCGACGTAGTATCTCTTCGTTCCACTTTGCTTCTCGGGCTTCGTGGAATGGCCGCATACGCATGGCATGCATACGTACTCGGCAAAGAGGACCTTGAAGTAACAGCCTGGTTCTTCAAGGGCATGAAGGCTATCGGAGAAGAGCACAGCGTGGATGGATGGCTGAACCTGCTGATGGAATTCGGCATGGTCAACCTGAAGTGTATGGCACTGCTGGATGAGGCCAATACCGGGACCTTCGGTCACCCGGCGCCTGCAAAAGTCACGACTGATGTAGAAAAAGGCCCGTTTATAGTTGTCAGCGGCCATGATCTGCACGATCTGAAGCAGCTTCTGGAGCAGACACAGGGAAAAGGCGTAAATATCTACACCCACGGTGAAATGCTGCCGGCGCATGGTTACCCGGAACTCAGGAAATTCCAGCGCCTCAAGGGCAACTTCGGCACTGCATGGCAGAATCAGCAGAAGGAATTTGAAAATGTACCGGGAGCATTCCTGTTCACGACGAATTGCCTGATGCCCCCGAAGCAGAGTTATTCGGACAGGGTATTCACTACGGCAGTCGTTGAATATCCGGGTCTCGTGCATATTCAGGACGAGAACGGCAGGAAGGATTTCACGCCCGTCATAGAAAAGGCGCTGGAACTCGGCGGCTGGGCGGAAAACAAGCACTTCACCGGTATAAACGGCGGCAGCGTCCTGACGACAGGCTTTGCGCGCAACACAGTCCTCGGCGCTGCAGACAAAGTCGTGCAGGCTGTAAAGGACGGCGCTATAAAGCATTTCTTCCTGGTAGGCGGCTGCGACGGAGCAAAACCCGGCAGGAACTATTACACGGAATTCGTCAGACAGGCGCCGCAAGATACCGTAATACTGACGCTTGCCTGTGGCAAGTACCGCTTCAACGACCTTGATATCGGTGAGATCGGCGGGCTGCCCAGGATAATGGACATGGGGCAGTGCAATGACGCATACTCCGCAATCCAGATTGCCCTGGCTCTGGCTAGCGCATTCAGCTGCGGAGTCAATGAGCTTCCGCTGACGCTCGTGCTGTCGTGGTACGAACAGAAAGCCGTATGCATACTTCTTACGCTGCTCGCGCTCGGTATAAAGAATATCTATGTTGGTCCGACAATACCGGCATTCTTCTCATCAAACGTTCTGAACGTACTCGTGGAGAAGTTCGGTCTGAAGTCCATTTCGACCCCGGAAGCGGATCTCAAGGCAATACTCGGCTGATATAAGGCCCATTGAAATAGGAGGTGCACTTCATCCTCTGTTTAAAGGCAAGCCTGGATGACAGGCACAGGGAAAACCTTCTGAACCCTCCCGGTGAATGGGGACCCTGGATCAATGGCGGTAGCTGGCTTACAATTGACGGGACTCCGGTGGATATCCTTTTAAGGGAAACCGGCCGAGTTGAAGCAGTACTGAAGGACTGCCTTTCTGGAAGGATTACGATCGATTACCAGTGTGGCCATCCATTTGGCTTTGTAAATGTGATATATGCTGCCGAGACCCATTACTGCATGCCTCTGTGGCAGGATGAAGCCAAGGCGCTTGACAAGCTCAAAGACCTGCTGCATTCGGAGGGCGAATACTCACCCAGAATGAGGGAAGCGCAGATAAAGCCTGGCTGATCCTGAATGACCTGCACAGAGAGATCAGTGGTTTGTCCGATGATTAAAACACGTTGTCACAGAAATACGATAGAAAGGCGCCCCATTATGGGACGCCTGTTTTTTACAATTACAAAGCTCCGTATCAAAACCTTATCAAAGCAGCTGTATCCCGGCTTTCCTGCTGGCTTCCGCCATTACGTCCGGCCAGATCGACGACTGTACTTCGCCGACATGCGCCTTTCCGAGGAAGAACATGCAGATCCTTGACTGTCCGATCCCGCCGCCTACGGTGTATGGCAGCCTTTTTTCAAGGAGATCCCTGTGGAACGGGAGATTTGCCTTTTCTTCGCAGTTTGCGAGCTTCAGCTGTTTTAACAGCGAAGCCTCGTCGACCCTTATACCCATCGAAGAAACCTCAAACGCCCTATTAAGTACCGGATACCAGAAAACTATGTCGCCGTTCAGCTCCCAGTCGTCATAGTCAGGTGCCCTGCCGTCGTGCTTGATGCCGGACCTGAGAAGCCCGCCTATCTTCATGATGAATACTGCCTTTTTCTCCTTAAGGATCATATCCTCGCGGCCTTTCGGGTCAAGTTCGGGATACATGTCCTCGAGCTCCTGCGTCGTAATGAAGAAAATTTCATCAGGGAGATATCTCTGAAGCGACGGGAATGCCTTGCATACTTCGTCCTCCGTCTTTTTGAATACGGAGAACAGCCTGCGGACTATGTCCTTGAGCGTATCGACGTTGCGTTGGCTCTTATCGAGTATCTTTTCCCAATCCCACTGGTCTACATAGATGGAATGGAGATTGTCCAGGACCTCGTCGCGCCTTATCGCGTTCATGTCCGTGTAAAGGCCTTCGCCATTTTTGAATTCATAACGCTGCAGCGCCATTCTCTTCCACTTGGCCAGCGAGTGTACGATTTCCACTCTATCCGCGCCGGCGTCGGGAACATCGAAGAATACAGGTCTCTCAACGCCGTTAAGGTTATCGTTCAGACCAGACTCCGGCCTTACGAACAAAGGAGCAGAAACTCTGGTCAGATTCATTTCTTTTGCCAGTATATTTTCAAAGCGATCCTTGATAAATTTAATGGCGATCTCTGTTTCCCTGATCGACATGCCCGGTCTGTAACCTGTCGGCACGATCAGTCTGTCACATTCCTGCATCGTTATTATCCCCCTGCATTCGGTCATACTTCTATGTAATTGCTCAGAATCCAAGTATGGCTGCCTTATAATTTTATATAAGCAGATTATATCATGTAAGGCACATTATGCAACTGCTTTTAGATAGAAATGCAAAATGTCCTCGTTGACCTGCTATTGTTCCTTTGAACACAGCCCCCACGAGATGCTTTAACCCCACCTCCCACATATATTCCGCAGCCTGATACGACTATGGCTTGGCCCAACCGGCGACTGACAGTTGATTCCGCAATTCCTGCAAAAATCATCTCTCCTATGCAGATTTTCATTCATGATGATTTTCTCTTTGCCGGCGCCTTCTCGCTCCCGCCGCTCCTGCTCCTGCCCCTGGTCCCGCCTTTCGCCGCCCCTTTCGAACCGACTGCCGCCTTGTCTGCTCTGGCGGCTTCAACACTTGCTTTGAGAGCATCCATCAGATCGATGATATTCGATTGCGCTTCCGGCGGGCTTACTACCTCCCTGCCCTCCACCCTGGCCTCGATCAGTTTTCTCAGGGCGTCCTGATATTCGTTGCTGTACTCGTTGATGTTGAACTCGGAAGTCATATTGTCTATCAGGCTGACAGCCATTTTCATTTCATTGTCATGAATATCGACCTTATAATTCAACTCCGGTATACTGTCGGTCTTCCTTATCTCATTGCCATAATAAAGGAGGTAAAGCAGCATACCCCCGTTCTCATACGGTTTGATCATAGATACGTATTCATTTGAAGTAAGCGTGATTTTTGCGATACCCACCTTACCGGTCTCCTGCATGGCCCTCCTGAAAAGCTCGAAGGCCTTGCCCGCGCTGATGCTGCCGGGGCCTATATAATAAGCCTTGTCGAGATAGATCGGGTCGACCTTCTCTTCCTCGACGAAATGGATGATCGAGATAGTCTTTTTGGACTTAATGGGCAGTTTTTCGAAATCCTCGTCAGTCACCAAAATATACTTGTCCTTTTCGTATTCATAACCCTTCACGAGGTCGTCCTGCGACAGCTCCTCATTGCAGACCTCGCAGAATTTCCTGTAATGGACGCGGGTATTGCATTTCTTATGAAGATAGTTAAACTTGATCCCTTCGGAACCTGACGTCGCCGTATAAACATTGACGGGGAAGTAAACCATCCCGAAGCTAATTGAACCCTTCCAGCTTGTTTTCATTCATATCACCCTGTTGTTTTTCCGTTCCGGAAAAATAATAAAGCCGCACCTTTTCTGCAGCGATAATTTCTTGAATATTTCGCTGCAATATTTTAGTGTGGCTCAAAAATGAAACAAATATAAAAAATTGCGTGCGTTATTTTTGCAGTGCGGCAATTACCTTTTATTACCTTCACAGACAGCCCTCAGGGCTCCGTCCATCGCGGCAATCACCCGATCGCACCAGTCATCATAGGCCGGGTCCGGCTTCTGCAGCTCGGGGTGGTCCAGGATGTTGGCAATGGTTCTCCTGATGCCCTGATCGAAACGTATTGTTGCAATGAAATCCGGCACGAGCCTTTTTAGTTTGGTATTATCGAAAATTGCGTTATTCGCCTTGTCGCCGATAAGGTTGCCAAACTGGTCATTGAGGCTACAGGCTGCGATAAATTCGGAGGGCACATGGACTGCTTTCAGTTCGCTGCCCAAAGCGTCGGCAATTATCGCATAGATCTGGTTCCACGTCAGTCTCTCGTCCGATGTTATATGGAATGCATCTCCTATGGCGTGGACATTGCCCATCAGCCCGATAAAGCCCCTGGCGAAATCCGAACTGTGCGTCAGCGTCCAAAGGGTCGTCCCGTCGCCGTGTATAATGACGCGTTTCCCTTCCAGCATGCGTTGAGCGACCTGCCAGCCATCCAGTGGCAGGTAACTGTCGTCATATGTGTGGCTCGGTCTTACGATTGTGACGGGGAAACCATTCTCCCTATGCTGTTTCATCAGGTATTCCTCGCAGGCTATCTTATTGCGCGAATACTGCCAGTAAGGATTGACGAGAGGGGTACTCTCCGTCACGGGATAGCTCAATGGCGGCTTCTGGTAGGCCGAAGCCGAGCTTATGAATATGTACTGTTTTGTTCTGCCGTTGAACAGGCGGAAGTCCCTCTCTGCCTGGTCGGCTGTGAATGCGATGAAATCTGCTACGACGTCGAATTTCATGCCGGAGATCAGACCAGCGACTGCCTTCTCATCGTTGATATTGCCTTTGATCAGGTGTACATTGCCCGGCAGCCTGTCATTCCGGTTCCCGCGGTTCAGAAGGTACAGTTCCCCTCCCTGCTGTGCGAACAGCTCAGTGATCGCTGTGCTTATGATACCTGTCCCGCCTATAAATAGAGCCTTCATTCGATAACCTCCGAATCTTGCGTTCCTGATATCTTCAGGCGAATTGCCCGCGCAGGTCCGTCAGGATTTTCCGGGATCCTGCGGCATTGCCGCATCTATACGGACTTCAGTATCTATAACTACGCCCGGCGCATTGTCAATATTACCGTAAATTGCTGCATCCTTTGCGGGGGCTTTCTGATCGGAGCCGCCCGCCCCAAGACTGTCATCATTACCAGGTTCCGTACCATTATCGGCCTGTTCATCCTGTTCGGCCTGTTCATCCTGCAGATCTGCCGTATGGCCAACCGTATTGTGATCCGGCTGCCTGTCCGGTTGTCTGTCCTGCTGCCTGTCCGGTTGTCTGTCCTGCTGCCTGTCCGGCTGCACGGGTATTTCATACTGACCGGCCGCCTGCTGATCCTCCCGGCCGTCCTCCTCGCCGCTCTCCCGGCCGTCCTCCTCGCCGCTCTCATGATCTTCATCATCGGACGGCGGCACAGGCGTATCTCCCGTATAGCCTTCGCCGTAAAACCTGTTGTTGATCCCGTCATATCTTCGGCTGTTATCCATTGGCACCTTCAGGTATTTGTTCGCCAAACTGATTATTACGAATACCAATGCAACCAGTATTATTACTTCCATGATCGTCACCTCTGTCAGATTTGCAGCGGAACCTGCTGCAGTTTATGCTCCGCCTTTTTTGCATGAGCACTACTGTAGATATTCGACACTTGCATATTTTCCCCTTTGAAATAACAAAAAATCATCGAATATGACTCAAATGCTAAAGAAAAAGTAATGATTTTGTCATGAATTTTTAACATATAAGATGTTATAAAAGTATATAATAATGTCGAAGATTTAATTGGACAAGGTCGTTCCGTCAAGCAAATGATAAAGGTTTTTTATCAGGACAGGTGATTTTATGGAAAGGTTAAACAACTACTTCGGGATGTTTGTAGAATTCGTCATCATGGGTATCATGTATCTTATCATCCTTCCTTTCAGAATACTTTACAATCTGAGCAGCCGGTTGCTGTCCAGATAGACGGACGCTCCGGTACATGTTTGATGCCGCATCAGGCAGGCTATCGGCAAGCGGGCGTTCCCCATATAATTCCTTATTAAAGCGATTGATTGTTATAAATCTTTGTAGTATAATCAGATGTGCGCGTTTTCCCTCATATGGGCCGGGAGGTTTGGATTTGAGGCATGAAGCGGATCGCCGCTCTTTAACGGCGCATGAACGGTATATGGCACAGGCGCTCACGGAAGCGGAAAAAGCCCGGCATTCGGGAGAGATCCCAGTCGGCGCGGTAGTGGTCAAGGATGGCGTTATTATCGCAAGAGGCCATAACGAGAGGGAATCGAAAAAGGATTCCACGCTCCATGCGGAGATGACAGCTATAAGAATGGCCTGCAAGGTACTCGATTCATGGCGGCTGACGGACTGTGACCTTTATGTGACTCTGGAACCCTGTACGATGTGCGCAGGCGCGATCATCCAGGCAAGGATACGGAACCTGTACATCGGTACCTCGGACCTGAAAGCCGGGGCGGCGGGCTCGGTCATAGACGTATTCAGGGTCAACGCCTTCAACCACAAGGTCGAAGTGAGCTGGGGACTGCTGGAGGAAGAATGTTCGGCCGTTCTGAAGGAATTTTTCAGTGAGCTAAGGGAACGCTGAGCAAAAAGTGAATAGGCTGTAAACTATATACGGAAGAGTATCGAAGAGGTTGTAATGGCCCTGACTCGAAATCGAATCGGTCAAATGCCCGCCCGCTCGGCGAAAACCCAGTAACCATCAGGCTTTGTTAGCGCCGGATGAGTGAAAATTTTTCGCAAATGCTAACACTTTGCTAACAGTTTTCTAAAAAGCGTTTTTCCGCTCCGGCGGTTAAAT